>Ga0114904_1001209_pt1 | contig 12969 bp, 17 predicted proteins | sample MalvirDeepMed_s6_FD_83498 | JGI IMG/M metagenome (GOLD analysis project Ga0114904, IMG submission 83498) | Marine viral communities from the Global Malaspina Expedition - Malaspina viral metaG DeepMed_s6 | ecosystem: Environmental > Aquatic > Marine > Oceanic | place: Mediterranean Sea... | reverse complement strand
GTAATAAACTGCCTACTGGTTCAACATTTGCTCTCTTTAATTTCTGACTCTTGCCAAATAATCCCCACCGCTATTCTCGGGCCACCATTCTTAAAGCTCGTCAGTGCGTAAACTTTGCCCGATTCTGGTCGGTCACTTGAAGGGCCACGGAATCCATCGTCAACTTCACCCCAATTATCTTTGTCGATCGTTCCATCCGTGAACACAGCCGCAGTAAAAAGAACTCCTTCAATTAACTTCCACGCATTTCCGCCGATGATTTTTATTTCGTTTTCAGCCAAGCTCTCTGCGATGCGGTTTAGTTCGGTTTTATTCATCATGTCTTCCTTCTTTATTTGCTCTCTTTAACTTCCGCGTATGCTGCCAACCGGGCTGGAATTACCTCGGTGAAGTTGCATACATTGCAACAGCGACCTTCCTTTACTGGCAAAGCGTTGTTCCCTTCTTCCCAGACCACATTTCCATTTCCGTCACGAACCGATTCGATGGTTCCTTTGCAAATGACACATTCCATATCTTTCCTCCTTCTTTCAATATTGATTTTCGAGATCCAGTTCGTTTCGTTTATCTTCTTTCACATCGTAAAAGCGCGGTAACCACACTTGGTCAACTCGACCCCTGTCAACAAGTTTTTCTATCTGGTCTTGATCGGCTACATAAAGAGCAGACGTTCCATAACCGTAAGTTTCATCGTTGTTTAGATCGTAAGCCAAATCGTCGAGAGTGACCCGCTTGCCTTGCTCTGCTTTGTGCAACGACTTGCTTAATCCTGCATATTTAATTTGGCTCATGGTGTCATCCTTTGGTTAGTAGAAGTGAATACATTGAAGCGCCCTCTATTGAAGGCGCTTCGTTTACTCACTCAGTTGCCGTGCGACCAGTTGCCGTGCTTCTCCTTCGAGAGGCTCAAGGTGATGAAGCCGTGGCTCTTGACGCCGTCGTCATAGAACAGCCTGCCGCCGTCCTTGATGTTCACTACCCGAATCGAATCCTTGATCGTTCGCTTGGTGTATCCGCTCGCCCCGCGACGTTGCTCTGCCTTGGTGTAAACACCGGGGCCGTTGTTCCACTCATGCAACGTGGCAACAGCTTTTGCTCTGGTGCTGTGAACGGTGGTGAAGATGTCTGTCTCGCAGATATAAAGTTTCATGTGGTGTCATCCTTTGGTTTTGGATAAGTTAGAAACGCTTCGCGGTCAGCACTCAACGAGTGAGTGCCAACTGCGAAACGCAATCGCTTGCGCGATTACGCTTCTGGAGGTCTTCAAGCCGGGTTAGCTGGTGTTCACGAATAAGGATGCGTTTGATCATCGCCATGAAGGGTGATCGCGGTCATTAACCTATTTCTCTCACCACCAATTTCTTCGACTACGGCACCTCCGTACCGTCTCCCAGGCTTGCCATCGAGTGACTCCTGTTAGGGCTCGCGCCCTGGAACCTGCACCACAACGCCGACAGGGAGCCAAGCTCTAAGAGAAGGAACGAGCGAGGGGCCAAGAGGAAGCGCCGACCCGTGACGCTGATCTGAGGGATCGCTATCGGAAGGTCGGCTCGCCCTTCCAGTCCTCCCGGCAGTGTGGCCGGGGCTGGCTGTCACCCAGGGGTGATCGCCATGCTGTCAATTATGAGCCCTACATGTTTACCAGTCAACAGGTAGTCGAGGGAAAGTAGAGGGTAGGGGGAACACGATCGATCGCTGGCCTGTGCTACTCTCCCGAGATCAGGCCGCCGAACCGATCAAGGTGGCTAACAGTTTGGCAGTCAATCTAAGGAGGCCCGAAGTGGCAACGAAAAAACTCACGGCAAAGCAACGTGCGTACTGCGACGCAATAGCGCTGGAAGGCCTCAGCCAAAGCGACGCCTACCGGTCGGCCTACGATGCCGAGAAGATGAGCGACGCGGCCATCTGGACAGAGGCGTCTTTGCTGTCGGCCGACCCTCGGGTTGCCCAAAGGGTAGCCATGCTGAGAGAGAGGCGTGAGCGCAGTTTGGTATGTTCTTCGATCAATGACGCCGATCTGGTGAGATCGAAACTCAGGGCGTTTATCGAGACAGCTCAACCGCAGGACAGCGCGAAGATCAAAGCGACAGAGCTGTTGGGTCGAGCGAGTGGCGTGTTCCTCGATCGGATCGAAACATCGAGTGTCGATCGAACACCGGCCGAGATAAGCGCTGAGCTGGCCGATAGACTGGCTGCTGCTATCGAGAGTGTGGACGTTAGCCCGCCTGCTGAACTCCTATCGAGTGACGACGAAGAGCAGGTCGAGCACCAGACTGACGACGACCAGGCGCTCCACTAACGGGGGGGCGTTCCCCCCCGAAACGGGGCAGCAGCGATCGGCCGATACGCTAACCCCACCCCCCCTGTGAGCTCGATACGGGTATGACCGCTATAGTATAGAGTTCTGCTCAAACGATGAGCATATTTATATAGCCTTACCCCTTTTTTTCTCAGAAAATCGTTAGGAATCCTAGGCTTGCGTTAATTATTTGGTACTTTTATCTTCTCTCTTGATTTATGCTTCCATATATGATAAATAAGACGTTTTTCCTTTGGCTTCGTTTGACTTTTCGTTAAGTCTCGATCATCCCATCCATTTAGTATGGATGGGATGAAGTTGGACTAAGACGTTTAGTTTTCGATTTAAGACTGTTAGAAATATGATTTAAGTGGGGTTTTACCCTTTATTCTAGCTTCTTGAAGTCAGGGGTTCCTGGTGGTCTAATCAGGCCCGTATGTACCAGTCTATTCCAATAGTTTCTTGAATAAGTCACAGAGAAGGGCTGTTGCTGCCAGCAAATCGGTGGAGGCGTCCAACAAGGCGATGGATGTAGCGATACAGGCATTGGAGCGTATAGAGGCTCATGAGAAGGAATGTGGGGAGCGGTGGGCGGAAGCGGTCTCTGAGTTAAAGCATCTTAGGCAGTCCACTGATGCACACTCGGCTAGGTGGGAGAAATTAGCCTGGTTAGTAGTTGCGGCTGTTGCGGTACACATAATCAGTGGGATGTTTTAGGTAGGCATACCTAGAGGGGTGTTTTGTTAATGCTCGCTGGAATGGATCCAAAGATTATTCGTCAGATACAGTCTTTGCCCGATGAAGAGCAAAAAAGAATCCTGGGGTTGATGGAAGATCTAGAAGAGTCTCAGAAAAGAGAATCTTCCCGCAAAGACTTCTTAGATTTCGTTAAGTTCGTCTGGCCTGCTTTTATAGAAGGCAAGCATCATAAGATCATGGCCGAATCCTTTGAGAGAGTGGCCCGTGGCGAACTCAAGCGATTGATCATCAATATGCCACCACGCCACACCAAGAGCGAGTTTGCATCCTATCTGCTACCGGCCTGGTTTCTAGGCCAGTATCCCGACAAGAAAATTATTCAGACCGCTCATACAGCGGAACTGTCCGTGGGCTTCGGGCGAAAAGTAAGAAATATCGTCAATGATGAGGATTTCAAAAAGATTTTTCCCGATCTGTCGCTGAGAGCTGACTCCAAGGCGGCAGGTCGCTGGAATACCAGCAAGGGCGGGGAATACTTCGCTATTGGTGTGGGCGGCGCTGTCACGGGTAAAGGCGCTGATCTTCTGATCATCGATGACCCCCATTCTGAGCAGGAAGGCCAGAGCATTGATCCTTCGGTGTTCGACAAAACCTATGACTGGTACACCTCCGGCCCCCGACAAAGACTGCAGCCGGGCGGGGCGATCATTATAGTTATGACGCGATGGCATAAGCGCGATCTCACCGGAAAGATCATAAAAGCCTCCGTGCAAAGAGAGGGGGTGGATCAATGGGAAGTGATCGAGTTCCCGGCTATTCTGCCTTCAGGCAATGCACTGTGGCCTGAGTTCTGGAGTCAGAAAGAGCTTATTGCGCTGCGCGACGAACTGCCTGCGGCCAAGTGGTCTGCCCAGTACCAGCAAGATCCTACCTCTGAAGAGGGCGCACTGGTTAAACGTGAATGGTGGCAAGTCTGGGAAAACGAAATACCCCCTCCATGTGAGTTTATTATTCAGTCATGGGATACCGCATTTCTCAAGACTCGACGCGCTGATTACTCCGCCTGCACTACCTGGGGGGTGTTCTACCAGCCCGATGATGAGGGGGCAACGCGCCCTAATATTGTCCTTCTTGATGCTTATAAAGAGCGGCTTGAGTTCCCGGAACTGAAGAAGACGGCAATGGAGTTTTATAACTTCTGGCAGCCTGATGCCTGCATTGTTGAGGCTAAAGCCGCAGGCACCCCATTGGTGTTTGAACTTCGTGCTATGGGCATTCCAGTGTCGGAATACACCCCTTCACGGGGGAACGATAAGGTGGCTCGGGTTAACGCAGTGGCAGACTTGTTTGCATCAGGTGTAGTATGGTGCCCCGAGACCCGTTTCTCGGAGCGGGTCATCGAAGAATTTGCGGCTTTTCCCATGGGGGAACATGATGATCTGGTCGATAGCTCCACTCAAGCCTTACTACGATTCAGACAGGGCGGGTTCCTGAGACTCGATACCGACGAGGAAGAAGAACCCATGTACCAGAGAAGAGCAGCGTATTACTAGGGGAATGTGATGCCAAGTTATTACGACAGCAGCAAGAAGAAACCCGGAAAGGCAGCGGTTAAATACGCCGAGGGCGGAGAAACAACGCTTAGAGAAAGGGCGAGGCGTATATTTTTGCCTACTAGAGAAGAGCAACTAGAAGGCCATGCAAGAAGGCGCGAGGAACAGCAGCGCAGAGCGGATGCTCTTGAGCAGGCCCGTATCGATCAAAGAGATCGTGGAGTAGCGCGTAACGAGAGGCTCCAACAAGAAGCTCAAGATCGTTATGATAAGCGCAGAGAAGAAGCCAAAGCTCGTGCTGAAGCCTTAGAAAAACGTAGGAATCCTGTAAAAAAAGCTGGCGGCGGTCTACTCAAAGTGACGGGAATGGGCGCTGCAACCCGTGGCGGTAACTTCACTAGGAACGGATAATGGCGATAGAGCCCCCTCTGGGACAAAACCCATCTATGCCGAAGAATAACGGCTCGGCAATGGAGATAGAGGTCGTTAACCCAGAGTCGATATCGATGGAAACCCCTGATGGGGGCGTCATTATTGATTTCGACCCCAGCGATGGCGTCACAGGGCTTGATGATCATAATGCCAATCTGGCGGATATGATTGATGATCAAGATCTGAATTCTATTGCTTCGGAACTAATCTCTGCCTATGAGTCAGACCGAGACAGCCGTGCTGACTGGGAAGAGACTTATATTAAAGGCCTGGATCTTCTTGGTCTAAAAAACGAAGACCGCACCGAGCCTTGGGATGGAGCTTGTGGAGTCTTTCATCCTCTATTGACTGAGGCGGTTATTAAATTTCAGGCTCAATCTATCCAGGAGATATTCCCCGCGTCAGGCCCAGTTAAGACTTCTGTTGTTGGAATTATCAGCGAGGAAAAGACCGAGCAGGCAGAGCGGGTTCGGGACTATCTTAACTATTTGGTAACTGAAAAGATGACCGAGTACCGCTCGGAGACAGAGAAAATGCTGTTCTCATTGCCGCTGGCAGGCTCTGCGTTCAGGAAGGTCTACTTTGATCACAACATGGGGCGTCCATGCTCGATGTTCGTGCCTGCTGAGGACTTCGTAGTGAGCTACGGAGCGGCCGACTTGATTACTTGCGAGCGAGCTACCCATGTGATGAAGCGTACTGTCAATGAGGTGCGTAAATTGCAGGTCTCTGGATTCTATAGCGACATCGATTTACCCGATCCAAGCCCTGATACGGGGGATATTGAGCGCAAATACAACCAGTTGACCGGCGGATCGGCCAATTATGAGTTTGATCACCGTCATACCATCCTTGAAATACAGGCGGAACTGGATCTGGTTGGTTTTGAGGACGAAGAAAACGGCGAATCCACGGGAATTGCGCTTCCTTATGTCGTCAGTATCGATAAATCCAGTCGAAAAGTGCTCTCGATTCGCAGAAATTGGTACGAAGATGACTCTATGCGCATGAAGCGGGAGCATTTCGTCCATTATCAGTACCTTCCGGGCCTGGGATTCTATGGATTCGGCCTAATTCACATGATTGGGGGGCTGGCGAAGTCTGCGACCAGTCTTTTACGGCAATTAGTGGATGCCGGAACACTTTCCAACCTCCCAGGTGGGCTGAAATCTCGTGGATTACGGATAAAAGGTGACGATACGCCCATTATGCCGGGTGAGTTCCGTGATGTGGACGTTCCTGGCGGAACTATTAGGGACAACATCACGTTCTTGCCTTATAAAGAGCCGTCTAACGTTCTTTATCAGCTATTAGCGGATATTGTGGAAGAGGGCAGGCGTTTTGCCTCTGCTGGGGACGTAAAAGCGGCCGACATGAACGCCGAAGCTCCGGTTGGCACCACTTTAGCTATTTTAGAGCGCAGTATGAAGGTGTTAAGCGCGGTTCAGGCCCGTTTACACGCTTCTATGCGGAAGGAATTGCGGATTCTTTCAGGGATCGTTCGTGATTTCGGCCCCTCAGAGTACCCGTATGAGGTTTCTGGCGGAGAATTGACTCAAGAAGATTTTGACGATCGGGTTGATATTATCCCGGTCAGCGATCCCAACGCAGGCACGATGGCGCAGAGGATTATGCAGTATCAAGCTGCACTTCAGTTAGCTGCCCAAGCGCCTCAGATGTACGATTTGCCGCTTCTGCACCGTCAGATGCTGGATGTGCTGGGAATCAGGGACGCAGATAAGATTGTGCCTCTTGAGGATGAGGTTCCTATTACTGACCCTGTCAGCGAGAACATGAAGATCATCAATGGCGATCCTGTGAAGGCGTTTATTTATCAGGATCATGAGGCGCATATACAGACCCATATGGCTGCCGTTGAGGATCCCAAGATTATGGAGCTGATGGAGCAAAGCCCTACAGCGCAGGTGGCACAGGCAGCGATGGCCGCGCATATTTCAGAACACGTCGCTTTCGGTTACCGCGCAAGTATAGAGAAAGAATTGGGTGCGAGTCTGCCTGGGCCGGAAGAGAAGCTGCCAGAGGATATCGAGCTTCGCCTATCCAGGTTGGTGGCCCCTGCTGCCGCACAATTAACGGGCAAGGATAAGCGCGAAGCCGAGATGCAGAAGAAGATCGAAGAAGCTGAAGATCCCATTATCCAGATGCAGCAACAGGAATTGCAGATTAAGCAGCAGCAGGCGATGGCCAAGGCTCAGTCAGATATGGCTAGAATTCAGGCCGATTTGCAGAAGGCAGAAGGCAAGTCTGCTCTTGAGTGGGAGAAGATTCAGCAGAAAGAACGCCTGGAAAAGGCGAAACTTGGAGTTAAAATTGCTTCCGACAATAGCCGGGAACAACTTGAAACTAAAAGAATTGCTAGCAAAGAGCAGGTGGAAGGTGCTAAGTTAGGCGTGGATATTGCAAAGGACTTGCTGGGTGAGTAATGGATCGGCTACAAATTCATTTGAATTTTTGCAGAAACGGCTGCGTAGCATGATGAATGAAATGAGTGACCACATCAGTACAGGTGGATGCAAAGACCACAGTGAATACACTCGTTGTTGCGGGGTCATAGAAGGGCTAGCGACAGCGGAGCGCGAATTGCTTGATTTGAAGCAGAAAATCGAGGAATCATAACGTCGTATGATCGATGCAGGCGACTCTGGACGCCAATATCCAGTGCAAGGAACTAACTAATGGCAGAGTCATTGGCAGTTGTTAAAAACGAGATACCCGAGGAAGCGGTTGACGAAATAGAGTCCGCAGAATCGGAGGCTCGCAAAGCTACTCAGTTACCTGATCCGAAAGGCTACAAAATACTTATTGCCTTGCCTGAACCTGATGAGACAACGGATGGCGGAATTATTAAATCTGAGCAAACACTTCGTAATGAAGAGGTTGGTTCGATTGTCGGCTATGTTATCTCTACGGGGCCGGATGCTTATTCAGACCCCAAGCGGTTCCCTTCCGGGCCGTTTTGCAAAGAAGGGGACTGGATCGTGATGCGAAGTTATTCAGGCACACGATTCCTACAGCATGGCAGGGAGTTCCGTTTAATCAATGATGACAGCGTTGAAGCTGTGGTCGAAGATCCACGGGGTATTGTAAAGGTATGAGTGAATCAACAGAAATCGTCACGGATGTAACAGAATCCGCTGATGCTCCACCTAGCTCCAGAGAAGATCAATTCTTTGGTATTCGCACACAAATCGGTAAGGCATCCCAGGATAAGAAGCTTGATGGTAATCAGGCTGACCTGGAATTTGAAATAGTTGAGGAAGTGGCTGCTGAGGAGAATGAGCCGTCAAAGGCAGAGGTTTCCAGAGATTTAGAGGCCTCCCCAGATTCTGAGGTTACTGATGAGGAACTGGAGGGGTATAGCGAAAGGGTTCAGAAGCGTATCAATAAGTTACGTTATGAACAGCACGAAGAGAGAAGGAAGAAAGAAGCTGCCGAGCAAATGCGGGATGAAGCCGTTAAGGTGGCTAAGCATCTTACTACTAAGAACAAAGAGTACGAATCCCTGATACAGAGGGGGGAAAGTGCCCTAGTCGGTCAGATTGAGGAACGAGCCCAGATCTTTGCAGATAGCGCTAAGGCTGAGTACAGAGCTGCTTATGAGCAGGGCGATACCGACAAAATTATAGAATCACAGGAAAAGTTGATTAAAGCTCAGACGGAGCTGAATGAAGCGGCTAGTCGTAAGCGTCAACTTCCACAGAACAATAGGCAGCAGGCTGCTACATTAACGCCTGAACAACAGCAGGCTTACTATCATCAGCAGCAGCAGGCTTACTATCATCAGCAGCAGCAGCAGCAGGCTTACCAGCAATCTCAGACATCACAGACAAATCCTAAGGCGATGGAGTGGTGGAAAGATAATTCTTGGTTTGAGGATGACAATCACAAGACAATGACTGGGCTAGCTTATGGTCTTCATCAAGAAGCCCTTACTGATAAAGGCATCGCCCCGAACACGGACGAGTATTTTAACTTTATCAATGCAGAGATGAGGAAACGTTTTCCAGACTATGAATGGGCGGATAATACTAGCGGGGTTAGGCAACCCGCGGCTTCGACGCCTAGACATACTTCTTCGGTGGTAGCTCCTTCCGCAAGGAATAACGGAGCCAGACCCCGCAAAGTGAAGCTACAGCCTACTCAACGCGCACTCGCTAAGCGCCTTGGGTTAACGCAGGAGCAATATGCCAACCAACTCTTAAAAGAGAGGGAGACTTCCAATGGCTGACGAGCGCAATCCTTGGTCTCACGAGACCCGCGAAGATTCTACCCGAGAAGATGATTCTTGGATTCCTTCTTCTGTTTTACCTACTCCTGAACCTCAAGATGGTTGGAGATTTTTGTGGGTTAGAACCAGCTCTATGGGTCTTGCCGACAATACCAACGTATCTAAGAAGTTTAGGGATGGATGGATTCCCGTGAAAAAGGAAGACCATCCAGAGATTGCAGGTCAATCTGATATCAATTCCCAGTTTCAAGGGAATATTGAGCAGGGCGGCTTGCTTTTATGCAAGATTTCCGAAGAGAAGATAAAATCTCGTAGGGAATACCATGAAAGTATAAACAAGAAGCAGATGGAGTCGGTGGATAGAAATTATTTGCGGGAAAACGATCCGCGTATGCCGTTGTTGAGACCGGAAAAAAGCTCGCGCACAACCTTTGGGAAAGGCTGACATTTCGGTTAATTCGGAGTGCAGCCTTGTGTGTTTAACGTAGCATAGAGGAGTAATACTATGGCTACTTCTGCGACTCCTAATGGTGCGGAACCTGTTGGTACTTGCAGTGCAAGCGGATCCTTTACGGGAAAAGTGCAGCACATCAAGATTGCCAGCGCGTATGGCACCGCTATTTTCTATGGAGATTTCGTTAAGCTGGTTACAGCCGGTACTATCGAGAAGGACACCGGAACCACTTCGCTTACCTCCATAGGTATTTTCATGGGCTGCAAATATACCGACCCGAGCACATCTCAGATGACATTTAATCAGACTTGGCCTGCCTCTACGGCAGCGTCCGATGCGATGGCCTATGTTCTGATGGATCCTGATGTTCTGTTCCAGATGCAGGGTGATGAGGCGATTGCTCAGACCGCTTTAGGCGCTAATTTTGCTGTTATTCAGACAGCAGGATCAACGACTATTGGTCGAAGCAAGAACGCTGTTGATGGCTCAACGGTTGCAACCACCAATACGCTACCAGTTAGGCTTGTTGACTTTGTTGATGGGCCAAGCAGCTCGGTTGGCGACACTTACACTGATGTGATCATGCGTTTCAACGCGGGGCATCAGTTAACCAACACTACAGGCATCTAAGGAGGAACTAGCATGGCTATTTCTAGAGCACAAATGCTGAAAGAACTCCTGCCGGGGCTGAATGCCCTTTTCGGCCTGGAGTATGAGAAGTACGATGATGAGCACGAGGTCATTTATGAGAGCGAGTCATCAGAGCGTTCTTTTGAGTTAGAGGTGAAGCTGAGTGGATTTGGTTCCGCTTCAGTTGAAGCCGAGGGTGCTGGTATCACATACGATTCAGCGCAGGAAGCTTTCACTGCTCGCTATAACCACGAAACGATTGCAATGGGATTTGCGATTACAGAAGAAGCTATGGAGGATAACCTCTATGACTCTCTTTCTGCTCGCTATACCAAGGCACTAGCTCGTGCAATGGCGTATACAAAGCAAGTGAAGGCCGTCAACCCCCTTAACAACGGTTTCACCAATTCTTTTCAATCAGGTGACGGGGTCAACCTATTCACCGCGTCCGGTGACGGCGTAACCGGAGGTGATGGGCACCCGAGAGTGGATGGTGGCAAGAATGACAATCGTCCTTCGACAGCAGCAGATTTGAACGAAACGTCGCTGGAAGCAGCAATCGTGACAATCGCCGCTCTCACGGATGAGCGCGGCCTATTGATCGCGGCTCGTCCAAAAGGACTGATTGTTCCGCCTGCCGGGATGTTTACTGCTAAGAGGCTCCTTGATTCTGAGCAAAGAGTTGCAACAGCAGATAACGACATCAACGCTGTGCGTAGCATGGGTATTGTTCCAGAAGGATTCTCGGTCAATCATTATTTGACTGACTCTGACTCTTTCTATATCACTACCGATATTCCGAATAGCTTCAAGCTTTTCGAGCGCACACCGCTAGAAACCTCTATGGACGGTGATTTCGATACGGGTAACGTGCGCTACAAGGCGCGTGAGCGTTATTCGTTCGGCGTTTCCGACCCATTGGGAATCTACGGATCACCAGGAGCGTAAGTAACTGGTATGGGAGAGCGGCTTGCACTTTTATCTTATGCACGGAAACTCGCAGGGATCTGTGATTAGGTAAGTCGCTCTCCTTTTTCCTGACTGTCGCATGGTGCGGCAGACACTAGCCAAGACAGGAGAAAGAAATGGCTAATACTACTTTTAACGGCCCAGTTCGGTCTGAAGGCGGATTCGAGCAAATCAGCAAGACGGCTGGAACAGGTGCTATTACCACCAATCTGGATATTGATACCAGCGGTAATATCACCACGACGGGTTATGTTTCCTCTTATGCCAACGTAAGCAGCATTACGTCTGCGACCAAGAGCGTTGAATCCACCGATTCAGGCACGGTTTACACCCTAAACCGGGCCGCAGGCATTGTAGTCACGTTGCCTACGGCTGCTGCTGGTCTGAACTATACGTTCATCGTCGGTACCACGTTCACGGGTGCGGGTCAGATCAATACGGACAATGCCAGCGATCTGTTTTCTGGCTTTGCACACATTTTTGATCCAGCCACGGCAACGGATATGAACACCTTCATTCCTGATGCGAGTGATGATGACACCATTGATTTGGGGACAGCAGGGCAGGGTTGGCTTGTAGGCGGAATTATTCGTCTAGTAGCAACCAGTGCAGCGGTTTGGCATTGCGAGGCTTTCTTGCATGGTGACGGCACATTGGCGACACCTTTCGAGTAACAGTAATTGATGGGGTGGGGGCTATGCCCCCTCTTCATCTGGAGATACGAGTATGGCTTTTGAAACACCTCAACAAAGGCGTGCGAGATTGCAAGCTCAACGTCAGAAGCAAGCTCAGGATTGGCAAAGAATAAAAGGGTGGTGGGGCAGGCTACCACGGGCAGGTAGCACAGTTGCTGACGATATAAATGGTATGCCCGCTCTTCAGCGCAGTCAGGCAGAACAAGATGCCAAGATAGCGAGAAGCAGAGCAGCGAGAGCAGCGAAAGATGCAGAGCGAAGAAGGCGTAGAGAGGCGGCAGAGTCTGCAATGGGCGACAGCGTTGCTGATGATATTGCTGCTTCTGGGGTTAACGCGCCGGGTTATGCTGGAACCTTAGATACTAGCCATGGGTGGAGGGGCTTTAAGCAGACAGAAGCTGGGAAATTTCCTGTCTATCCAAAGGCATCTCCGTCAGCCCAATCATTCAGGGGGGCTTTTGCCGATGCCAGAAAGGCAGGGAAGAAAACCTTTACATGGCAGGGAAGGAAATACACGACTGATGTAGCGTAAGGAGTAGGAAATGGCTGATGCAGTAACAAGTCAAACAATTCAGGACGGCGCTCGCCATGTCGTGATGAGCTTCACGAATGTCAGTGATGGAACGGGTGAGTCTGCGGTTAAGAAGGTCGATGTTTCTGCTTTGACATCAGATCCCATGACAGGATCTTCGTGTAGCGGCGTATCTATTGATTCGGTGTGGTTTTCGACATTGGGTATGAGTGTCAAGCTGTTATGGGATGCGGATACAGATGTGTTGGCATTGCATTTGCCTGCTGATTATTCTGATACGCTCGATATGAGTGAGTTTACGGGGCTGAAGAACAATGCAGGCACAGGTGTCACAGGTGACATCATGTTCACGACTGTAGGTCATAGTTCGGGAGATGCTTATACGGTTATCCTGAAAATGGTTAAAAACTATTAACAGGGGGTTCTTATGAGCAATCTTGAAGTCATTCAGAACGGG
>Ga0114904_1001206_pt1 | contig 12994 bp, 10 predicted proteins | sample MalvirDeepMed_s6_FD_83498 | JGI IMG/M metagenome (GOLD analysis project Ga0114904, IMG submission 83498) | Marine viral communities from the Global Malaspina Expedition - Malaspina viral metaG DeepMed_s6 | ecosystem: Environmental > Aquatic > Marine > Oceanic | place: Mediterranean Sea... | reverse complement strand
GCCGAGCACCGCCGTCACGATGCCGATCGGCAGCTCGGCCGGGGCCACGACACTGCGCGAGATCATGTCGGCGCCAACCAGGAGCGCCGCGCCCAGAAGCGCCGCGTTGGGCAGCAGCGCGCGGTGATCGGGGCCGGAGGCGAGACGCAGCAGGTGCGGCACGACGATGCCGATGAAGCCGATGCCACCCGAAACCGCCACCGCGGCGCCGGTGGCGGCGGCGACGCAGAGGATGGCGAGGCGCTTCATGCGCTGCACCGGGATGCCGATATGGGCGGCGGTGGCCTCGCCGAGCGCCAGCGCGTTGAGCGACCGGCCAAGCAGCATGGCGCCGCTCACCGCGATCAGCAGGATCGGCAGCGCCGCGGCGAGCTTGGTCCAGCTGGCGCCGGCCAGCGAGCCCAGGCCCCAGAAGGTCAGGTCGCGCAGCTGGGTGTCGTCGGCCATGTAGACCAGCACGCCCGAGACGGCACCCGAGAGCGCGGCCAGCGCGATGCCGGCCAGCAGCATGGTGGCCACCGAGGTCTGCCCGCGGCGGGTGGCGACGCGGTAGAGCAGGAGCGTGCTGATCCAGCCACCGAGGAACGCGGCGAGCGGCACCAAGTGCGCGCCCGCGAGGCCAAGAAGCGCTGGCGGCAGCAGGCCGCCCAGCACGATGGCGAGGATGGCGCCAAGCCCTGCGCCGGCGCTGACGCCGACGATGCCGGGATCGGCCAGCGGGTTGCGGAACAGCCCCTGCATCACCGCGCCCGAGACCGCCAGCGCCGCGCCCACCGCAAGCCCCATCACCAGCCGGGGCAGCCGGATGTCGAGCAGGACGACCCGTTCCATGCGCGAGAGCGCCTCGCCGCGGGCGAGGCTGGCCGCCACGTCGAGAAGCTGCACGCCGGTCGCGCCGACGGTGAGGCTGGCGAGCGAGATCGCGACCAGGGCCAGCGCCAGCCACAGGTGCAGCCGGCGTGCCCGCGCGAGCCGGTCGGGCGGCGCGGGGGCATCGAGGGCTGCGGAATCGGTGAGCGCGACCATGGGGTCAGTCTCCGTAGAGCGCGGTGGAAAGCTCGGTGACGGCCTCGCCGGTCCGGGGGCCGAAGCCCAGAAGTTTCAGACCGTCCATCTTGATCAGGGCGCGGGCCTCGGCGGCCGGGGTGACGGCCAGCGCGGGCAGGGCGAAAAGCTCGTCCGGGCTGGCGCCGTGATCGCCCATGCGGTCCATCATCAGGATCACGTCGGGCGCGGCTGCGGCGGCGGCCTCGTCGGAGAGCGGCTTGTAGCCCGTGACTCCCTCAAGCGCGTTGACCCCGCCGGCAAGCTCGATGATCGCGGCGGCGCCGGTGTCGTCGCCGGCGCCCATCAGGCGCCCGCCCTGTGCCGACAGGATGAAGAGCACGCGCTTGGGCGCGTCGACATGGGCCGCTGCACGGGCCGAGGCTGCCTCGATCTGGCCTGCCACCTGCGCGGCCAGCGTCTCGGCCGGCTCGGAGGCGTCGAGCGCGTCGCCCACGGCGCGGATCTTGGCGGCGACGCCCTCGGCGGTGAACTCGCCCGGCACGGTGACGAAGGGGATCGCGGCCTCTTCGAGCACGGCGAGGGTTTCCGGCGGGCCGGCGCCTTCCTCTGATACGATCAGGTCGGGGCCGACCGAGAGCACGCCCTCGGGCGAGAGCGCGCGCATGTAGCCGACATCGGGCAGGGCGGTGGCCTCGGGCGGGTAGGTCGAGGTCGTGTCACGCGCCACCAGCCTGTGCTCCTGACCAAGGGCGTAGACGATCTCGGTCACCGAGCCGCCGATGGCCAGCGTGTCGGCCTCGCCGCGGGCGGCTTCGGCGGGGCTCAGTGCGACACCAAGCGCGCCGAGGGCGAGATAGACCGCGGAGCTGAGGGCGAGGGCGGAGAAGGAGCGGCGCCTCATGCCGGCACCTGTTCGCTGTCGGGCAGCGCCTCGACGATTTCGCGCCATGCCGGGCGGTGGTCGTTGCCCTCCTTGCCGATGCCGAAACACTGGAAGATCAGGCCCCCCTCGGCGTCGAACCCCTCGACCGAGATCGCCGGGCCGCGCTGGGTCGGTTTTTCGACCGCCCAGAGCTCGGCCACCTTGTCGCGGCGCAGGTGGAGGTTGAAGCCCGGGTCCATGATGTTCTGCCACGGGCCCATGGGCTTGAGGCTGTGGATCGGGCCGGAATGGATCTGGATGCAGCCGCGATTGCCGACGAAGAGCATGATGCCGGTCTCGCGGTCGCGCGCCGCCTCGAGCATGGTATCGACCGCCATCGGGTTGAGGGCACGCACGAAGGGCGCACCGGCGATGCGATAGGCCCCGAGCCGGTTCATCTTGAGCTTGGAGCACAGGCGCAGGAACTGGTGGGTGTCGGTGAGACGCGCCCATTCCTTGCGCAGGATCTCGAGCTTGTCAGGGTCGGATTTCGCCGCCTCGGTGGGTTGGCGGGCCGCGACCTCGAGCGCGTCGGACCCGTCGCCGGTGGCCAGCGTCTCCTTAAGCGCGGTCCAGCCGGCAAGGTTTGAGCTCTCGCGCAGGTGGATCTTGTGCACCGCGTCGCCGGCGGCGTCGAACACCTGCAGGCTGCGGCGCAGCCCGTGATCGCCCTCCTGCTCGACGAGGAAGCCGTGCGCCCAGTGCTTGGGAAAGATGCGCAGGTCGATGGCGTCGTTGAGCACCATCGAGGCGTGCGGGCCGGAGTGGTAGTTGGCGTAATGGCCGACCTTTTCGTGCACGGCGGCCTCGACGCGGGTCAGCGCCATGACCTCGCCCAGCGTTTCGGCTGCGGGCATCAGCAGGTCGGGATCGGCGCTGATCCGGGTCACGCCCCGGCCGGTCTGGGCGGCCAGCAGCTGTGCTTCGGAGATCTTGAGCTGATTGGCAAGATCGCGGCTGCGCAGCTTGGGCGCGTCTGCCAGCGCGGCGCGAATGGCGGAGGGGGTGGGGGGCTCGAACGGGTCGCTCATGGGCCAGTCGCCTTTCGACATAGATCAGGAAAGTGACGGCTGGCGCGAACAGGCTGGCAGGTCGTTGTTGACTGTTTTACTTGGGCAAATTCCCTGCTGCAAGCATCAACCGGACCGGCCTCACGAAAACGCGCGTCTCCCGGAGGCAGGCAAACCCCGTGTCGGTGCGTCCGGGCGCTGTGCTCCCCTAAGGCACCTCCCGACAATGCGCGGGGCCCACAAGGACCGAGACCCCCACGAAAGCCGCGCGCCACGTGCCGGTTTCCAAACGGTCGTTTCTGGCTCCGTTTCGCTCTGGCGGAGCGCTTTCAGCTAGATTAGAGCTCGTTTCTGGCGTCCGGGAAGGCGCCCGGTGGCGCCTTCCCGGTGAGTCTGTCCAAGCTCTTCTGATCCCGCTGCTGTTTCCCTCGCGGCGCTCGGAGAGACGCCCCCCGGAGCGATCCGGGGGGCGATCTTGTCGGTGCCGGTGTGACGGCTGAAAGAGCGATCAGCGCGCCTTGATCTGGATCGAGTAGCTGCGCTGGGCCCCGGCCGGAGGGGCCGGGAAGGGCGCGGCACGCTGGACCACCTGAAGTGCTGCGCGGTCGAGCGCGGCCGAGCCGGAGCTGCGCGCCAGAGAGACACCGGAAAGCCCGCCGCTGCCGGCGATGCTGAAGGCTACCACGGCTGCGCCGCGGGCGTTCATGCGCGGGCGCGGCACGCGGCTGAGCTTGCGCATGACCTGGCCGGGATAGTTGCTTGCCGCGGCATTGCCGGCCTCTTGCGAGCGTCCGCCGCTGCCGCTGCGGGTGGCGGTCGCGGTCTCGCTGCCCTGCGCCTGACCGGCGCGGGCGTTGCGATCGGAGTTGCCCTGCGGCGCGCGCTGCGTCTGCCGGGTTTCTCTCGGCTCCTGACGCGGTTCGCGGCGTGGCGCGGGTTCCGGCTCGGGCTCGGGGCGGCGCAGCGTGTCGGGCCGCTCCATCGGGCGCAGTGAGCTGGCAAGCGCGGTCTCGGGGACCTCCTCGGCCTCTTCTTCCAGTTCCTCTTCGGGCTCTTCTTCCGGAGCCAGCGCCTCGGTCGTCTCCTCGGGCTGCGTGGGCTCCGGCGCCTCCGGCGTCACCGCTTCGGCGGTCTCGGGTTCCGCGGCCTCTGTCGCGTCGGGCCGGGGCTGGATGGCTTCCGGCTCGAGCTCTTCGGGCGGCTCAGCCTCGTCCGGTTCCGGCGGCGCAAGCGCGGCCACCACGTCGGGCGAGGGGGCGGCGGTCAGCGGTGCCACCGGCGCCGGCGCATCCGGCTCGACAGGCGCTGCCTCGGCGGTCTCGGTCACCGGTTCGGGCGGCGGAGCCGGCTGGGCCTGTTCCGGCGCGACCGGTTCGGCCTCGGCCTCCCGAGGGGTCTCGGTCGGTGTTTCTTCGGGCAGGGGCGGCTCCTCGACCGGTTCCGCCTCGACGATATCCTCCGACGGCGTCGCGCTCAGCGTGCCGGCGGCCATGTCCTGAAAGCTCGAGCCGACACGCGCCTCGGCGGCGCCACCGCTGCCCTCTATGAGGGTTGGCGGATCGTCCGGCATCAGCGCCAGCGCCAGCGCGCCATGGGCGCTGCCGGCAAGCAGGATCGCGACGAGTTTCGCGGTGCGCGAATGGGCAATCATTCCAGCCCCCTTTCGCTGACGATCAGCACACGCTGGGCGCCCCCGGCGCGCAGGTCGCGCGCCAGCGCCACCAGCTCGGCGGCGGGCAGGTCGCGATCGGGCACGAGACGAATGGTCTCGAGCGCGGCATCGTCCAGCGTGGCGAGAAAGGTCTCTGCATCGGCGACATCGCTGCCGCCCTGGCTCAGCCGGCCATCGGGATGCACCACCAGCGCATCGGGCGGCGGGGCGCTGCCCTCGAGATCGGCGGTGCTGACCAGCTTGAGCGCCGGGTCGAGCGGCTGCGCCAGCGTGCCGGCGACAAGGAAGAAGATCAGCATCAGGAAGACGATGTTGATCAGCGCGATGGTCGGTTCGCGCTCGGATTTGGGACGTCGGGCGCGCATCAGGAGGCTCCCAGAATGGTCGGTGAGATGCCGGTCACGCCACGCAGCACCACCAGCAGATCGGTCAGACGCTGGGCGCTGACATCGGGGCGCATCGCCACCAGCAGCTGGCGCGGGCCCTCGCCCTCGCCACGTGCCTCGGTCAGCGCCTCGGCCAGCCCGTCCAGCGGCAGCTCGACATTGTTGAGCTGCGCGGTCTCGGGGCCGAGCCGCAGGAACAGCGGCGCGTCGGTCGGGGCCTGCGGCGGCGTGCCCGAGCCGGCGGCGGTAAGCTCGACCTCGGAGAACCGGGTGAAGGTCGAGGTCAGCATGAAGAACAGCAGCAGCAGGAAGATGACGTCGATCAGCGACGTCATCGACAGCCTGCGCCTGCGCCGGGCCTTACGCATGGGCCAGCGACCTCTCCGCGGCGGGGACGGCGCGCTCGCTGAGGTTCGAAGGCGACTGGATGCTGCGCAGCGCCTTCTCGGCGAGCACGCGCTCGGCTTCCATGCGGGTCTCGAACCAGCTCAGGACCACGGATGTCGGCATCGCGACGGCAAGGCCCACGGCGGTGGTCATCAGGGCCACCCAGATGCCGCCGGCGAGGATCGAGGGATCGACCTGCGAGCCCGCATCCTGCAGTGCCTGGAACGCCGAGATCATCCCCAGAACGGTGCCGAAAAGGCCCATCAGCGGCGACAGCTGCGCCACGGAATCGAGGAAGCGGAAGCCGCGCTCGAGCTTGGCGAAGCGGGTTTCGGCCTCGGCGTCCAGGCGCGCGGTGTCGCAGCGCCCGGTCATCGCCAGCTCGACCACCGGCTTGAGATAGCTCTTGGAGCGGGCCAGCTCGCTGCGGGCGCGGGCCTCGTCGCCGGCATCCCACGCCTCGACCGCGTGGCGCAGCGCCTTGTGGCGGCCGACGCCGGCGGCGCGGAACTGCCAGAGCTTGTAGAGCACCACCGCCAGCGTGACGATCGAGACCGCCACGAGGATCATGACAACAGGGCCGCCCAGCTCGTAGAGCTCGAGCAGCAATCCGCGCAGGTCGGTAGACACTTGATCGATCATCCCATCATCTCCACGTCGGTGCGGCTGTTGAGGCTCAGGCCCTGAAGGCAGGCCGCGGCGCCAAGCTCACCGGCCTCGCAGGTGCTGGCGCCGTTGATCAGTATCTGACCCAGCGCCTCGCATTGCAGGCCCGGCACCACGAATTGGCGCAGCCGCGGCTTGCCGGCGGGCAGGGTGCCGAAATCGAACAGGGTCAGGCGCTCGACCTGGCCCTCGGTGTCGAAGAGCACGGTCTCGTAGACCGCCTTGGCGATGTCGCCGTCAAGGCCGTTGCGGGCGAGGAAGCTCAGCTTGCAGCCGGCCTCGACCTGCTCCTGGGCGTTGAGCTCGACCGAGATCGTGGCCTCCTGCGCCGTGAGCGGGGTGGCAAGAACCATCGCCGCGACAAGCGGCATGGCAGAAGCGAAGCGGGAAAGGGCTGAAGGCACCGGCGACTCCATCAGAAACACGATATGCAGGATCCGGCTGGCAGTGCCGAACCGGGCACGAGCTTGCCGCCATTTGCGGCCGAGAGTCATCACAAAGCAAGATGGAAGACAATACCTTATAAACTTAATCAACTATTCGTTCTCGGCAATCGCACTGCGTGTGCGCCGGGCAACACCCGGAGGGCAATGGAATGTCCCGGTCAGAACGTGAAGGGGCCGCCCGGCGCGCGCCAAACGGCCCCTCCCGATGCCGCGTCACGGCCAGACCGGTGCGCCCTCCAGCCCGGCGGTTTCCGGCAACCCGCAGATCAGGTTGGCGTTCTGCACCGCATGTCCCGCCGCGCCCTTGCCGAGATTGTCGACCACGCCCATCGCGATCACGAGGTCGCGCCCGGGGTCGGCGGCATAGCTGACGAAGGCGAGGTTCGAGCCGCTCGCCCACTTGGTCTGCGGCGGCCGCTCGGTCACGCGCACGAAGGGGCGTTCGGCATAATAGGCGTGGGCGGCCTCAAGGCACTGGTTGGTGCTGGCCGTGCCGCGGCCATAGATGGTGACCAGCAGGCCGCGGGTCATCGGCACGAGATGCGGGGTGAACACCAGCCCCTCGGCCGGGCCGCCGGCCAGCCGCGCGATGGTGGTGGCCATCTCGGGCATGTGCACATGCTCAAGCAGTCCGTAGGGCTGCAGGTTCTCGTTGCTCTCGGCATAGCCGAACCGGCTGTCGCCGCCACGTCCTGCGCCCGAGATGCCGGTCTTGGCGTCGATCACGAGGCGGTCCGGCGCGATCAGCCCGCCCGCCAGCAGCGGGGCGAGCGCGGTCAGCGTCGCGACCGGAAAGCAGCCGGGATTGGCGATGCGGGTCTGGCCGCGGATGCGCTCGGGCCAGACATCGGCCAGCCCGTAGGTCCAGCCCTCGGCGTCGCGGTGATCGCCGCCGATATCGACGATCTTCACGCGCTCCGGCACGCGCGCCAGGGCCTCGGCCGAGGCCCCCGTGGGCAGCGAGGCGAACAGCAGGTCGAGATCGGGCAGGGCCTCTGGATCCCACCGCGCGATCTCCAGCCCGGCGAGGGACTGCGGCACGCCGGGGAAGCGGTCGACGAGACGACTTCCGGCGCTGCTTTCGCCGGCGGCGTAGACCAGCTCGAAGGAAGGGTGGCGCGCGATCAGGCGCAGCGCTTCGCCGCCGCCAAACCCGCTGATGCCGACGATGCCGACGCGAATGTTCATGGTGATGTCCTTTCGGTTTCAGAAAAACAAAAGCCCCCGGAGCCGGGGGCTGCGGGGGATCAGGAACGCGGGTCAGGGGTGCCTTGCTCAGGAGCGCCGGCGGCGCGCGCGGGCTATCTCTCGTGCGGACACGGATCGACGCGCAGCCCGAAGAGCCGCAGCATGAGGGTGCTGCGTCGGCGTCGGTCGAACTGGGGCGTGGTCCTGAACATCGCGGAAAGACATGTCGCCAGGCCGGGCGGGCGTCAAGCGCTTGCATGGCTGCGCGGTGCGTTTCCGCGTCCTATGTGCCGGGCAGGGGGCGAGGGTGTCCCCCGAAACGACGAAGGGCCGCCCGAAGGCAGCCCCTTGCGTCACGGTTTCCCCATCGAAGATCCATCGGGAGGGAAGTTGGAGCGGGCGAGGCGATTCGAACGCCCGACCCTTACCTTGGCAAGGTAATGCTCTACCCCTGAGCTACGCCCGCTCGGCGCGGCGGATGTCTCCGCCTTGGGTCGGTCTGGAGCGGGCGAGGCGATTCGAACGCCCGACCCTTACCTTGGCAAGGTAATGCTCTACCCCTGAGCTACGCCCGCATATCAGACCGTTTGCCGGGTGACCCCGGCCGGGTAATCCACCATCTGGAGCGGGCGAGGCGATTCGAACGCCCGACCCTTACCTTGGCAAGGTAATGCTCTACCCCTGAGCTACGCCCGCCCCCTTGGTGGTGGAGGCGATTTAGAGTCTCCCGCGCCGGTCTGCAAGAGAAAAAACTCATCTTTCGCATCGAAACCTTCGGCGGGGCATCGCGCGCGGCGTTTCAGGCGCAACGGTGCCGACGGGCCGGCGCACCGCTGCTCCGCGTCCCGCAGCCACAGAGCGCTCTTCGCCATGTCAGAGCGTTTCCCGGCCTGCTCATCGCCCCTTTTGCCCGCGAAAGCGCCTTGGGCCTGCGGCGGGAGGGGCATCTCTCGCATCTTCTACGCAACACGCAACCTCGTGCCCATCTTGCCCGCTGCATGATCCACACAGACGCAGCCAGCCCCGGTTGAGCGCCGGGAGCAAGGAAGGCCGCTCGCTGCACGGGGCCGCGGAACGCGCGCCTCAGTCTTTCGGGTCCGGGTGCTCGACCGGCCCGCCCTTTTCGACCCAGTCCGTGAAGCCGTCACGCAGGTGGGCCGCGTCGAATCCCATGTCCTGCAGCGTCGCCACCGCCAGCGCCGAACGCCAGCCGCTGGCGCAATGAAACAGGTAGCGTTTGCCGGGCTGGGCAAACACCTCGCGGTGATAGGGGCTTTCGGGATCGACCCAGAATTCCAGCATCCCGCGCGGCGCGTGCACCGAGCCGGGAATGAAACCGCTGCGCTGCCGCTCGCGCACGTCGCGGATGTCGACGATCACGAGATCCGCCGCGCCAAGCTCTGCAATCGCGTCCGCGGTCTCGACTTCCGGAATGCGCGCCCGCGCCTCCGCCACCAGCGCCGCCGCGCTCACCTTCAATGCCATGTCCTCTCCTCCCAAGTGCTCCCCCACAGCTTCTTTGGTTCAAAAATACCTCGGGGGTGAATTGGCGCACAGCGCCAAGAGGGGGCAGCGCCCCCTTCCTTCTTTCTTCAAGGCGCAGCTTCGGCGCGATGAGGGGCAGCACGCTCACACCCTCGCCATGCAAGCAAAGCCCGGGCGGGGGCTCAACCCCCCGCCCGGGCCCGATCACTCCAGCTCGATCAACAGGTCCTTGGCGTCGATCTGGCCGCCGGGCTGGACGTGCACGGCCTTCACCGTCGCGTCGCGCTCGGCATGCAGGCCGGTTTCCATCTTCATCGCCTCGATGGTCAGCAGCAGGTCGCCCTCCTTGACCTGCGTGCCCGCCTGCACCGAGACCGAGGCCACCACGCCGGGCATCGGCGCGCCGATGTGGTTGGGGTTGCCGACCTCCGCCTTGGGGCGCGCGGCCGAGCTTGCCTTGGCCTTGCGGTCGGGCACCCGCACCGTGCGCGGCTGGCCGTTCAGTTCGAAGAACACCCGCACCTCGCCATCGTCCTGGGTCTCGCCCACGGTGATCAGCCGGATCTCGAGCGTCTTGCCGGGGTCGATCTCGGCGGTGATCTGCTCTTCGGGCGCCATGCCGTAGAAATAGGTCATGGTCGGCAGCACCCGCACCGGGCCGTATTCCTCGTGGCGCGCCACGTAGTCGGTAAAGACCTTGGGATACATCAGGTAGCCGTTGAAATCCTCGTCGTCGAACTCGACATCGGGGAAGCTGTCCTGAAACTCCTTGCGCAGGGCGTCGAAATCCGCCGGCGCCAGGTGCTTGCCGGGGCGCTCGGTGTTGGGCTTTTCGCTCTTGAGCACCTTCTTGACGATGCCCTTCGGAAAGCCGCCCGGCGGCTGGCCGAGATTGCCGCGCATCATGTCGATCACCGAATCCGGGAAGCTCACGTCGCTTTTCGGATCCTCGACCTGCGCCCGGGTCAGCCCCTGGCTGACCATCATCAGCGCCATGTCGCCCACCACCTTGGAGGAGGGCGTCACCTTGACGATGTCGCCGAACATCATGTTCACGTCGGCATAGGTCTTGGCGACCTCGTGCCAGCGATCCTCGAGCCCGAGCGAGCGCGCCTGCGCCTTGAGGTTGGTGAACTGGCCGCCCGGCATTTCGTGCAAATAGACCTCGGAGGCCGGCGCCTGCAGCCCGCTTTCAAATGCGGTGTACTGGCCGCGCACCGCTTCCCAGTAATTCGAGATCTCGCGGATCGCGTCGATCTCGAGCCCGGTGTCGCGCTCGGTGTGGCGCAGCGCCTCGACCACCGAGCCCAGCGTCGGCTGCGAGGTGTTGCCCGAGAGCGCGTCCATCGCCGCGTCGACCGCGTCGACGCCGGCGCGGGCCGCCTCGAGGATGGTGGCGATGCCGGCGCCCGAGGTGTCGTGCGTGTGGAAGTGGATCGGCAGGCCGACCTCTTCCTTCAGCGCCTTGACCAGCGGGCCGGCGGCGGAGGGCTTGAGCAGCCCGGCCATGTCCTTGAGCCCCAGCACATGCGCGCCGGCGTCCCGGAGGGATTGGCCCATCTCGACATAGTACTTGAGGTCGTACTTGGCGCGGTCGGGATCGAGGATGTCGCCGGTGTAGCAGATCGTGCCTTCGCAGACCTTGCCGCTGTCGATCACCGCATCCATCGCGACGCGCATGTTCTCGACCCAGTTCAGGCTGTCGAACACCCGGAACACGTCGACGCCGCTTTCGGCAGCCTGCGCCACGAAGCTCTGCACCACGTTGTCGGGATAGTTGGTGTAGCCCACGCCGTTGGAGGCGCGCAGCAGCATCTGCGTCATGATGTTGGGCATCTTGGCGCGGATGTCGCGCAGGCGCTGCCACGGGCATTCCTGCAGGAAGCGGTAGGCCACGTCGAAGGTCGCGCCGCCCCAGCACTCGACCGAGAACAGCCCCGACATGTTGGCGGCATAGGCCGGCGCCACCTTGATCATGTCGATCGAGCGCATCCGCGTCGCGAGAAGCGACTGGTGGCCGTCGCGCATGGTGGTGTCGGTGATCAGCAGCTGTTTCTGCGCCGCCATCCAGTCGGCCACCGCCTGCGCGCCCTTTTCCTCGAGCAGGGTGCGGGTGCCCGGCGGCGTCACCTCGACGCGGCGCTCCGGCGGACGGGCGGGCTTGAGATCGGCGGCGGGGCGGGGGCGGCCCTGCACCTCGGGATGCCCGTTCACCGTGATGTCGGCGATGTAGGTCAGCACCTTGGTGCCACGGTCGCGGCGCTTCTTGAAATCGAAAAGCTCCGGCGTCGTGTCGATGAACTTGGTCGTGTACTGGTTGTTGAGGAAGGTCGGGTGCTTGAGCAGGTTGATGACGAAGTCGATATTGGTGCTCACGCCCCGGATGCGGAACTCGCGCAGGGCGCGGTCCATGCGGCTGATCGCCTTTTCCGGCGTCGGCGCCTTGGCGGTGACCTTCACCAGCAGCGAGTCGTAGAAGCGGGTGATCACGCCGCCCGCATAGGCGGTGCCGCCGTCGAGGCGGATGCCCATGCCGGTGGCCGAGCGGTAGGCCGAGATGCGGCCGTAATCGGGAATGAAGTTGTTGGTCGGATCCTCGGTGGTGATCCGGGTCTGCAGCGCGTGGCCGGTGAGGCGCACGTCGTATTGCGACGCCTTGCCGGTGGCCTCGGCGAGGCTCTTGCCCTCGGCGATCATGATCTGCGCCTGCACGATGTCGATGCCGGTGACCTCTTCGGTCACGGTGTGCTCGACCTGCACTCGCGGGTTGACCTCGATGAAGTAGAAATTGCCGGTTTCCATGTCCATCAGGAACTCGACGGTGCCGGCGCATTCATAGTTCACATGGGCGCAGATCTTGCGGCCAAGCTCGCAGATCTCCTCGCGCTGCGCCTCCGAGAGATAGGGGGCGGGCGCGCGCTCGACGACTTTCTGGTTGCGGCGCTGCACCGAGCAGTCGCGCTCGTAAAGATGGTAGATGTTGCCCTGCTTGTCGCCGAGGATCTGCACCTCGACGTGGCGGGCGCGGGTGATCATCTTCTCGAGATAACCCTCGCCATTGCCGAAGGCGGCCTCGGCCTCGCGACGGCCCTCGAGCACCTTTTCCTTCAGTTCCTTGCCGCTCTCGATCGGGCGCATGCCGCGCCCGCCGCCGCCCCAGCTCGCTTTGAGCATCAGCGGATAGCCGATCTCGTCGGCCTCCCTGGCGATGGCCTTGAAATCGTCGCCCAGCACCTCGGTGGCGGGGATCACCGGCACGCCGGCCTCGATTGCCACCTTGCGGGCGCTGGCCTTGTCGCCGAGCGCGCGCATGGTCTCGGCCCGCGGGCCGATGAAGGTGATGCCGGCGGCGACACAGGCATCGACGAATTCGGGGTTCTCCGACAGCAGGCCGTAGCCCGGGTGGATCGCGTCGGCACCGCATTCCTTGGCGACGCGGATGATCTCGGGGATGCTCAGGTAAGCCGCGACCGGGCCCAGCCCCTCGCCGATGCGATAGGCCTCGTCGGCCTTGAATCGGTGAAGTCCAAGCTTGTCCTCTTCGGCATAGACGGCGACCGTCTTCTTTCCCATCTCGTTGGCCGCCCGCATGATGCGGATGGCGATCTCGCCGCGGTTCGCGATCAGGATCTTTTGGAATTCGGACATGCTTTGACTTCCTCCTTTGGGTCTATTTCCAGACCATCGGCGAGATAGAACGCGATGCCGCGATGCAGCGCAAGGTGGCTTTGCAAATTTGACATGTATCTTACGTGCCTTTGCAAAGATCGTTCGGCTGAGACCGAATAGCGGCGATTTCCGGCAGGACCGGCGCTGCGATGTCG
>Ga0114904_1001196_pt1 | contig 13069 bp, 10 predicted proteins | sample MalvirDeepMed_s6_FD_83498 | JGI IMG/M metagenome (GOLD analysis project Ga0114904, IMG submission 83498) | Marine viral communities from the Global Malaspina Expedition - Malaspina viral metaG DeepMed_s6 | ecosystem: Environmental > Aquatic > Marine > Oceanic | place: Mediterranean Sea... | reverse complement strand
GATCCGATGGGCTTCGGCCGGCTTGAATACGCTTGCTATCTGCTAGCCCGGGAGGCTGGCATCGACATGGCTCGCTCACGACTGCACGAAGAGGGCGGGCGGGCGCATTTCATGACCCAGCGCTTCGATCGCACGCCTGACGGCAAGAAGCTCCACATGCAGTCGCTTTGCGCGATGCGCCATTTCGATTTCAACCTCGCCCGGGCCTACAGCTACGAGCAGGCAATCGAGACAATCCGCATGCTCGGTCTCGGACGCGAAGCGATCAAGGAGCAGGTGCGCCGCGCTCTGCTCAATATCTTCATCCGCAACCAGGACGACCACACCAAGAACATCGCCTTCCTCATGAATAGCGCGGGTCGCTGGAGCCTCTCGCCCGCATTCGATGTCGTCTATGCCTACAATCCTGACGGGGACTGGACCAACGAGCACCAGATGTCTCTGGCCGGCAAAACCGACGGTTTCGAACTCGATGACTTGCTGGAATTCGGAAAGTTCGCTGACCTTAAAACGATTGAGACAAAAGCGATCATATCCGAGATCGGTGCCGCAGTAGACCGCTGGTCTCAATTTGCACGAGACGCCGGAGTGCCAGGCGCCATGGCACAAAAGGCAAAGCGAGGATTCAGATTATTCTAGCAGGCCAATAGGCAGGCGAGCAGAAGTCTGAAACTCCTTGGCCGTCAACAGCTTCAGGAGATTTGGGAAACTATCGGACCAACCCCGATCCCCGCCGAAAGCGTACGAAAAGCATCGGTGCGAGAATTGCTCTTCGGTCATGGCGATCCGCCCATCGAAACCTGCGACTCATGCGCTGACCTTCATTCGGTCAGCAGCTTCAGCGATGCACTGTAGCGCCATCGCGATCTCGCCCTTGCAGGTCGTCGGTGCCGTACTAAAACGAACGACCTCGGCGGCTTCATTCGCATCGAGTCCCATCGCACGGAGAACGTGGCTTGGTTCGGGAATTCCGGAGGTACAGGCCGAACCGCGCGCCAAGGCCACGTCAGGCTGCAGAAGAGCAACGAGCCTCTCCGCATCAACACCAGGTATCCTGACGCAAAGGTTGCCAGGGTGGCGGTCTTCGCGATTACCGATCGTCTCCATTTGAGGGAACAGGCTTTGCAGCCCCGCTTCCAGTTCCAGCGTCAGGGATCTCCATTCGGCAACAGCACGATCATCGGGTAGCAGCCGGCATGCTTCGCCGAGGCCCGCGCACAATGGGGTCGGAAGGGTTCCAGCGCGCAGACCACCTTCCTGATCACCGCCATGGATCAATGGTTGAAGCCGGGACCTCACCTCGCGACTAACATAGAGAGCGCCGATACCTTTGGGGCCAGAAGCCTTGTGCCCTGACAGACTGAGGAAATCGACACCAAGCTCCAAAACATCGATCGGCAGCCAATAAAGCGCCTGCGCAGCATCAGTATGTAATAGTGCTCCGGCGGACCGACATAGCTGAGATATCTCCTTGATTGGCTGGACAACGCCCATCTCGTTGTTCACGAGCATTATGGACACAAGCAGGGTTTGATCGTCTACCAACTTGGAAAGCCTGTCGAGATCGACCCGCCCTTCACGATCGACAGGAGCAACCACCAGTTCAGCTCCCTCGCGAGCCACCTCTCTTGCCGGCGCAAGGACGGCCTTGTGCTCAATGGCGCTTACGATAACTTTTTTCCGATTCGGGTCAGATCGCGTCAGCCCCCGTATCGCGAGATTGTTCGCCTCCGTGGCGCCGGAAGTGAATATGATCTCATCGGCATCTGCGTCGACAGCATGCGCCACATTATTGCGAGACGCTTCGATCGCATCGGCAGCAGTCCAGCCTGCCGCATGGTCCGCGGCGTGAGGATTTGCATAGTGCTCGGTGTAATAGGGCTGCATCGCAGCGACGACCTGGGGATGGGTCGGCGTGGATGCCTGATGGTCCAGATAGATCACGCTCACCTCCCGTTGTTCTCTTTGCGTTCCACGAACAAAATGCACAAGACACTAGCACTGGTGATTGTCACCAGTGACCCTACTCGCTATCATCACTGGTGAATTTGTCCAGTGATAGGGAAATGGGTGGGATGCGAAGCCTTTTGGACCGCGATGACATCAAGCTGCAGGTGGCCGGACATGAGACCTTTCCCTGCCGATATGGGTGGCTAAAGAAGTCTTACGACGCCGTTTGTGAAGAATTGGCAGTCGAAGATGAACAGCAACAGCATGCTTTTTCCCCAAATGTAGGGATAGGAAAGTTCGGTGTTGGCAAGAACATGGTCGCTTCGATGCGGCATTGGTCACTCGCCTGCGGAGTACTTGTGCCACAGGGGGAGCGGGTGGGACGGCTCGAATTGCTGGAGCCTACAGCACTAGGCCATAGAATCTTCGGTGGAGGTGACCCCTATCTCGAGCTTCCGGCTTCTCTCTGGCTTCTTCACTGGCGGCTCGTTGCAAGCCCTGGGCGGGCCACGACTTGGTATTACGCCTTTAACGAATTTAACGATGCGATATTCACCAAGGATACCCTTGCTGCCCGTCTCTGGGCGAGACTGGAGGAACTGCGAGAGGTTGGTCGGCTGGCGAACAGCCGGATAGCGAAGAACACGGTCGATAGGGACGCCGAATGCTTTGTTCGTACCTATGTGACCAAGACTTCGCGGCGAGGAACGATCGAGGATGGTCTCGAAAGCCCGTTCGCTGAGCTTGGGCTCATTGCCTCGATGGCGGGAGGCGCGTTGCAGTTCCGCCGGGGACCGAAGCCTTCGCTGCCCGATGAAGTCTTCGCATTCGCTCTTGTAGAGTTTTGGCGCTCGCAGTTTTCCACGCGCGGTTCGCTCTCCCTGGAGACCATCGCCCATGACCCTGGCTCACCCGGACGAGCATTCCTTCTCGACGAGGATTCCCTAGTCGAGCGTCTAGAGCGGATTGAAGAATTCACGTCCGCTTCGCTGGTGTGGGACGAAGGCGGCGGATTGCGGCAGGTGTCTCGTCGCAAGGAACTCGACCGAATTGATGCAGACGGCCTCCTCAACCCGCTTTTTGACATCCTGGAGAAGGCGGCATGAGCAAGACTCTCTCTGATATCACTCGTGTCCGTCGCCGTTTCCAACGCTCCATCCGTGTGGGTGATGATGCTGGTGTTGCTGAGGGCTTCATCTGTACTGCTACCGCAGCGCAGGCGCTCGAAACCACCATCGAGCATGTCTCCGCGCTCGGTCATGGGGCCTTCACTTGGACCGGCCCCTATGGTTGCGGAAAGTCGAGTCTAGCGGTTGTACTTGCCGCTCTGCTCGGGCCAACTGGGCCTTCTCGCGACGAAGCGCTTGAAGTGCTCCCCGCAGAACTCCGCGAGCAGATCGTCACGAAAATGGGATGGGAACCGCAAGGTTGGACCACTCTCTCGATCGTCGGCTCGCGCTCAGATGCGTCTTCGGTCCTTACTTCCGCGCTCGATGAAGCGGGCATCAAGAAGGGGAGTGGACCGATCGAGCGCCTCGTCGCCGAAGCCAAGCGCGGAATCGGCACCCTGCTTGTCATCGATGAGATGGGCAAATTGCTCGAACATGCTGCCTCCGAAGGGGGTGACGCATTCTTTTTCCAGGAATTGGCCGAAGCAGCGTCGCGCTCGGATGGCCATCTGGTGGTGGTCGGTGTGCTGCATCAGGCTTTCGATGACTACGCCTATCGGCTTGCACGCGAGACCCGCGAGGACTGGCTCAAGATACAGGGTCGATATGTTGATGTGCCGCTCAATCCGACTGGCGAAGAGCAGATCGAATTGCTTTCCCGTGCGATAGAGTGCGACACGCCACCAAAAGCAATAGCGGGCATATCGGAAGTCGCCAAAGCGATTGGTGGGGCGCGCGGCGGTTCTGATGCGGCGGAGCGCCGTCTCGCGTCATGCTGGCCGCTCGGGCCGGTGGTCGCGTGCCTGCTCGGGCCGCTGTCGAGGCGCCGGTTCGGACAGAACCAACGAAGTCTCTTCGGCTTCCTCGGATCCGCCGAACCGTGTGGATTTCAGGACTTCCTCAGCTCGACACCTGTGAAGGGAGCGGCGGCCTACGACTGCGACTGGTTGTGGGGCTATCTCAGAGCCAATCTCGAGCCATCGATCATGGCGTCTCCGGACTCACATAGGTGGTCGCTCGCGCTCGACGCCATCGAACGTTCGGAAGTCGCCGGCGCAAGCAAGCCCGAACTCTCCGTCTTGCGAGCAGTCGCACTCTTGGACCTTTTCCGAGATCGCTCGGGACTGGTTGCATCCACCGAGATTCTTGCTGCCGCTCTTCCCGATCTGAAGGAAGAGGAAATCGTTGCTGCGCTCGAGGAGCTAAAGAGAAGGTCGGTTGTGATCTTCCGCAGGCACCTCGGCGGCTTCACCCTCTATGCCGGCTCTGATTTCGACGTCGAGCAAGCACTGGAAGAGGCACTCGGCGAAGTCGTTGGATGCGATTTTTCCAAGCTTGGCGGAAGCGGTGTTCTGGCCCCCATTCTGGCCAAGCGCGAATATCATGAGACTGGTGCAATGCGCTGGTTCGAGGTGGACATTGCAACTTTAGCCGATGCGCAGAAGCGGATTTCAAGTTATCAAGAGGGACGAGGCTCCTCTGGATTGTTCCTACTCCTCGTGAATGAGGATGGCGAAAGTCCGGCTCAAGTGCGGCGGGTGCTTGACGGGCTGGAGAAGGAAGTTGGCGACCGGCCCATCGCAATTGGCCTGTCGAGTGACAGCTATATGCTTCGCGAACTGAGCCGAGAGCTAATCGCTCTCGAACGGGTCCAAGCGTCACGCCCCGAACTGAAGGGAGATGCTGTCGCACGCAGAGAGGTCGCGAGCAGACTGGTACGGGTTGCCGGAGAACTCGAGGACCGGATCCGCCATGGCTTCTCGACCATCTCCTGGCGGATACCGGCGCTTGCTTCGGACGAGATCGGCATTGCTGGAAAGGTCAAGGATCTCTCCGTCATCGCATCTCGCCTGGCAGCCGAGCTATATTCGAAGGCTCCGCGCATCCGCAACGAACTCGTCAACCGTACGAAGCCATCTTCGAACGCGGTCGCGGCCACACGAGCTTTGATGAACGCGATGATTTCGGCAGCGGACGAGCCCAGCCTCGGGATCCAGAAGTATCCGCCTGAGAAGGGACTATATGTCTCGCTTCTCGAAACCACAGGACTTCACGCCGCAGATCGAAGTGGCGCGCTGTCCTTGCGCGAACCGAAGAACGATTCCGCCAATCTTCACGCCCTTTGGGAGGAGGCCGATCAGCTCGTAGAGAAGGCGGGACCAGACGGTATCGGTTTGGAGAAACTGTTCGATGGTTGGCAGGCCCGACCCTTCGGCACGAAAGATGGCCTCCTGCCCATTCTTGGGCTCGCCTATCTGCTCACGCGGCGCGACACTCTCGCGCTATACCTCGATGAAAGCTTCTGCTCGGACATAAGCGATCTGTTCGTAGACAGGCTGCTCCAGGAAGCCTCGAGCATTCGTTTGCGGTACAGCGAGATATCCAAGCGCGACGCAGCCATCCTGAAGGAAGTGGCCGGTGTTCTCGAAGGACTGACAGGCGATGAGATTGTGGCGGCTGAGCCGCTATTGGTTGGCAGGAAACTCGTTTCCCTGGTCATGGAGACGCCGGGCTGGGTAAGGCGGACTGCGCGCCTTTCTCCTTCCGCCCGAAAGGTCCGCGATCTCGCCATGACAGCACACGATCCGAACAAATTCATGCTCGATGACATTCCGTCGCTAGTGAGTTCGGCAGGAAAGCCAGAGCAGGTTGCTCGGATATTGAAGGAAGGGCTCAACGAAATCTCCGAGGCCTATCCTGAAATGCTAGCCTCATTGGAGAAAGATCTGCTGAGGGAACTGCGCGTCCAGGGGAAGCAGGGTCTCGCAAACCTGCGCGCCAGGGCGGAGAGGGTCACAGGGATCACAGGCAACTTCCGGTTGGATGCGTTCGCGACCCGCCTTTCCTCATTCGACGGCAGTATGGACGTTCTCGAAGGTCTCGCCAGTCTAGCGGCGAACAAGCCGCCGCGGGATTGGGTCGATCGAGATGTGGATGCCGCGCGGATCGAACTGGCTGCTCTGGCCCGTGATTTCCTGCGGGCGGAAGGGCTAGCCCATGTTGCTGGTCGCGAGCAATCGCGCTTTGCGCTCGCCATCTTTATGTCGGACCCAAAGGGCGCCGGCGTCTTAAGACCGGAGGTCGAACTTGACGCAGGAGAGCTCGATCAAGCGCGGGCGATCGCCAATAGCCTCCGCGAAAGAATCTCTGCGGGCGTTTCCCGGGATGTGGCGATAGCTGCTGCTGCCGAACTGGCTTCACTTTTGGCGCAGGAAGACAAGGTTGCTGAGCCGGAGTCGAGTTCTCCGATCGTGGCGACGGGAGGAGTTTCGTGAGTAGGCAACGACACGTCCTGGGCCTCTCGGGAGGCAGAGATAGCGCCGCACTTGCTGTCCACATGGCCCAGACGCGGCCGGACATCGAGCTGGAGTACTTTTTCACGGACACGGGCAAGGAGCTGCCCGAGGTGTATGAGTACCTCGGTCGCCTGGAGGGTTTTCTAGGGAAGCCGATCGAGCGGCTTAATCCCGACCGCGACTTCGATTTTTGGCTCCGCCAATACAAGTCATTCCTACCGAGCCCGCGGACCCGGTGGTGCACAAGGCAGTTGAAGATCCGTCCTTTCGAACAATGGCTCTGGCCTGCCCTGGATGACGGCGACGAGGTCGTGAGCTACGTCGCGATAAGATCCGACGAGAACTACCGCGAGGGCTATTCCTCCACTCACCCCAACCTCTCGGTGTTGCTTCCTTTTAGGGAGGAAGGAGTCGACAAGGCGGGTGTGATTGACATCCTCGAGGCGAGCGGTCTCGGACTTCCTAGCTACTACGAGTGGCGGTCACGTTCGGGCTGTACCTTCTGCTTCTTCCAACAGAAGATTGAATGGGTCCGTCTGATGGAGCGTCACCCCGAGAGCTTCGAAGAGGCGAAATCCTACGAGAAGAATGCGATCGAACACGGTTCGCCCTTCACTTGGAGCCAAGGGGAATCCCTGGAAGATCTCGCGCGGCCAGAGCGCGTGGAACAGATTCGGGAAGAACACCGCAAGCGTCTGGAAAGGGCGAAGGCCAAGCGAGTCCGCAATCCGCTGCGATCAGACGATAGCGAGATTGATCTCGACGAGCTCTACGGGCAGGCGAAGGTCTGTCTGGCCTGCCACAAGTAAGAAGACCCGAGAACAAGCCACTTCGTGTATCGCGAAGCGAAGTCGAGGTTCAGATCACGTGCTCGAGATCGTAGGCCGTAAGGATCGGCCGCAGAACCTGATAAGCTTCTGCGCTGTTCAGGGAGAGGTTTGAAAATTCGGCGACCCGCTTGAGTTCGGATTTTACCAGCTTACGTGCATGCCCCGCCGCATCTTCGTAGCCCTCGGGCAGGACTACGATGAAATCATGGATGGTAGCGCTGTCCTTGCCGGGTGACTTGCGCAGGATGCGCCCACGCCGCTGGATGAACTGCCGGGGGTCTCGAGAACTCGCAAGGATGTACGCGGTGCTGCAGGCCGGTACATCGATGCCCTCGTCGAGGCACTTGATAGCGACCATTGCATCGATCAGGCCAAACTTGAAATTGGTGAGGATCGAGTCCCGCTCCCGACGCGGCTCTCTCGATGTGAAACGCGAGATGCGCCAGCCAAGCCGGTCGAGTTGCTGACTCACGACTTCGATCTGTCGCCCCTCGAGAATCTCGTCCTCTTCATCGGCGGGATCGGTCTCGACCGTGCCATCCCCGCAATAGAACAGCGTATGGTTCTGTGGCCGCTTACCCGCCAGCACGCTTTCAAGAGCCGGCAGCTTGTTCGCCGCCGACGCTATGACGCGGGCCCTCCGCATCAAAAGGGCCGTCAGACCTTGGCTTGGCTTGGAACCAGCCGACTTCTCCCGAGCGAAATGTCTGGCAATTTCATTGGAGAGATCGGCGAATTCGTTCGCTTCGTCGAGCGTGAGCTCCACGATGTGCGGGTGGTACTCATACGGGGTAAGAACCTCGTCCTCGATCGCCTGCCGTAGGGTGTAGCTGAAGACTATGTCTCCATAGTATTCTGTGAGGCGCCGGTTACGCTCCTCATCGAGATAGTGGTGAGGAGTGGCCGAAAGGCCGATCCTATACTTTGCGTTTTGCGGCAGGAAACCGGCATAGCTTTCGGACGAATGGTGGTGACACTCGTCGCCAATCCATAGGAACCGGTTTTCCGGTATTCTTGAGATTGCGCTCTGGAACTCCGGAGATTTCATCGTTCGGTTCACGACCACGATCGCTGCAAAGTTGATCGCCGCCATTTCGACATCGTGGATGGTCTGGCGAAGATCGTCTTCCCATTCCGTCTTTGAGACGTAGCAGCGGATCGGCTCGATCCCAAAGATTTCGAGTATCTCGCACCATTGGTCGGCGAGGTTCTGGTAGGGCACGGCGATTACAACGGTCAGACCGGGAATGCTCTTGGCCAGCTGTACTACGGCGTAGCAAGCAGTAATGGTTTTGCCTGCACCGGTGGCTAGATCGAAGACGCCTACGAACGCGCCTTTCTCGCGCCAGGCATTGAGTGCGTCCCTTTGGTGGGCGCGTATCTCGAACTTGTTGCCGCCGATCATCTCGGGGAGCCTCGGTCCTCTTTCCTTGGGAGTTACGTCAAATTCGTCTTCCTGACTTTTGAGCCGTTTCAGAATGGCGAGTTCACGCGCAGGATCTGGTGGGGCATCCATTCGCTCGGCCACTTCGAGAAGGCGGTCTTCGAGCGCGGTGGGAACGTCGATGACCGCCGTACCGCGACTTTTGTTCTCCCAGAGGCGCTCGAATGCCGCCCGATGTTCGGAGAAGTAGGGTTCGAGTTCGAGCTTCCAGGTGGGGAAGACGTCTATCGATTCGTAGTTGTGGGTCGGGAGCAGGGCCTGAGCGCTTTCGTTCGCTGACCCCGCGAAGACGAATGCATCGCCCGCCTCGTCGGTGATAATCCCGACCTTGTCGTGATACATTCCGTGTGGCCGGAGCGCCACGCGTATGTCCAGCCTTCCCTCGGCCACAAGCCACGCCAAGGTCTGGAAACGCTGTTCGAATACCTCCCCTTGCGCTTCCTCGATCGCGGCGAGGAACTGCTCGCCGATCTCCTCCGAGATCCGCTTCTGGTCTTCGCCCCGCTTTATAGCGGCGATGTCGCGAGCATCGGTAAACGCCCCGACGATGAGGCGCATTCTTCCACCGTTCGCGGTGAAGGTGCTGAGCGCTTGGGCAGCGTATGTGATCGTTGAGCTCGAGAAAAAGCCCACGGCCCGGTCGTAGCGAACCGCGGCAGACAGCGCGGGGAAATAGAAATCCTCCAGGATGTTGTCCCGGTCGGATTTGTAGACCCCCTTGGCCTGGATGTTCCTTAGCGCCATCGAGCGCCTCAGAATGATATTGCTGCTAGATCCGGCTCCGCCTGAGCGGGCACGAGATAGCCTCGTTCCCGCAGCATGCTCATCAAGGCCCTGTCAGGATATTCCCCGCCTTCACGCAGAAGGTGGTCTTTGATGATGGCAAGGCCCCCGTTGGCATACTCTTCGAAGATCTCGGCGCAGCGCCCCTCTTCCCCCTCGCGAAGGATGTCGGGATCCTCGGTCTCGGCAAGCGCGATCAGGTAGATGAGATTCTCTGCGTCGCCGCGCTCGAACTGTTGATAAGAGACGTCTTCGACACCCTGCGAGCGATCGAGCGGGAGACGCCGCTTCTCCGAAAATCCAAGAAGAGCTGCAAAGCAGAGCAACTCACGGATAGTCGGGAAGAGCCTCCTTTCGGAACCAGGAAGCGGTATGGCGGCCAGCTTCTGGACATACTCCTCGTAGATCTTGGATCGGTTGATGTTTGGTGCTCTGGCGGTCATCGAACGATCTCCTCGATCCGTGTGCCATCGGCCTCTTGGTCGAACAGAGCAACGGCATAGTCTTTCCCGTTGAACTGACGGGTCTCGCCTTTCTTCCCTTCTCCGGAAGCACGGTTGGTCCGGACGAGGACGTATTCCTTCCCGACTCTCGCGCGCAGCACGTCGATCACTGCCTTGTTGGCCTGCGAGCCCGAGACCATCAGTACCACCTGACTGGCCATGCGTGGCACATGCTCGCCCGTGGTCTCGCGATAGCTGTCATCGAGCTGGCCGAAGGGCGAGTCGAGAACGAGGGGGGCGACCGTGCCTCGCAGCAGTCGGTGATCCTTCGCGTTCTGACGAAGCCGGGCGTACTCGACCAGGGCAGCGGTGAATGCGAGACCGAGTAGCTGGTTTTCACCACTGGATTTGGGGAGCTGCGTTCCCTCTTCATTGACGAGGGCCACTGCGTATTCGTCGGTCAGTCTCAGCTTAAAGCTTTTCCGGGTGGTGGCCTGAAGGACCTTGCTGATCTGCGAGCGAAGGATCTTTCGAGCGTCTTCCTCTTCTTCGACGAGCTCAGCTTCGAGCCGCTCCTTGAGCCGTTCGCACAGCTCGTGACGTCGGACAAAGATTCTCGCATCCTCGTCGTTCTCGAGCAGCTTGTTGAGTTCGCGCTCCTTGTTCGCCTTGGACGCCTCGGAACTGCGGAGATTGTTTTCGAGTGCGCCGATCTGGCGGTTTATCCCATCGAGTTCGCTTCGCAGCTCATTACGACGCCGCTCGCGTTCGGCGATCTCATCGAAATCGATACCAGAGAGCTTGTCGGAGATTTCCCCTAGTTCAGCTTCAATGGCGCTGATTTCCTGTCGAGCTTCGGCGAGTCGCTTGTTGGCGGCATCCAGCCGGCCTGGCGCTTTTTCCCTTTCCCGCTTGAGTTCTTTTAGGGTGGAGCGCACGCTCGAAAGCCGACTCCGCAACGTCTTGTTCGCTGCCTTCTGAAGGAGACTTCGAACCTTCTCATATTCAGTCGAGCCCTTTTTCAGCTCGGTCCCGCAGATGCATTCTTCCATCTCGAGAATGTCCTGAACGAACTCTTCGTTGTAGGGCGAAGGTATGCGGCCTTTCACATCCTGAGCCTCGAGGTGGTCGAATGTCTTCTCGGTAATGCGAGAAGAGACGAGGAAGCGGCCATTGTCGCCTAGCCACTTCAGCAACTCGTCTTGCGCGCTTGCCGCTCTGGTGATCGCGCGCTTGAGCGAGTTGTTCGCCCGGTCGCGGCTGGCCTGGAGTTCTCGTGCAGCCGCCGAGTTGCGCAACTTAGCTTCGATGTCGGCGATCTGTTGCTGCTTCTGCTCCGCTTGCCCTTTTAGTCCATCGAGTGCTTCCCTGCCGCTCTTAAGCTGTTCCGTAAGCCGGTCGATCTCATTCGAGAGGACTTCGATCTGGTCGGTCGCTTTGGCTTTAGGCATTTGCCGCCGATAGTACGCAGCCGTCTCTTCAAGATCCTCGATCGCGGTCTCGATTAGATTGCAGCCGAGGATATCCTGGACTGCCTTGCGGATTCCGCGCCGGTTCTCCTCGCCGAGGAAGACCTCGGCATGTTCACCGTCGAAAAGAAAGTGTCCCGCCATGGTCTTCGGTATGACTGTGTTGATGAAGCTATCGGGGTTGTCGATCGAAACGCTGTGGCCATCATCGATCCGCATGATTGAGAACTCACGACCGCCCATGGTGCCGTTGCCATGGAAGCGGCGGGCACGATAACGCTTGTCGTTGTGCTCGAAGAGGACTTCTACATAACACGAATCTCTCCCTGCGGCCTTGGCGTCGTGGTTGACGAGGTCTTGCTTGCGTTCAAACTTGGCAGTGGTCGTGCCGTAAAAGCACCAAAGCATCGCGTTTAGAAGCGTGGTCTTTCCGACGCCGTTCTCCGCGTGAATCAGAGTAACGTTTTCATCCGGATCCATCGAGAATTCGATGGTATGCTCACCATGGAAGCAGCGAAAATCCTTCAGGGTGATTTCATCGAGCCACATGATTAGTCTCCTCCCAACGGAGTGGCGCGATCGATGATGTCACGAAGGCGCCGGCGTCGCTCGCTGTCCTTGTTCCGGTTTTCGAAGTAGAATTCGCGCTGCAGCTCTACGATTTCCGCGATCACGCGGTTCTCTAGTTCTTCGCTTCCATCCGATTGCGTCTCGGCCGCGTCGCCATCCTGCATTTCTCGTCATCCCCCAGAAGCGGTCTTGGCGCTACATGTGTCACCAATCTATCGATCTGGTAAATAGGGAAATACAGCCGCTCAACACTTGGGGGGGCAAATACGATCGCCGTTCCGATCTCCTTCATCCTCAAAGTGCCAGTTGTCCTTCGTTCGTGTTGCAACGGTACGGCTCTGATCTCTTCGTACCGACTAGCCCGCGACATCCATCAGATCCCGTCGCAGCCATCGTCGAGCAGCTTACGACCATCTGGGGCTGTGAGGTCTCGTCGAAGCTTGAGATTGATATGGAAGTGCCCGGCGGCCTTGGCCGATACAAAGCACTGAACATTATGGAGAAAGTGGTAGTACTCGGCCTCATCGACAACGACATCGGCCAACCGTGATAATCAGACGGTGTGAGCGCAAGCGCCGCGCTAGCAAGTTGGCCGATCAGCCAAATAGCGCTCCACCTTTTCCACCGTTCGGCGACGCGGCCTCCGGCCAGCTCGTAGGTCAAGCACGAAGCGTGGATCGCCAACCGCGCGACGACCGAACCGTGTCGCCGACATGTGCGATTCCTTCAGGTGTCGCTCAATGCGATCCAGCAATTTCATGGCCTTCCTCGACTCACTCAGTACTTGTGTTCCTGGTTTGTTCTTAGTAGGAAGGTTCCATCCAGTCTAGGAGATTTCCTTCTCTCCTCAGACCGTCAGAAGGAACGACACGATGGAACGCGTCAGAGAGGAGCTCGATCGCCTGATCCAGCAGCGACGGCTCGGATATTCTTCGATCTCGCGGATGATCGGAAGAAACTCGTCCTACATTCAGCAGTTCATCAAGCGCGGCTCGCCTCGAAAGCTGGATGACGATGACCGGCGCACGCTTGCCAGCTTCTTCGGGGTCGACGAGCAAGTGCTTGGCGGACCGCCTGCACCCATGCGTGACGGGTTGATCGAGATACCCGTGCTC
>Ga0114904_1001183_pt1 | contig 13165 bp, 15 predicted proteins | sample MalvirDeepMed_s6_FD_83498 | JGI IMG/M metagenome (GOLD analysis project Ga0114904, IMG submission 83498) | Marine viral communities from the Global Malaspina Expedition - Malaspina viral metaG DeepMed_s6 | ecosystem: Environmental > Aquatic > Marine > Oceanic | place: Mediterranean Sea... | reverse complement strand
CCGTCCTTCAGGCCTGCCACGTCATTGGTCACCAGTCCCTGCAGGAATTGCTCCGCCTCCGGGCCGCTCACCCGCAGCACCTTGCGTTCGCTCGTCATCGCGCTCTCCCGATCTGTCGTCGCGTTGTCTGCCCGCAATCTAGGACGCTTGCGCGGCGGGTGCGAGGGGGGACGGCTCAGGTTTCGGAAAACTGCAGGGCGTGCAGCCGCGCAAAGGTACCTCCGCGCGCCAGCAGCTCGTCATGGGTGCCTTGCTCGACCACCCGGCCCTGATCCATCACCACGATCTTGTCGGCGTGGCGCACGGTCGAGAGCCGGTGCGCGATGACCAGCGTGGTGCGGCCCCTCGCGAGCGCGTCGAGCGCCTTCTGCACCACTGCCTCGGACTGCACGTCGAGCGCCGAGGTGGCCTCGTCGAGCAGCAGGATGGGCGTGTCGCGCAGGATGGCGCGGGCGATCGCCACGCGCTGGCGCTGGCCGCCCGAGAGCGACGATCCGCGCGGCCCCACCTGCGCGTTGAGACCACCCTCGAGACGGGGCAGGAAATCGGTCACGTGGGCGGCCTCGAGCACCTCCTGAAGGCGCGCCTCGGAGATGTCGCCCCGGCCGAGCAGGATGTTCTCGCGCAGCGACTCGTCGAACAGCAGGGCTTCCTGGCTGACCACCGAGAACAGGCCCCGCAACTCCGAGAGCTTTATGTCGGAGACCTCGGTGCCGCCGATCTCGACCCGTCCGCTGGCCGGATCGACCAGCCGGGTCAGCACGTTGAAGATGGTCGACTTGCCGGCGCCCGAGGCCCCCACCAGCGCGGTGGTCTTGCCGGCCTCGGCGGTGAAGCTGGTGCCGCGCAGGACGGGGGCGTCGCCGTAGGAGAGGTGGACGTCGTCAAGCACGATGCCCGGCACGCCCTGTGGCGCGGGCTTCGGGGCGGCGGGGTCGCGCAGCGCCGGCACCATGTCCATCAGCTCCTTCAGACGCTCGATCGAGGCGGCGGCGATCTGCCAGGTGCCGCTCACCGCGCCGAGTCGGCGCAGCGGCTCGAAGGCCAGCGCGATGGCGGTGAAGAAGGCCATGAAATCGCCGACGGTCTTTTCGCCGGCGATGATCTCGCGGCCACCGTAGAACAGCACCCCGATGAAGCCGATGCCGGCCATGATATCGATCAGCGCCGGGATCGACGCGCTGCCGAGCGAGGACCTGACCTCGGTGCGGATGCGCTTCCTGGTGAGCTTTGCGTAGCGCCCGGCCTGATACTCTTCGAGCCGGTTGAGCTTGACCGGCACGATGCCGTGGAAAATCTCGTTCAGGCGGGTCGACAGACCGGCCGAGATGTCGCGCGCCTTGCGGGCGTGCCTGCGCACGTAGCGCTGCGCGAACATCGACGGAAGCACCATCAGGGGCGCCCCGATCAGGGCAACGAGGGTCCAGCGCCAGTCGATCGTGAGCGCCACGCCAAAGAGCGAAAACAGGGCGATCACATCGCGCCCGGCGCCGGTGATGATGATCTTCCAGACCTTCGCGATGCTGCCGACGTCGCCCTCGACGCGCTGCATCAGGTAGCCCGGCCCGTAGGCCTGATGGAAGGCGCCGTCGAGGGTCATCAGATGGCCGACAAGGTCGTTGCGGATATCGCCGACGGTGATCTGCGAGATCTGCGACATGAGCACCTTCTGGATCACGCTCGCCACCGCGCGCGCCAGGAAGCTGCCGAAGATCACCAGACCGACCCACCAGATCGCGTCTGCATTGCCGCCGACGAAGACATTGTCGAACATCGGTTTCATCATGTAGCTGAGCAGGCCGAACATGGCGCCCTCGATGCTCATGAAGGCAAGCGCGACGAGCAGCAGCCAGCGGTGCTTCCAGAGGTAGTTCCGCCACAGCCAGCTGAACAGATGACGGGAATTGTCGGCAGGCTCGCTCATGCGAGGTCTTCCGGCGGACGCTTGGCGTCGAACCCGGCCTGGACTGCCTTGCCGTCATATTCGGTGCGGATCCACTCTTCGAACGGGATCGGCGCGCGACGATTGCGCGCGGCGTAGACATCGAGGATGTAGCCCTGAACGCCGGTGCGGGTGAATTCGAGGTGGACGTATTTCAGCCCGAGCTGCTTGCGCGCGACCTCGACCGGGACGCCCTCGAACACCATCAGGTACACCGCCGAGGCAAAGCCGGCACGGTCGGCGCCCGACTTGCAGTGGAACATCATCGGGCGTTCGGCATCGCGCAGGGTGTCGATCAGGGTGAGGATGCGCTCGCGCTTGGGCGCGGAGCGGGCCCAGAGCTTGGCGTGCTTCAGGGTCAGCCCGAGCTTCTCGCAGCTCTCCTTTTCAAACAGGTAATGCGAGAACTTCTCTTCGCCGCGCAGCGTGATCACCGTCTTGATGCCCATCTTCGCGTATTTCTCGAAGCGGCGGTGGGTCGGGTGGTTCGAGCGCGAGACGCCGGGCGCGATCTGCCAGAAATTGGTCCAGACGGTGCGCAGCCAGGCGTGGTCGAAGAGGTTGTAATGAAACTGCGACAAGGCCCGTGCCGCCGGGGTCGAGATATCCTTGCCGAACGACCGACGCAGGCGCCGCTCGCGGTGTTCGATCTTTCCCCAGAGCTTTGAGAGCATGTATGACGTCCCGATGGCCTTTCGGCGGTTTAGTGGCCTTGGCCGCGCGTGGCAAGCGGCGGGGCGGATTGACGCCGCCGCGCCCATGCTTAGGTTGGCGCAGACCCCGGATTTTCAAGGGGAGACTTTCACGGAGAAAACCCCATGTCACTTGCCCATGGTCGCCCGTACCTGGCCATTCCCGGCCCGTCGGTCATGCCCGATGCGGTGCTGCGCGCGATGCATCGCGCCTCGCCCAACATCTACGAGGGTGAGCTTGTCGACATGGTGGCGGCGATGATCCCGGACCTTCGCCACGTGGCGCAGACCGAGGGGCAGGTGGCAATCTACATCGCCAATGGCCACGGCGCTTGGGAGGCCGCCCTGTCGAACGTGCTGGCCGAGGGCGACAAGGTGCTGGTGCCCGCCACCGGGCGCTTCGGCCATGGCTGGGCCGAGATGGCGCAGGGGCTGGGCATCGAGCCGCAGATCATCGATTTCGGCCGCAAGACGCCGCTCGATCCGGCGCGCGTGGCCGAGGCGCTCGAGGCCGATACCGGCCACGCGCTGAAGGCGGTTCTGGTCACCCATGTCGACACCGCAAGCGCGGTGCGCAACGACGTGGCGGCGGTGCGCCGGGTTCTCGACGACCTCGGCCACCCGGCGCTGCTGATGGTCGATTGCATCGCTTCGCTGGCCTGCGACGAGTTCCGGATGGACGCCTGGGGCGCCGACGTGATGGTGGCGGGCTCGCAGAAGGGGCTGATGGTGCCGCCCGGGCTGAGCTTCGTGTTCTTCAACGACCGCGCCGCCGAACGCCGCGCCGCGATGAAACGGGTGAGCCGCTACTGGGACTGGACACCGCGCGCCAACCCCGAGTTCTTCTACCAGTATTTCGGTGGCACGGCGCCTGCCCATCACCTCTACGGCCTGCGCGCCGCGCTCGACATCATCCGTGCCGAGGGCATGGAGGCGATCTGGAAGCGCCATGCCACGCTCGCCCGGGCGATCTGGGCGGCGGCGGATGTCTGGGGCTCGGACGGGCCGCTGTCGATGAACGTGCAGGACCCATCGGTGCGCAGCCACGCGGTGACCGCGCTGCGCGTGGGCGCGCCCTACGGCGCCGAGCTGCGCAAGTGGACCGACACCGCGGCGGGTCTCACGCTGGGGATCGGTCTGGGCATGTCGGAGCCGGATGACCCGATGGGGACGGGCTTTTTCCGCATCGGGCACATGGGGCACGTCAACGCCCACATGGTGCTGGGCGCGCTCGGGGTGATCGAGGCCGGTCTGCACGCGGTTGGCATCCCGCATGGGCGCGGCGGTGTCGCCGCGGCGGCCCAGGTGATCGGGGCTGCCGCCTGATCGCGCGCGGCGCGGCTCAGGCCGCGCCGTTCAGGCGCCGGTCGAGCAGGGTGATCAGGTGGTTCACCGCCACCCCGGCCAGCGCCACCGCACCGAGCCCCCAGCTCACCCAGATCACGCCGAAGATCCACAGCATGTTGATGAACAGGAAGAACAGCGCGGACGAGGTGTAGTCCGGGGCTGGCTGGCGCGTGCGGTTGTCCATGGGGCAGATCCTCAGAGCTCGTCGCGGGTCACCAGCATAGCACAGGTGACGCCGCGACTTTGGGATCGAACCCTTTACGCAAGGTAATGGTTCCGTGATCTTGCCGCGGCGAGACCGCGTCAGTCCACGCTTTCGCGGGCCTCTGCCAGCGCCTTGGGCAGTTCCTCGGCCAGGATGTCGAGATCGGCCTCGGTGCCGGCGCTGATCCGGATGCAGCGATTCTGCGGTGCCACGAAGGGCATCCGCACGAACACGCCATGCCGGGCCAGCCCTTCGAGAACCGCCCGCGCATGGGCGCCGTCGCGGCCGCAATCGACCGCCACGAAGTTGGTGGCCGAGGGCAGGGCGCTCAGCCCGTTGGCCTCGGCAATGGCGGCGATGCGCTCGCGCGCCGAGTTCACGCGCCCGCGCACCTCGGCAAGCCATGCGTCATCGAGCAACGCCGCCAGCGCGGCCTGCTGCGCCGAGCGGTTCATCGAGAAGTGGTTGCGGATCTTGTCGAAGGCCTTGATCAGCGGCTCCGCGCCGAAGGCATAGCCCACCCGTGCGCCTGCCATGCCGTAAGCCTTGGAGAAGGTGCGGAAGCGGATCACCCGGGGATCCTCGGGATCGATCTTCGGCGCGGTGCCGTCGGGGGCGAACTCGATATAGGCCTCGTCGAGCGCCAGCACCGTGCCCTCGGGCAGGTCGTCGAGCGCCGCCTCGATGGTGGCGCCGTCGATCCAGCTGCCCATCGGGTTGTCGGGATTGGCGAGGTAGACGATCTTGGCATCGACCTCGGCGGCCTTTGCGAACAGCGCCGCGATGTCCTCGGCGTCATCGCGATAGGGCACCTTGTGCAGCACGCCGCCATAGGCGTTCACGTGGTAGCTGAAGGTCGGGTAGGCGCCGTCAGAGGTCACCACCGCGTCGCCGGGCGCCACCAGCAGGCGCACGAGGTAGCCGAGGCAGCCGTCGATGCCCTCGCCGAAGACGATGTTTCCATGCCCGCAGCCAAGCCGCTTCGACAGCTCCGTCTTCAGCTCGAAATGACTCGGGTCGGCGTATTTCCAGATCTCTTGATCCGCGGCCTGCAGCGCGGCGATGGCCTTGGGCGAGGGACCGAAGACGCTCTCGTTGGCACCGAGGCGGGCGCGGAACACGTGGCCACTGGCGCGCTCGTGCTCTTCCGGCCCGACGAAGGGCACGGTGGCGGGAAGGCGGGCGATGAGGTCGGGAAATCTGGGTCCGTGGGTCATGGCGGGGATTTACGGCCTGCCGTGGTTCGCGGTCAAGCGGATGCGTCCTAGCGCAGGAACTTGCGCCGTGCGTCGCGGGCGATCTCGTAGCGTATCTGCAGATCGGCGAAGCGGCCCATGTGCCGCCGCCTCTCGGCTTCGGTGGTGGCCGCCTGCCAGTCGGCGCGGGCGGCGTCGAGCTGCGCCTTGAGGCGGATTTCCTCGGGCAGGGCACCCGCCTCGGCCATGATGCGGTATCCCGCCGCGTCGCCGGCATCGATCAACGCGTCGCCCGGGCGCCGGGGCAGAGGCTTGCCCTCGCCGGCAAGGCCGGAGAGCTTGCCCTCGGCCTCTGCCTTGCGGATCTGCGCTTCGGTGAGTCGCTGCCAGCCAGTCATGCCGACAGTCTGCGCCCCGAACGTCGGCGGCGCCAGCGTTATCGCACCAGCACCGGCGCCTTGCCGATCATCTCGTCGTCGCCGGCGGCGCGGAGCACGAAATCGGCCACCGCACGGCGGCTGACCAGCCCCATGCGCCACTCCTTCGGCTCGACCAGCACCTTGTAGTGCCCGACGCCGCCATTGGTGAGGATGGTCGGGCGCGCAAGCGTCCAATCAAGGCCAGAGCCCCGGATCATCTCTTCCTGAATGTCCTTGTCGGCATAGGCGCGGCCCAGAAGCGCCTGATGCGTCATCCGCTCGGTCCAGGACAGCGCCGAGCGCGAATCTCCCGTGCCGATGCCGGTGACGGCGATCAGGCGGCGCACCCCGGTCTTTTCCATGGCGGGGAGAAGGGCCGCGGTGGCCTCCGAGAACAGCTTGGTCCGCGTCCAGATCACCGATCCGTTGCGCGGCAGGCCCAGCGTCATGGCGACGGCGTCGACGCCGTCGACCGCCTCGGCAAGACAGGCCGGGTCAGTGGCGTCGCCGGGCAGGGGCTCGAGCCCGGCTTGCAGCTCCATGTCGCCGGCGCTGCGGGCCAGCGCCCGGACCGTGTGGCCCTGCGCCAGCGCGGTTTCGACCGTCACCGCACCTATGCCGCGACTGGCTCCGATCACGAGAAGTTTCATGCGCCAAGCTCCCTCCTGTTTCGAGGCCAACGCAGCCGCGCTTGACCCCGTTCCGGCAAAAGGCCACTTTCCGCGCCGAGCAGCCCTGCGCAGATCAGGCCCCTTCGGCACAGAAAGAGATTATGGCAAGCACCCCAGCCCCCTTCGCCCCGTTCGAATGGATGATCGCGTGGCGCTATTTGCGCGCGCGCCGCGCCGAAGGCGGGGTCAGCGTGATGACCTGGATCAGCCTCGTCGGCATCACCCTCGCGGTTTTCGCGCTGATCGCCACGCTTGCGGTGCGCTCGGGCTTCCGGGCCGAGTTCGTCGACACGATCCTTGGCGCCAACGCCCATGTGACGGTGTATGCCAGCCAGCGGCTCGACGAGTACGACCGCCCGGTGCGCACCTTCGACGACTATGCCGAGCGCGCCGAGCGCGTGGCCGAGGTGCCCGGCGTGATCCGCGTGGCGCCGCTGGTGAAGGGGCAGGTGATGGGCACCGCCGCTGGCCGCAATGCCGGGGTCGAGGTGTTCGGCATCGCCGAGGACGATCTCAAGGGCATTCCGCGCATCGCCGATCCCGAGACCGGGCAGGGCGACATCGACAATTTCGAGCAGGGCATCGCCATCGGCTCCGGCGTGGCGCGTGAGCTGGGCATCGAGGTCGGCGACCAGCTCAAGCTGATCTCGCCAGACGGTGTACGGACGGCCTTCGGCGTCAGCCCGAGGGTCAAGCTCTACGACGTGGTCTACATCTTCACCGCGGGGCGCTACGACATCGACCGCACGCGGGTCTACATGCCGTTCGAGGAGGCGCAGCTCTATTTCAACCGCGAGGGCGTGGCCGACGAGCTCGAGGTGATGATCGACGATCCCGAGCGGGTCGAGCGGCTGACGCTGCCGGTGCTGCAGGCGGCGGGCGAGGGCGCGCTGATCTGGACCTGGCAGGATGCGTCGGGGGCCTTCCTCCGCGCGCTCGAGGTCGAGGACAACGTGATGTTCGTGATCCTGTCGGTGCTGGTGCTGATCGCCACCATGAACATCGTCTCGGGGCTGATCATGCTGGTCAAGAACAAGGGCCGCGACATCGGCATCCTGCGCACCATGGGGCTGACCGAGGGCGCGGTTTTGCGGGTGTTCTTCATCTGCGGCGCCTTCACCGGGGTGATCGGCACGCTGATGGGCGTGGTGCTGGGCTGTCTTTTCGCGATCTATATCGACCCGATCTTCTCGTTCGTGAACTACGTCGCCGGTGGCGGGGTCTGGGACCCTGCGGTGCGTGGCATCTACGCGCTGCCCGCCAAGCTGCAGATGGGCGACGTGCTCAGCGCCATGGCGCTGTCGCTCGGACTGTCCTTCGTCGTCACGATCTTTCCCGCCCGCCGGGCGGCCCGCATGAACCCGGTGGAGGCGCTGCGCTATGAGTGATCCCGTGTTGCGCCTTCAGGGCATCGAGAAACGCTACAACGCCGGCCAGCCGAACGAGATCGCGGTGTTGCGCGGCGCCGACCTCTCCGTCGCGCGGGGCGAGGTGGTGGCGCTGGTGGCGCCCTCGGGTGCCGGCAAGTCTACGCTGCTGCACATCGCGGGCCTGCTCGACACCGCCGATCGCGGCGACGTGGCCATCGCCGGCGAGGCGGTGACCGGCACCTCTGACCGGCGGCGCACCATTCTGCGCCGGCAGGAGGTGGGGTTCGTCTACCAGTTCCACCACCTGCTGCCCGAATTCAGCGCCCGCGAGAACATCGTGCTGCCGCAGCTCGCCAATGGCGTGGCCAAGGTCGAGGCCGAGGCGCGGGCACAGGAGCTTCTGGAAAGCGTCGGCATCGGCGAGCGCGCCGGGCACCGTCCGGCCGCCATGTCCGGCGGCGAGCAGCAGCGCGTGGCGTTCTGCCGGGCGATGGCCAACGGGCCGAAGCTGCTTCTGGCCGACGAGCCCACCGGCAACCTCGACCCCACCACCTCGGACACGGTGTTCGGCGCGCTGGTGCGGCTGGTGCGCGAAACAGGGCTTTCGGCGCTGATCGCGACGCACAACCTCGAGCTCGCGGCGCGGATGGACCGGCGCGTGCGGCTCGAGGAGGGGCGGCTGGTCCCGGGCTGAACCCGGTCGCGCCGCCTCAGCCGCGCTGGGCCAGCCAGACACCGATCGCCATCATGGCAAGGCCGCCGGCGCGCGACGCCGACAGCGGCATCTGCCGCGCGCCGAACAGGCCGAAATGGTCGATCACCGCGGCGCTGATCAGCTGGCCGACCAGCACGAAGAAGATCGCCCGCCCGACACCGAACTGCGGTGCCACGTAGGTGACGCTCAGCACGTAGAAGGCCACGAACAAGCCGGCGAGAAACAGATGCTTGGGGGCGTCGACCGCGCGCATGACCGGCCGCGGATCGGTCGCGAGCATCACCACCGTCGCCGCCGAAAGCGCCACGATGAACAGGATGAAGGCCGCCGCCGCAGGTGAGCCGATATAGCCGCCGAGCCGCGCGTTCAGCGCCGCGAGGACGGGGATGCCGATGCCGGCGGCAAGCATGGTGAGCGCGTGGATGGGCACGGGGGTCTCCTTCAGGGCCGTCTCGGGGTGTCTGGCCGGAACAATGCGGCGGTGCAGCGGGCGTGTCACCCCGGAAAGGTCAAAGGCTTTGGCTTGATCTGAGACCCGTGACGGGCGAGACAGGAGAAAACACCACGAGGGAGGGCATCGAGCATGAAACGGGTGCTGATCGGAACATGGCTGGCGGCAGGGCTGGCAATCGCGGCCTGCACGACCGACGAGATGCCGCAGGCGGCGGACGGGCGCGGCCTCTACATGGAATATTGCGCCGTCTGTCACGGCACGGACGGCAAGGGCGACGGCGAACTTGCGGGCAGCATGTCCGTGCCGCCGAAGGACCTGACGCGCATCACGCAGCGCCACGGCGGTGAATTCCCCCGCGCCGAGGTGCTGTCGATGATCGACGGCTACGCCCGCTCGGATCTCGACGGGCCGTCGATGCCGGAGTTCGGTGAGCTGCTGAAGGGCGATCTTGTGCCGCTCGACACCGGCGACGGCGTGCTGACCCCGACGCCGCGCAAGATGGTGGCGCTGCTGGAGTACCTCGAATCGATCCAGACCACGCGCTGACCCGGCACGGGGGCCGGGACCGCCCGGCCTCAGTCCGCCGAGACCGACTTGCGCACCATGTCCCAGTAGATGTCGGCGACCTCTTCGATGGAGAGCCGCCCGCCGGCGCGATACCACGTGTTCACGCCGGTCAGCATGGCGATGAGCGCGTAGGAGGCCAGCCGCGTGTCGGGCACCGAAAAGGCGCCCTCCGACTGGCCATCGCGCAGAATCGCCTCGAGCGCGCCCTCGTAGACCTTCCGCTGGGCCTCGATCACCGCGAAATTCTCGGGCGCGAGATTGCGCAGCTCCATGTAGGAGATGAAGATCGCCTGCGGCCGGTCGAGGTTGAAGCGGATGTGAAAGCGCACGAAGGCCTCGAGCCGGTGACGCGACCCCTCCGGGCGCGGTTCGGCCTCCCACGTCGCGAGCAGCTCGTCCATGTGGCCCTTGAGCAGCGAGAACAGCAGCGCCTGCTTGTCGGGGGTGTAGTTGTAGAGCGCCCCCACCTGCACGCCGACTTCGCGGGCGATCTGGCGCATCGACACGGCGGCATAGCCGTGCTGGGCGAACAGCCGCAGCGCGGTGTCGCGGACCTTGGGTCCGGTGATGTCGGAATGGGAACCTTGCGTGCGTGCCATGGTGCCCAGATTAACTGAACGTATGTTCAGAACAAGGTCTCGTGCTTGCCCCCCGCGCGCTGGTGCGGCAAGAGGGTGACAGACCAGACGGATCCGCCCATGCGCCTCTCGCCTCTTCTGCTGCCGCTGCTGCCGTTTGCCCTTCTGGGCTGCGCCACCTTTCCCGAGCTAGATGCCGCCCGCACACCGGGCGTGGCGTCGCAGCCGTTCCCGGCGCTGTTGCCGATCGACGATCTGCTCGGGGCGCCGGTGCCGCGCGCCACACCGGAGCTGCGCGCGGGAATCGAGGACCGGGTCGCGGGCCTGCGATCGCGCGCCGCGCGGCTTCAGGGGCCGGTGGTCTCGGACAGCGACAAGGTTCGGATGGATGGCGGCGTCGATACATCCGAGTAGGCGGCGCGCGTGACGCCCCAGCCGCCCCTCCACGCCTGCCGGCTCTACGACGAAGGCGGGTGTGAGATCTTCGGCGACCCCGACCTGATGTTCCCGTGGTGGAGCGTCACCAAGACCGCCATCGCGATCTGCGCCTTCCGGCTGGCAGAGCAGGGGCAGCTCGATCTCGACGCGCTTCTGCCGGGCCAGCCCTTCACATTGCACCAGCTCCTCACCCACCGCGCCGGGCTGCCGGATTACGCCAGCCTGCCGGCCTATCACGCCGCGGTGCGCGCGGATGAGGCGCCCTGGCCACGCGACGCGCTTGTCGAGGCGGCCCTGGCGCAGGGGCGTCTTTTCGCGCCGGGGCAGGGCTGGCGCTATTCGAATGTCGGCTACCTGCTGGCGCGGGAGCGGATCGAGGCGGTCGCCGGGCAGGGGCTCGGGGCGCTGGTGGACGCGCAGATCGCGGGACCGCTCGGGCTCGACAGCGTGATGCTGGCGCAGACGCGGTCGGAATTCGCGCGGGTCGCGTGGCCCGCGGCGCGGCGCTATCACCCGGGCTGGGTCTATCACGGCTGCCTGATCGGCACCGCGCCCGACGCGGCGCAGATGATGCAGGCGCTGTTCGCGGGGCGGTTGCTGCGGGCCGAGAGCCTCTCGCGGATGCGCGAGACGCTGCCCCTGGGTGGTGCCTTGCCCGGACGGCCCTGGACCGAGCATGGCTACGCCACGGGGCTGATGAGCGGCAGGGCCGGGACGGCGGGGCGCGCCATCGGGCATTCCGGCGCGGGGCCGTTCAGCGTCAACGCCGTCTATCACTTCCCCGACCTGCCGCGCCCGGTGACCGTGGCCAGCTTCACCGACGGACATGACGAGGGTGTGGCCGAGCGCGAGGCGGTGCGGCTGGCGCTCTCGGGCTGAGCCCTCGGGTCCGGTGGCGCAGCGCTTTCGCCGCAGCGCTGCCGAATCCCGTCAGCCCGCCGTTGCACCGGCGCGGGCTTGGGGATAATGCGGGCCGAACACCTGCAATAAGCGACCACAGCAACAAGGAGCCCTTCCCATGTCTGACCCCCTCCGTCTCGGAATCGCGGGCCTGGGCACCGTGGGTGCCGGCGTGGTCAAGATCGTCCGCCAGAAATCCCTTCTGCTGGAAGCGCGCACCGGGCGCGGCATCGCCATCTCGGCGGTCTCGGCCCGCAACCGCGAGAAGGATCGCGGCGTGCCGCTGACCGATTACGGCTGGGAAGACGATCCGGTGACGCTCGCCACGCGGGACGACGTGGATGTCTTCGTCGAACTGGTCGGCGGCTCGGACGGGCCGGCCAAGGCGGCGGTCGAGGCGGCGTTGAAGGCCGGCAAGGACGTGGTCACCGCCAACAAGGCGCTGCTGGCCCATCACGGCCAGGCGCTGGCGCAGCTTGCCGAGGACAATGGCTGCGTGCTGCGCTTCGAGGCGGCGGTCGCGGGCGGCATCCCGGTGATCAAGGCGCTGACCGAGGGGCTTGCCGCCAACGACATCACCCGCGTCATGGGCGTGATGAACGGCACCTGCAACTACATCCTCACGCGCATGGAAAGCGGCGGGCTGAGCTATGCCGAGGCCTTTGCCGAGGCGGACGGGCTGGGCTTTCTCGAGGCCGATCCCGAGCTCGACGTGGGCGGGATCGATGCCGCCCACAAGCTGTCGCTGCTCTCGGCCATCGCCTATGGCACGCAGGTCGCCTTCGACGCGGTCGAGCTCGAGGGCATCGGGCGGGTCAGCATCGACGACATCCGGCAGGCCTCGGACATGGGCTACAAGATCAAGCTGCTGGGCGTCTGCCGGATGACCGGGCGCGGGCTCGAGCAGTCGATGTCGCCCTGCCTCGTGCCCGCCTCGTCGCCGCTGGGGCAACTCGAGGGCGGCACCAACATGGTGGTGATCGAGGGCGACCAGGTTGGCCAGATCGTGATGCGCGGTGCCGGCGCGGGCGAGGGCCCGACGGCGAGCGCGGTGATGGGCGACGTGGTCGACATCGCGCGCGGCACAAGGGTGACGACCTTCGGCGCGCCGGCCAGCAAGCTCGTCGAGGCGACGCCGGCCAGGGCCGCGACGCCGGCGCCCTATTATCTGCGCATGAACCTTGCCGACAAGCCCGGCGCGCTGGCCAAGGTGGCCTCGGCGCTGGGCGAGGCCGGGGTCTCGATCCACCGCATGCGCCAGTACGACCATGTCGACAATGCCGCGCCGGTGCTGATCGTCACCCACAAGACGACCCGCGCGGCGCTGGATGCGGCGCTGGACGCGATCCCGGCCACCGGCGTGGTGCAGGGCGAGCCGGTGGCGCTGCGCATCGAGCAGGTCTGAGGCGGATCTGGCGGTGCGCCCCTGACGGGGCGCGCAGGTCTCGCATGCGCCCGCCTCGGCGGGCCCATGCGGTGCGGGGGCGCTGCCCCCTGTCGCACCGGAGGTGCGCCGTGAGAAGAAAAGAGGGGGTGTTTGCCCCCTGTCTCACCGGAAGTGCGCTTTAAGGAGAAAAGAGGGGGCGCTGCCCCCTCTTGGCCCGTTGGGCCAATTCACCCCCGAGGTATTTTCGAACCAGAGAAGCCAGAAGCGCTGCGCCACTGGCTTCT
>Ga0114904_1001179_pt1 | contig 13182 bp, 35 predicted proteins | sample MalvirDeepMed_s6_FD_83498 | JGI IMG/M metagenome (GOLD analysis project Ga0114904, IMG submission 83498) | Marine viral communities from the Global Malaspina Expedition - Malaspina viral metaG DeepMed_s6 | ecosystem: Environmental > Aquatic > Marine > Oceanic | place: Mediterranean Sea... | reverse complement strand
GGTGCATGGGAGAGTGCCGAATGCCTGTGCAGATGTTCGCCAAGATCGTGCACCAGGGGAAGCGGTGCCGCCTCGACCTGAACCCGTCCTGGTTGGCGCGAGTCGCCAAGCGGTAAGACCAGACCGGAGAAATTGAGACGCGGCGCCCCGGCGCAGAACAGGGGTAGGGAGAGGGTGCGAGATGAACATAGTCAGAAAGTCGGCCCTAGTGCTTGCGCTAGGGCTTGTGCTAGTGCTGGCGGCGATGCAGTCGGTCGGCGCGAGTGAATACACGATCACCGGGCCGCCACCGCGCCGACTGGCCACGTATGCAACCGGCGAGATCATCAGCGAGCCCCTGGCGCTAACGTCGGGGGTGTCCTGATGATCAGCGTATGGCTCCGCAAGGGTGAGCGCCTGATCTCAGGCCGCGAGCGGCTGACCGTTCGCGATGATGTGAGCGTCGACAGCGCGACCGGGCGCATCCCGGTCTGGTTCAAGAGCGGTCTCGCGGGGTTCATCCTCGCTCACGAGGTCAGTCCGGCGAAGGGGTAACGGATGGAAGCAATCGTTTACATGGTCAAGAGTCCGCAGCGGTGGCAGATGCTGCGCCGGTACGTGACGAGCAGAGCGTACCGCTGGGCGTTCCGGCGAGAGGTAGCCGCGTGGAACCGCGCGGCGAAGTACGCCCGGCTCCGGCGGACGTCTCTGATAAAGGGGGGGTAACGGATGAAATACGAAGTCTACAAAGTAGAGGCGACCGCGCCCGACGACCCGCCAGCGTGCGGGGAGGTGGTCAGGAGCGCTAAGACATTTGCCAAAGCCTGCATCCTCGCTGACCGGGTCTGCGATATGGAGCGCGATCCGGCGTTCGCGTACTTCGTCATTCCCGGCGGGTACAGCGTCGGCCTTATGGAGGTGATTTAGTGATCCCATTCTCAGAGTTTGATCCTAAAGACTGGCCCAAAACCGAGTCGCAGCCTTGCAGATTCTGCGGCGCGCCTGAAGTGATCACGAGGCATGGGCGCGCTAAAGTGCGGAACCCGCGCGCCGCCTCCAAATACGCGCCGAACGGTAACGTCAACAAGTGGTATTGGGTTATCGGGTACTGGCGAGACATGGCGCCATGCACCTGCGCCGGACGAGTTGAAGAGATGCGCCAGCACGCGCAGGTTATGGAGCGATTCAATAGCTGGGCAGACCGGTAGCAACGAACAACGGCCCGCGAGGCCGAGAGGGGCTAGGAGCGTCCAGCCGAAGGGCTGCCGATGAGGCCGAGCAAGGCCGAAACGCTAACGGAAAAAGGGGTGACGATATGCGGAGCGATCCGAAGTGGATAACGGCGAAGTGGGCGGGGCGATGCTCGCAGTGCGGCGAGCCGTTCGCGAAGGGCGCGGACGTTTTCTGGTATCCGCTAGGTAGAGTTTGGGATTCTGCTAGTGGCAAGTTCAGCCGGGACGTGTTGAGCGGCGACTGTGCCGATTTCGACGAGCAACAACGCAACGACGCCGCCGTTGAGCAGGCGCAGGAGGATGCATATCAGGACAATGAGGCGCGCCGGATCGGCCTCATATAGCCCGCTCTCGGGAGAGTGCCGGGGCTTCGGCCCCGGTAGAAACGCCAGCCCGGAAAACTCAAGGCCGGGCGGCGGGTAGCAATAAACCGAAGGGGTGACCGAATGACGTTAGAAATCCTGTGGCAGACCGGGGTCGCAATCGACGCGGATGCGTTGCTCGATTGGCTGACCGAGGAGAAGAAGATCGACGACGGCAGCAGCTTCGCGCTGGCCATTGAGGCGCTCATGCGCGGGCTGGAGATCGCCCAGTATGACGGGTGCCATGTGACCATCACCGACGAGGGCGTGGTCGACCCGGAAACCGGCGAGAAGCTCTAGAGAGAGGTGAACCAATGGCCCTAGGGCGGTACAAGTTCGACGATAGCGGGAACCTCGTTTCCGATCCGATCACAGAGGAGAACCCCAGCAGGCGTAAGCCGCATAGCTGGTGGGCTGGATACCAGACCGAGCGCAAGTTCGCCGACCTCGGCACGTACGCCGTGGTGGTGGACGCCCGTGAGGCTGGTCTGGACGACGCTGGAGGCCGCTGGGGGATCGTTTGCGACCGGCACAGCACCATTCTCAACACGACCAGCCTGAAGCTCGCTCGCGAGATTATGCGGAGCGGCCCGACTGAATGGTGCGACTACTGCCGAGGCGAAGAATACCCGTTCGAGGAGGTGAACGAATGACGACAGATTTTGATTCGGACATGGGGCAAGCAAGGGCACAGGTGGAGGCCATCGTCACGCTGACCAAAGCCCTGGAGGCGGCGCGCGCTGAAGACCCCGCGCCGTTCACGGAGGAGGGGATCGGCGAGCTAGAAATGCTCGGCGTCAACGCGGAGATGCACGTCGACTCCTACGGGGTCGTAGATTCCTGGTATGACCTGACCGAGGCAATCGAGGACGCGATCCGGGAGGACGTGCTGAGCGTCGAGGTACGCTCTGGCTGGGTGGCGCTTGGCCAGGAGTTGGCAGCGAGCGAGTACCTGCTGCTGTTATGCACGGGCGGGCCAGCCGTCCGCATCGTGGGCGAGATTGGGCTGTACGGGGAGCCCGACAACGGGCGGGTTGAGTTCTCAGGCTGGGGCACGCCCTGGACTGAGTACATCCTCGACGATGACGCGCAGAGCGCGGTGATGGCGTTCGCGCAGACGTTCTACTTCGGCAGCTAGGAGGTGACGATGCAGGACTACCGATGCCAGCGGCTCCCAAACGGGTTCGTGCTGGTGCGGAGCATGGGGTCGGGATTGGAGACGCTGTACGACCCGCAGACCGGCGCCCTACGGGGGCCGTCGATCCACTGGGCCGGGCATGACCTGGCCGCAGCGAGAACATTCGTAGAGAAGCTCGCAGAGCAGAAAGAGAGTTAGCGATGGTGATCAAGTTTGGAAACATGGAGTTCGAGGTAACGACCGGACACGGAGCCACGGTTCGCGTGACCGTCACGCAGCTAGTAAAGGGCGAGAAGGTGACCGTTAGCAGTTTTGCCGACGTCGCCGACGCGAAAACCGCGCTGAAGACCATGGTGACGTTCATCAGCTAGCCGACCGTGGGAGGGCCGGAGCGGAGGCTCCGGCCCTGACGCGGCACACTAGCCGAGAGAGAGAGAGGTGTATAGATGACAGGTTTCGCAAAAGTACGAAAGGCCCAGAGACAGGCCAGGGAGGCCGCAGAGCGCCGCGCAGCGGTCGAGGCTATCGCCGAGGCTAACCACGCCGCCCAGATGGCGCGCAGGATGGCCAGGATGCAGCCGTGGCAGCGGCAACTGATCGCACTGGAGGGACGTTGACGATGACGATGACCAACGCAGAGCAACGTAACCTCATCGCCGCAGACATACGCCGCCTCCGAAACTTGGTGCCCCCGCTACCCTTGCGTGCAATCCCTCGTGGGTTCCTGCTCAACCAAATCAGGCAGGTGCAGTTTCGGGTGCCGAACGAGGCGCGACTATGACACCCCGAACAGACATTCACCGGGCAGCTAGCGCGGAGTTCGACCCTACCGCCTACACCTGCCTCGGCGTGTACGATCTGGAGGCGGACGGCACGGACGGGAGGGGTCGCATCGGCCCGGCACTCATTAGGCTGCGCGAGTTCGGCTACAAGCCCGCCGACCTGGGCGAGCGCTCCGGCGCAGCGGTCAGCACCTGCGGCCACTGTGGCGCGTGGCTTCGCTACGCGGCCCTCATGGTTCACGAGGCCACCAAGACGTACATGACGGTCGGCGAGCAGTGCCTGGGCAATCGCTTCGACGCTGGCCTGACCGCCGCGCAGTTCCAAGCTCTACGCAAAGCCGCAGCGCTCAACCGCGAGCGCACCAACCGCAAGGCCAAGGTTGAGGCGGTGCTCGCCGAGCACCCCGACCTCCGGGCGGCTACCGACAGCGACAACTCGTTCGTGCGGGACGTGGTGCGGAAGCTTCACAAGTACGGCGATCTCAGCGACGCGCAGATCAGCGCGGTCAAGAAGGCGCTGATTCGGGATGCCGAGTGGGCGGTCAAGAAGGCCGAGCAGCGGGCCGAGGATGCAAGCAGCGAGTTTATCGCTGAAGTTGGCAAGCGCATCACCCTCACCGCCGAAGTCGTCGCGACCAAGTTCATCGAGAGCGACTACGGCGGCAAGCTGTTCATCCTGCTCCGCAGCGAGGGCAACATCGCGGTCACTTTCTACTCCGGCTTCGCCGACACCTACGAGAAGGGTGAGACGGTCACCATCAAGGCCACCGTCAAGGCGCACGAGACCAGAGACGGTATCAAACAAACGATGCTCGCGCGGATCGCGCGGCAGCAAGCTGAACGGAGGTAGAGCATAACGATGGTAGTGAAGGAATCGGAAATCACTCAGAAGCGCGGCGAGGAAAAGCTGAGCGTGGTCATGGGCACGCACCGGGAGGTGTCGCTGGCCGGGCCGGGGCGGGTCTGGTACACGCGCCTCCGCATCTACCGTAAGGACGCGCCGCCGTTCGAGGTGAGCGGGCACTACGACATGACCGAGGAGGAGGCGCTGGCGGACTTCTACCAGCGCGCGGAGCGTGAGGTGAGGGGAGTGAAGCGCGAAATGGAGGACGGCAACTAATGACTATTGATGTGCAGAAATACCAACTCATGGTCGCGGACAGCACGCCGGGCCGCTTCGAAGGAGAGACCGCCGTCACTGCCTATTTCTACGAGGCGTATCTCAACGGCGACGGCGAGTGGCTGGGCGACTACTCGCTGTTCAGCGTGAGCCCGGAGGAGATGTTGGCCTTCGGCCTCGATTTCACCGCCACCGCTTTCCTGGTGCGGCAGGACGACAACGGCTTCATCTACGGCCACCCGGCTACGGTCGAGACGGTGGCCGCCCTCCGCACGGAGGTAGAGGCCGCTGACGACGAGGACGAGTGGCCGCCGGACGCGGACACCGTGGTCATCCCGGAGGAGGAAAACTAATGGCACTCAGGGTCTACAACATCATCAACATCCCCAACATCGCGACCTTCTACCCGGTCGAGACGCCGGAAGAGGGCGCCGCGCTCATCGAGAAGATGGGGAAGGCGCAGCTAGCTAACCCCGGCATCGACTCGAACGTGTTCGGGCTGGAGGAATGGGACACCGACGCGGGCGAGTGGCTGGAGTGGTACGGCCCCTACGGTGAAGACATTGACGAGTTCATGGAGGCTCAGGGCTACGAGGAGGAATCGTAATGCCGATGTATTGGGACGCACGCACGGTTGAGACCAAGATCAGCCGCGTGAAGGTGGAACTGCTCGCGGATTTCTTCTACACGATTGTGAGTCAGCAGAACTACTTCGCCCGGAGCGGCGGGGTGCTCACGCTGGACGAGCAGATGGTGGACAAGGACATGGCGGTCATCTGGGCGCACATGAAGCGCTTCATCGACCCGATGGAGAAGCACATCGAGGCGTACCACGCGGAGGGCGGGCTCATCGAACACGCCTTCGACCCGGAGTACGACCGCGAGCCGGAGGCGCCGAAGCCCGGCAGCATCCTGGCCGAGCGCGGTGAACGGAGTGCATCGCACGGGCACATGGTGCCGCCGGTGTTCATCCTGGCCGAGAACATCGCCAAGCTCGAAGACACGAGCGTGACCGGGGAGGAGTACGAAGCGGCACGCGATGAACTGCTGAGCTTCGTCGGCTTCCAGGTCTACGCCAGCCATAGCAGGGTTGACCCGGAGGAGGTGTTCGGCGCAGTCAGTTAGTCCTGCGGAGGACGGCGAGATCGGCTCGCCGTAACGCACCAGCGCCCCAGTTCCAAGCCTGGGGGCAAATCAAAGTGCGCGGAGGTGCCCGATGGGGGACGAGTTCGGACGCAAGGCTGCCTACGTGGCCCTGTACGTCACGGAAGACTTGAAGTGGGTGGCCGTAGACCGGCGTGCGATGCTCGGAGTCGCGACCTTCGACGTCGGCGGCTACACGCCGGTCTTCGAGTTCTTCGCCACGCGCGAGGACGCCGAGACCGAGGCCAAACGCCGGAACGCGGGGATGGGGCTGAGTGAGCGTGAGGCGTCAGTCATCACGATCTCCTCGATGGCTCTGGAGGCTGGCGAGCAGCGGAACGGACGCAGCCTGGACGAGGTGGTTGCGGAGCTAGAGGGCAAGAAGATTGGGCACCTCCACCAAAACCAACGCGAACACGCCTTCGACCCGGAGGAGTAATGAAGGTCATCAATCTCGACGATAAAGTAGGCCCAATCCCAGCCGACCCGCAGTACACCGACTGGAAGTTGGAACACGTCGCCAAGGCGCTCAACACGGTGCCGCTGCCGCAGGAGATATGGGAAATCATCAGCGACCTGCACAGCGCGGTGATGGGGCTGATGAGGGAAGTGAGGGGCCGATGAGTATGCCCGCTGGTTATGACGCCTGGCTAACTACGGACGTGGAAGGCGAGCGCCGCCAAGAACGCGCCGACTACTGCGCGGACAATCACCCTGACTTCGACGGTGAGGGCGAGTGCCCCGAGTGCGAGGCCGAGGACGCGCATTGGGCACAAGGCCCAGACCCCGACGACGAGCGCGACCGGCGCCGGGAGCGAGACCTGGACGAAAGGGAGGGGTGATGCTGATACGCGTGACCTACGAGTCCATCGACGGCTATCGCGAGACGCGCACGTACAAGACGCTGAAGGGCGCCCGGCGCTACGCTCAGCATTGGCTCGGCGAGCACCCGGACATCGGGATCACCGGGGCCGTCGATGACTACGGGATCGGGAAGATTCAGGTGGACGGGGACGCGCGCAGCGCTGACCTGTTCCCAGAGGACGAAACCTGCACGCACTACAAGGCGTACCGGCGCAACCCGCACGACGAGTTCACTTACTGGTGTCCGACCTGCGGGTTCCAGTGGAACACCGAAGACATAGACGAAGAGGCCCGCAACGAGGCCGGAAAGGGGGCAGGCTGATGCCGTACACGACGGTTGAGAAGTACGAGACCCTCATCACCCGCATGGTGAGTGAGGTCGCACAGGCTGAAGGTAAGGAGGCGGTGGCCGAGTTGGTCATCGCCCTAGAGCGAGCGCTAGCGTTCGCAACTGAAATCGCACAGGAAAAGGAATGAATCAACCAAAGAAAATCGAACTGAAGCGGAGAGTGTCCACGGTCAAGAAGGCGCTGATCGAGGCTGGCAAGGTGGGTATGGACATACCCGAACTCCTTGCACTCGTGCGGGTGGACGAGCCGAACCTCACGCGGGACACGCTGGCCGTTTGGGTAGCGTCGCAGACGCGCCGAATCCAGGCGGTGCGCGGGTCGCACCGGGCGCATCCGGGGGGTTACACCTGGTATCACCGTGGAGCCGACCCGAAGGCACCGGCCCCGACGGCGCGCAGAGTCCCGGCGCAGGGCCGGGTCATCACCATCACCCTACCCTCCCTGCCCCGCATCACGCCGCTACGCGTGTACGCCGTGGGCGTGACGGTGCTCGCCGCAACGCTGACCGCACTGGCGGTGCTCTAGATGGATTACACCGCATTGGAACGCGCACAACTAGTGCTTGCGCTGCAAGCTGAGGTCTACCGTCTCTGGCACGAGGTTGGGCGTCCTGATACTGACAACTGGCAAGCATGGCCCGTGGCACTCGCCAACTTTATAGCCGGGCGCAAGTGGCAAGCGTCCACTAGCGTGCGAGCAATCGGGAAGCGGGAAGCAGGAACGTGGACGGTCGAGCAAGCAAGAGGAGAGGGAGAGTAATGGCAACGGTTATCACCGTAGACGGGCACGAGTCGACGGCCCATCCCGCAGACGGGAAGGTGTTCACGCTGGAGGAGCTTCAGAGCTACGTCGGCGGGTACATCCAGAGCATCAGCCTGCCCAACGGCACGTCCATGTACGTGAACGAGGAAGGGTTACTAGAGAGGCTGGCCCCCAACGAGAAGGCGAGCGAGATCGCAGCGCCGCACTACGTCGTTGGGAACGTCATCATCTGTACGGACGCCGAGACCGGCGCCGATAAGAGAGAAGAGCCGGAGCCTGCGGAGTACGTGCTGCGGGTGACCGAGGAGGACGTTGGCGTCCTGGTGAAGTGGCTAGACGGCCTCGCCGGGTGCGACCAACTCCAGCGCCGCATCACAGACCTACGCACCGCCATCGCGGCGGGCATCGCAAGGAGAGTTTGATGAAAGCAATCTACGAAGAGTCCAGCGAAAGCTACGAGGAAGCTCCCGACGGCGTGAGAGTCACCGTTCTGAAGGCTGAGTACCACGACGCGCCTCGGACGCCGCGCTATCTCGTCGTGCTCAGCACGTTCACCGGGGTAGGCAGCGGGATCACCCAGCGGTGGGACAGACACGACGCTAATGTCATCCGGTGGGCGCAGGCTGAGTACGACACGCTGAAAGCGAAGGTGGCCGATGCTCTCCAAAATTGATCTCGACATCGTGGCCGAGGTGACCCTGGAGTTGGTCGCCCTGTTCGACAACGTGCAGCACAAGAACGTGGCCGAGCTTCTGAGCTACGCCCGCATACTGGGAGACGCATACAAGAAGGACGCCGCGTTGAAGCTGAGCGCCCAGGCTGCTGGCCGCGCACGTAAACGGCGCCGGGAGTTGGAGGCGCTGGCGAAACGCTTCAGCGGGCCGACACATGAAGCGAAGATAGCCCACACGCCGTCCCGCGCAGGGCCGCCGTTCAAGCTAGTGGCCACGAACATTGAGCACGGGAAAGAGACCGGCGCCGTCTCTATCCCGTGGCTGAAATGATTGACGCGAGAGTTGTCCCTGTGACATCATATCCGCATGAATACTTACGAGTTTGAGTGCGACCGTTGTGGCCACGAGAAAACCTTTGTCTCGTGGCCGCACAGGTATGAGAGTGAGAGCCTAGACGGGCAAGCGTGCCCGAAATGTACGGGCGGGGCGCTGCGGCGGAAATACGGCACGTTCACTTTCAATGTGTCCCGTGTGGCACGGCGGGGTAAGCGATGACTTTTGTTGAAAAGGTCGAGGCTTTCCTGGAGAAGCACGAGCATTGGAATCAGAACCGCCTGGCGAAACAGGTGGATATCTCGCGGCAGCACATCAACTACTGCATGCGTGGGGAGCGGCCTTTTAGCGAGCGCTTGCAGGCTCGCATCGAGACCGCGATCGCACTGGAGGGCGGCGACGAATGAACCGGGTAACCAGAACAACGCCACGGGAGCCGTCGCTCGGCCCCCTACCCGTCGACGGCAAGTTCGATCTCGGCCCCGCGAGCGCCCTGGTATGCCCCAGTTGCGGTAAGGCTCCCGGCCCTTACCACCATTGCACGAATGGCCGTGAGCGCGCGTACCTCTACGTGGTCGCCCCCTACGGTGCGATCACATGCAACACCGGACTACGGCGACCGACAAAACGAAGTGAATAGCGAATCTGAAAGGGGTGCGTGATATGGAACAGTTAGAGATGACGAGGAAGGTGCGGACGCGGGTGAACGTCTCCACGACAGCCAAGGGTATCAAGACCTATGACTGCACCGTAGAGTCGGACGAGCTACCGCAGAGCCAGATTCTCATGGCCAGCGATCTGTTGGTCGGTGAACTGGAGTCGCGGTACTCCATAGCGGCCCAGCTAAACCGGGCCGAGGAGTTGGTGGCGGAACTGAAGAAGGCAGAGGGAGGAGCTTAGGATGACCAGCCTAGACGTATACCGGGGCGACCCCGGTGAGAACGCAGCAGCAATCTACGAGGCGAACACGCATCTCGTAGACCCGAAGGTGATGTTGGCCCACCAGTCGAACGTGGCCAACGCCCTGATGGATGTCATCAAGAACCAGGTTGTAGACGAGAAGGGCAACACACCATTCGCCGTCAAGATAGGCAAGGCGAATGGGAAGGACTTCCTGACGTTCGAGTCCTGGCAATTCCTTGCCCGCATGAACAACTGCCACGTTGAACTTGAGGGCGAGATGATCGACGTAGTAGAAAACGGGAACGTGGTGGCCTACGGCTGTTACGTTGGCGTCTACGATGATGTGACCGGCGTGCGCCGGAGCCGGGCGTACATGGAATGTGGTGCGAACTCCTTCCCCACGCAAGGGAAGCAAGGCCGGGAGAAGGTGAAGGCGGCCCAGTCGGCGGCCCAGACATGGGCAGCGGCGAAGGCGTGCCGGATGGCGTTCTCGTTCGTAGCCGTGCTCGCGGGCTACCAAGCCGCGACGGCTGAAGAGATGTACACGATTCCCCAGCAAGACGCGGCGCCACAAGCTCAGGCCCAGCCGTCCGCTCTGGCCGATGCTGACGGGGACTCTGGGGTCGAGTGCCCGAAGCACCCTGGCTTCACGTTCTTCAAGACGCCGAAAATGCGTAGCTTCGCCCACAAGGATGAGAACGGTGAGTGGTGCAACTTCGCCACGGCTCTCTTCAAAGACAAGGTGGAGATGCTGGCCCTGAACCTGGGTTGGGATGCCAAACAGGCGGGGGAGCTTTCCAAGGAGCTTTACGGGAAGACGTGGAGCGCGCAGAACCCCTCCGAGATCACGGGATCGCTCGCGGTCATGGAGGGCAAGGCCCGCGAACTGGCATCCATAGACACGCCATGAGGATTCTTGGCATCGACCCCGGTAAGAGTGGCGGGCTGGCGCTACTGGACAACCATGAGGACTCGGCACAGGCATTGAAAATGCCTGAGACCGAGATGGATGTCTGGGATGCGCTGTACCAGATGTCACCCTCCCACGCCTTCATCGAGAAGGTTCACGCGATGCCGGGCCAGGGTGTGAGTTCGACGTTCAACTTCGGGCGGAACTACGGGATGCTCCTGATGGCCTTGACGGCTGCGGGCATCCCCTTCACTGAGGTGACCCCGCAGAAGTGGCAGGGAGCGATGGACTGCCGGACGGGTGGGGACAAGAACATCTCAAAGCGTCGCGCGCAGCAGTTGTTCCCAAACGTGGACGTGTACCACTGGAACGCCGATGCCCTGCTCATCGCCTCATACGGACTGAAGGGGTCGCGCCGGTCGACGGCGCCGACCACCTAGCCGTAGTAAGGCGGGTAGGGGTTCCTGAACGGGTAGTGCCGAACGGGACGCAAGGGTATAACAAGCGCCACCCCTACCCACTGAATCCCAAAGCTACACAGAGCCGGTGGAGATTTTTATGCCAGAACGAATCGTAACTAGTGAAGGTGGCAAGTTTGCCATCGTACCCATCTGGGTGGTGATGACGGCGGAGCCCCAAGCCTTACGCCTCTATGCGTTGCTGGCCGGGCGCTACGCTGATCAGGATGGTGTCGCTTACCCCAGCCGCAAGCGGCTAGCGGACGAGCTTGGCGTCGTGGTGAGGACAGTCGATGCCGGGGTGCAAAACCTTGAACGCATCGGCGCCCTGATTGTCACCAGGCGACCGGCGCTGAACGAGCGTGACCACGATACGAACCTCTACCGGGTGCAGCGGATTGCACCCCCTGGTGCAGCAGATTTCGCTACCCTAGAGCAACCTGCTGCTCTACCCCTGGTGCAGTCTACTGCTCCCGAACCAGACCCATTGGAACCAGACCCACTAAACCATAAGAGACCCGCGCACCTACCAGTGGATGAGACGTACCGGGAGATGATGGTGCAGCGCTTCGATGGAAAGCTGAATGCTGAGCAGGTACAGGACGAGATTGATCGCGCGTTGAACCATCCAGCGTCGAAGAGGTGGGTCGACAAACGCATGGGGGTGCTCAACTGGCTGAAGAAAGCCGTCGAGTTCAAGGCTGAGCGAACATCGAACACCCTTTCGCGTGAACGCGCGGTGGTCTCCACCAACCCCAGCGACTATGCAAACGGCTTCTAGGGTTGCAGGCCAGGAGTAAAATAGATTCATGGTTACGCAAGTAGGAGACGGGCTCAGAGCACGGATGGTCGCGGTGCTCAAAGAACACCTCGACCCCACCATCATGGAAAAGTTCGGCGTCGGCGCCCTGCGCGTCAACGATCTTCTCGACTTCGCCAAAGCCCTACCCGACCCCTCAGTGGCCCAAACCCTGTCTGCCATGGTGATGGAACGGTTCATAGGGCCGCCCGACAAGGCCGCTAGGGCGCGTCTGGCCCTCGCACTTGATGTCACGGACACTCAACTGCAAAACATGGCGTCTACGGGCGTTCTCGACGCTGCTATGCAAGAGAAGGGCGTCACGGTGGACGGCATGATGTCCGAACCTCAGTACGAACCAGACCGGCAGAGTGCTATTGCGCGTGCAGAACAGTTGGCGTGGAAGTCTATGCCGTGGGAGACGGTGGACTCAGGTGTCAGCCCGCAGGCTTCCCTCTCAGGGATCGAACCATTGGATGCTTCTCTCGTCGCCGCCGTCCGCGCTGTTCGGGCCTGGGCCTTCGACCAGGGCAAGCCTCTAGTGATACTCACTGGCGTGCCCGGATGCGGTAAGTCGCACATACTCCAGGCAGCGGGCAACATGCTCATGCACGACGAGAAGCCCGTCCTGTACCGAGTGGAGGGCGATATCTTCGGTGAGCTATCTAGGGGAATGTCCGCCAACAGAGCGGAAGAGGTGTACGAGGCGTTCGCAACGGTGCCGCATCTCATTTGGGATGACCTGGGGCGCCATGCCGACACGCCTTACAAGCAGGGCTTGCTCGACCGGCTAGTGGATGACCGCTACCGGCACAAGCTGCCAACGCTGATCGGCACGAACCTGAAAGGCGACCAGTTACCAGAGCGGGCCGCCTCACGGCTGCGTGACGTTGAAGTTGCGCTGAGCGTTGGGATCACGGCGGGAGACTACCGCCAACGCAAGCGCTAGAACGACGATGACCCTAGACCACTGAGCGGGGGTGCTACCGTCGTGGTCTAGGGCCGGGGAGGAGTGTAAGCGGACGTGGGAGTGTAGTCCACTTACGCCATAGGAGAGGTTACTTCTTCGGCTTACCGATGAGCCCCAGCATTGACAACCAGCGCGACCCTTCACCTACGCTCATGTAGCCGTCGCTCTGAGTCGCGGTGATAAAGTAATCCATCGCCGCATCGAACTCAACCTTGGTGTTCAGATTCCCGAACACCCGCATCGCGGCTTCGATGAGCGCCTTGTGTTCCTTGGGTACGAACTTCATCGCGAACTTCGTCACAAGCTTCAGTAACATCTTCAACTCCTTCTTACGGGTTGATGGGCCTTGCAGTAGAGGGTCGGCTTCATGGGCTGAGTGCGGCATCGCTCACCATCCACATGG
>Ga0114904_1001175_pt1 | contig 13216 bp, 9 predicted proteins | sample MalvirDeepMed_s6_FD_83498 | JGI IMG/M metagenome (GOLD analysis project Ga0114904, IMG submission 83498) | Marine viral communities from the Global Malaspina Expedition - Malaspina viral metaG DeepMed_s6 | ecosystem: Environmental > Aquatic > Marine > Oceanic | place: Mediterranean Sea... | reverse complement strand
CCCGCCACTTGGCAATCTTGATCCGGTCTTGGAAACTCAGGTGAGGATAGCAGCGACCCATTGACAACCTCCATGCAATATTCTGTTTTCATACAGAATTCGCACTTCGGATGTGAATCCACCACTAGAGCGACTAAATTCTTAGAATCATGATTATGTAATGGTTGATCCTAGAGGACATCGGCCGGCGCATCAGCAATCGCGCGTCAACGGCGCGTTGCCGAGATCTCGGCAACCGAGGAACTGGGACGCGAATGTGTTCCGCAGATTACGAATTCACCCCCCGTTATGAGATCGGCATCACCTCGCGGCGCCAGCGCTCACCCGTCAGCAAGACCTCACGCCTCGGGCCAGTCGGTGTGCGAAGCACTCCTGTGTTGCCGTTGCCGAGAGCCTCGTCCCGACGCTCAATGGTACCGGATTTCGTCCTGGATCGAAGCGATCTGAGGCGAAGCCCGCGTTGTCGTGCGTCGTGTCATTGCAGGAGATTCAGTGCATCCGTCCATGGCAGGTAGATGCGGCGGGCCGAGGCTGGCCATCGGCGGCCTCTTAACTGTTGCCGATCCCGCTCCGCAACCCTGAGCTACTGCGAGAACGCGGGCCAGACGATCCATCTGCAAGCGCTGGTCCGGGCAGCGACGCAGGCGATCATCGGGCCCCTGCCCCGCACCGCCTGCCGGTCGCACGGGACGGTCCGCCAGCCGCAAGGGCGGGTCGAGACTCAGGGCCGGGCGAGCTAACAAGCGCTCTTTGGCGCGCAACCTCTGGACGCAACAGCGCCCCTCAGAGCGGGAACAGGCACCTGTGGCCGCGACCATCCTCCACAGTCCAGTCCGGTGCGCGCGCCGCGCAACTCTCGCGCGCCCATGGACAGCGCGGGTGGAAATCGCAGCCCGACGGTCGGTCCACCGGGCTCGGCACCTCGCCGGAGAGCGCCACACGCTCCTGGCGCGCTTCCGGATCGGGCTCGGGGTTCGCCGCCAGCAGCGCCTTGGTGTAGGGATGGCGCGGGTGGGCAAAGACCTGCTCCGTGGGCCCCTGTTCGACAAAGCGGCCCAGGTACATGATCGCCATCTGGTCGGTCACGTGGCGCACGAGGTTGAGGTTGTGCGTGATGATCACGATCGCAACGCCGCTGCGCGCCTGCACCTCGGCCAGGAGGTTGAGCACCTCGCCCTGCACCGACATGTCGAGCCCGGCGGTGGGCTCGTCGGCGATCAGCAGCTTGGGGTCGAGCGCCAGCGCCCGCGCCACACCGACGCGCCGCGCCTGCCCACCCGAAAGCTGGTGCGGATAGCGCGTGGCGAATTCCGCCGGCAGACCCACCAACCCCAGCAGACGCTCGGCCTCGGCGCGGCCCGCCCTTAGCCCGTTGATGCGCAAAGGCTCCGTGACCAGCGATTTCACCGTCAGCCGTGGCGACAGCGAGCCCACCGGGTCCTGCCACATCATCGACATCTCGCGCCGGAGCCGGGCCCAGCTGCGGCCCGAGGCGTCGGAGATCTCGGCGCCGTCGAAGCGGATCGAGCCGCCCGAGGCCTTCTTCAGGCCGATCAGCGTCCGGGCGATGGTCGACTTGCCCGACCCGCTCTCGCCCACGAGACCCAGCGTCTGGCCCGGCTCGAGCGTGAACGAGACGCCGCAGACCGCCTCGAAATCGTGGCTCTCGCGGCGCAGCGCCGCCTTCAACCGGCCTTGCCGGGCGTACCGGATGCGCAGGTCGGTCACTTCCAGAAGACTCATGCCACAGCCTCCTTCGGATCGACGAGATGGCAGCGCGCCACCTGCCCCGACCCGGCCGTGTAAAGCGGCGGATGCTCGAAGGCGCAGCGGCCAAAGGCCTTGCCGCAGCGGGCCCGAAAAGCGCAGCCCTCGGGCGGACGGCGCAGGTCGGGCAAGGTCCCCGGGATGGTGGGCAATTGCCGGGTCGCCTGCCGGATGCGCGCCGGGTCGCAGTCGAACAGCGCCTGCGTGTAGGGATGACGGGGCGTGTGAAACACCTGGCCCACCGCGCCGTGCTCCACGACTTCGCCGGCATACATCACCGCCACCTCGTCGCAGAGCTCGGACACGGTGCCCAGATGGTGCGAGACGAACAGCACCGAGCAGCCGAACTTCTTCTGCAACTCGCGCAACAGGGTGACGATCTGCATTTCCAGCGTGGCATCCAGCGCCGTGGTCGGCTCGTCGGCGATCAGCAGGTCGGGCCGGGTCAGCAGGGCCATGGCGATGCACACCCTCTGGCGCATGCCGCCGGAAAGCTGGTGCGGATACGCGTCGAGCTTGGCGGCGGCGTCGGGCAAATGCACCTGTTCGAGGAACTCGATCGCCCGGGCGCGCTTTTCCGCGCGGCTGCATGGCTCGCGATACTGGATGTCGGTCATCTGCTTGCCGATATTGGTCACCGGGTTGAGCGAGGTCATCGGGTCCTGGAAGATCATCGAGATGCGCGTGCCGCGGAGGTCGCGCCACGCCTTCGGCTTCAGATGCGCCAGATCCTGCCCACCCATGTGGATGGCCCCGCCCGCAACGCGGGCGTTGTCGGCCAGCAGGCCGATCATCGAGTAGGCCAGCGTGGACTTGCCGCAGCCGCTTTCGCCGACGAGGCCGAGCACCCTGCCCTTCGGCACCTCGAGAGAAATGTCGCGCAGGGCGTGGATGGTGCCGCGCGGCGTGGCAAAATCCACCGACAGCGCCTCGATCGAAACCAGAGGGTCCCCGGTCCGGGGTGTCTGAGCGGTCGCAAGTGTTGCAGCGGAGGATGCCATCAGCCGGTCTTTCTCAGCTTGGGATCGAAGATGTCGCGCAGCGCCTCGCCCATGAAGGTGAAGCCCAGGGTGACCAGGATGATCGGGATCGAGCCGCCGATCACCGGCCAGGGCGAATTGCGGATGAAGTTGTAGCCGTCATTGAGGATCACGCCCCAGGACGGGGTCGGCGGCCGCACCCCCATGCCGAGGAAGCTGAGCCCCGCCTCGGTGGCGATGACCAGCGGCACGTCCATCGAGGCGAGGATCAGCAGCGGACCCAGCACGTTCGGCAGCACATGAACGAACAGCAGCCGCGGCAGGCCGACGCCCATGGCGCGTTCGGCAAGGATGAACTCGGCGTTTTTCAGCGCCAGGGTCTGCGTGCGCACGATGCGCGCGTAGATCGGGACCGAGGTGATCGCCACCACCAGCATCACGGTGAACAGGCTCGGACCGATGATGGTGACCACGGCAAGGCCGAAGACGATGGTCGGGAACGACCGCAGCGCGTCGAAGACGAGCAGCAGCAGGTTGTCGAGCCAGCGCGGGCCGAGCCCCGCGATCAGCCCCAGCAACAGCCCGGCACTCAGCGCCGCGGTCAGCGAGGCGGTGGCGACCAGCATGGCGATCCGCCCGCCGGCGATGACCCGGCTGAAGATATCGCGGCCGATGTTGTCGGTCCCGAGCCAGTGCTCGGCCGAGGGCGGCGCCATGCGCGGGCCGGTCATGATCGCTGTGGGATCGTAGGGCACGATCCACGGTGCGAAAATGGCGGAGCCGACGATCAGGGCCACCAGCACGAAGCCGATCACCCCGGTGCGGTTGCCGGACAGGACGCGCAGGCTGCGGGCCATCAGGCCCGGCTCGGGCAGTGGGCTCTGGGTCGCCTCGGTCATCTTACAGCTCCTCTCGCTGGCGCGGGTCGAGCCAGGCGATCACCAGGTCCGAGATCAGCGTGGCGAGCACGATGATCCCCGTGGTCACGAGCACGGCCCCCAGCACGATGGGATAGTTGCGTTCGTTCACCGCCTGCACGAGCAGCGCACCGACGCCGGGTCGGGCAAAGATCACCTCGACAAAGACCGCCGCCGAGAACAGGTGCGCCACGCCGGTGCCGATCAGGGTCACCGCCGGCTGCACCGCCAGCTTGAGGATGTGCGACCGGGTGATCCAGCCCTCGGGCAGCCCGTAGGCGCGGGCCATGCGGACATGCGGCTGGCCCATCACCTCGAGCATCGAGGCCCGCACGATCCGGGCCACGTAACCGACCCAGGCCACGCCGATGGCAAAGGATGGCAGGATGAGATGCGTGAGCCCGTCCCAGAAACCTTCACCGGCCCCGATGGCCGGCAGCCAGCGCAGCCAGACTGCGAAGACCAGCACCGAGTAGAGCGCCATCACGAAGGCCGGGATCGAGATCGTGCCGACCGAGATCACCCCGGTCAGCGTGTCCAGCCAGGTGTTGCGGCGCAGCGCCGAGTAGCAGCCGAGCGCGATGCCCAGCACGGCCGCCCAGAGGATCGAGACGGCGATCAGGATCAGCGTGTAGGGCAGCTGCTCGAAGACGATCTGCGACACCGCGCGACCGGTGAACACGTCCTGGCCCAGGTCGCCGCGCAGGATGTTGCCGAAGAAGGTGAGAATCTGCATCGGCAGGGGCCGGTCGAGCCCCATGGCGATGCGGGTCTCCTCGATCAGCTCGGGCGTGGCGCGCGGTCCGAGCACCATCACCGCGGGATCGCCCGGCACCACGTGCAGCATGAGGCTCAGGATGGAGACCGCGACCATGACGATCAAGACCGAGAGGACGAACCTTTGGGTTGCGTAGAATATCACGGGTCGCGGTCTCCCTTCTCTTACACGTCACCCTTGAAGTCGACGAACAGCGGGCGGCCGTCCGGACGCAGGGCCGGCTCCAGCCCCTCGCGGTACATCACCGGTGTGCCTTCATGGGTGATGAACTTGTAGGCGCCGCTGTCTTCCATGAGCTTTTGCATGGTGCGGTAGAGCCCGGCGCGCTTTTCGCCGTCGGTCTCGCTCAGCGCCTGCTGGTGCAGCGCATCGAACTCCTCGTTCGAGAAGCGCTCCCAGTTCCACACACCCACCTGGTCGGTGACGAACCAGCTGGTGGCGTAGTACGGATCGGGCAGCATCGAGAAGCGGTTGAGCACAAGCTGCATGTCCTTCCAGCGCTCGCCCTCGCTCTCCATGCCGAGCGTCCAGAACGAGCCGGAGTCCTGCACGTTGATCTGCGTCTCGATGCCGATCTGCGCCAGCTGCGCCTGGATCACCTCGGCCATGGTCTTCCAGACCGTGGCGTTGAGCGCGTCGATGGTCAGCGGCTCGGACGGCGGACCGCCCGCGGCCTCGAGGTATTCGCGCGCCTTGTCGAGATCACCGGCGACCGGCACCGAGGGGGTGTCGCGGTGGCCCGGAAGGCCCGGCGCGATCATCCCGGTGGCCGGCGCGGCCTCGCCGAAATAGGCCGCGTCGATGATCTGCTCAGCGTTGATCGCGTACTGGATCGCCTTGCGCAGGTTCTCGTCGCCGAGCGCCGGGTTGTCGAGGTTCATGCCCAGCCAGACGTAGTAGAGCGAGGGATACTCCTCGATCACCGTGTCGGCCGGGACATTGCCGCGGTACTGCGCCAGCGACGACAGCGTGATCTCGGTGTAGTCGAGATCGCCGGCCTCATAGGCCCGCTCGGCGGTCTTGGTGTCATCCATCGGCAGGATGCGGATCTCGTCGAAGCCCGGCGCCTCACCGGTCCACTCGGGGTTGCGTACAAGGTGCACGTACTGGTTCGGCTTCCAGTCCTTCAGGATGTAGGGGCCTGAGAACGCCGGCGGCTCCATGCCGAAGTTGCCGCCATTTTCCGTGGCCTCCATTACCGCCTTTCTCGAGACGATGTGCCCGGTGCCATAGGGCAGCGTGATGCTCCAGAGCGGCTGGAACGGCTCTTTCAGGACGATCACACCCTCATAGGTGCCGGTCACCTCGACGTGGTCCAGCGGACCCCAGTCGCTCTTCACCGGGCTGTCGTGCTCGAGCACGCGCTCGAAGGAGAACTTCACATCCTCGGCGGTCATCTCGCCGTAGCCGCCGGTGAACATGATGCCGGGCTTGAGCTTGAAGCGGATGTGGGTGTCGTCGACCTGCTCGATCTCCTCGGCGGCCTCGAGCTCCCAGTCCCACTCGCGGCCGGGCACGTAGCGCACCAGCTTGGAGTAGATGCAGTTCATCACGTCGACGTTGTAGCCGTTCTGGTAGAAGCCCGGATCGAGCGCGTCGATATCGGCATAGGAGCTGACGCGCAGCACCTTGCCGGATTGTGCCCAGATGCGCGAGCCGAGGGGCATCGTCGCGGCGGCGAGCCCGGTGGCGGTTGCGCCGCGCAGAAAGGCGCGGCGGCCGATGCCCGGTTTTGCGATTGCGGTCTTGTCTGTCATTTTGATGTTCCCTGTGAGCTGGCCGTTTCGGCTTTTTTTGGTGGGGTCGGGCGGCGCGCGTGGTCTCGCGGCTCGCCGTTCGTCAGCCGGGATCTCCGGCACAGTCTTTCACGTCGCGGCCCATGGCGCCGCGCCGGGGTGTCCATCACGCGAGATCACGCGGGATTTCACAGAACCACTCCTGTTCGTGCGCGACCGCCTCGCCTTCCTTCGCCACGAGTTTCGCCTTGATGACGAAATGCGTGGCGGTGGCGGTCAACTCGGTCTCGGTGCGGCTCGACATGCGCCAGTCGCCGCGCGACATGTCGAGATCCCAGACAACATGCCCCTTGAACGAGCGCCAGTCGACGCCGCTGAAGGAATAGGTCTCGACGCCGCAGGCCCCGGTGGTCAGCCCGTTGTCGGCGATGCGGATGCGGCCTTCATCGTCGGTGATCCGGACCACGGTTTCTCCGGTGGCGAGATCCTCCTCGACCAGCCACTCGGACCGACCGGGAACCAACACGTCCTTCTCCATCGGCGCCGCGCCTTTCGGCGTGCCAAGATCGCGCGGCTCGGGGTCGTCGGTGGCGGCGCGCAGCGGCAGGACCAGTCGGCTCGCCGCGGTGTCGAGGCGCAACGTCACCGGTTCCGGCGAGGGCCAGGCGATCGGGAAGTAGCTGGTCGAGATCGCCAGCCGCAGCCGGTGGCCGGCCCGGAAGGTCTGGGCGACATGCTTGAACGGCACGGTGGCGGTGTAGACCTCGCCGGGCTCCAGCGCCTCGGGGGTCTCGTGGCTGTCGCGATGGGTGAGGTTGAGCACCCCGTAGCTCACCCGCGTCGCCGCGCCATCGGGCGCCACATCGACAAGGCGCGCCGCCACCTGCGCGACCGGCTGGTCGACGGTGAAACTCAGCTCGAGCTGGGCGTCGCCGGCGATTTCCAGCGGGGACTGCAGCGGGGCGGTCTCGAAAACGAGGCTGCCGGCGTCGTCGCGGCGCTGATCGACCGGCTGGTCGCCGGGCTTGGCGTAAGAGCACCACTTGCCGCCCGCGATGCCGGTGCCGAGCGGCGAGCGGATATCGCGGTTGCCTGCGGGCGCATCGTCGCGCCCCAGCGAGCCGTCCGCCCCGAGGGCAAATCCGGTGCGTGCCACGTTCGGCGAGGGCCAGCTCGGCTCCTCGATCCAGCGACCGTCGCGGTGGGCATAGAAACTGGCGGGCGCGGCGTGGTCCTGCATGTAGAGGCGCAGCGGCGGCTCGTCCATGATGCCCGTGTCGACCCCTTTCAGCCACTGGTCCCACCAGCGGATCTCCTCGCCGTTCCAGTCGATCGCGGGGCCCGGCACGCCGATATGCGGGTACTTGTGCGACCATGGGCCGACAAGCCCCTTCTTGGGTCCCTGCAGGCTCTCCATCAACCGAAAGACCGTGCGGCAGTAGCCGTCGGCCCAGCCCGAGACGGCGTAGACCGGGACCTGAATGCGGCTGATGTCCTCGCAGACCGAGCCGTGTTTCCAGAACGCGTCACGGCGCTGGTGCTCGGCCCAGGTCTTCAGCCAAAGGCCGGATCCGGTGAGCCGCTGCATCCACATCTCGCGCCACCTGTCGCCGACCAGCTCCGGATCCGGCGGCAGCGTGTTGATGGCGAACATGTTCGAGGCCCACGAAAGCTGGTCGATCACCATGGTGCCGCCCATGTAGTGCACGTCGTCGGCATAGCGGTCGTCGGTCGAGGCGATGGACACCACGGCTTTGAGCGCGGGCGGCTGAAGCGCCGCGACCTGCAGGCCGTTGAACCCGCCCCACGAGATGCCGACCATGCCGACGCCGCCGTCGCACCAGTCCTGCTCGGCGATCCAGGCGATCACGTCGCACCCGTCCTGAAGCTCCTGCGCGGTGTATTCATCGACCATGAGCCCCTCGGACTCGCCGGTGCCGCGGATGTCGACGCGCACATAGGCATAACCGCGCGCCGCGATATAGGGAGCACGCACCGCGTCGCGGGCCAGAGTGCCATCGCCCTTGCGGTAAGGCAGGTATTCCAGGATCGCCGGAACCGGCGCGCCATCCGCCGGCCGCCAGATGCGCGCTGCGAGACTGCAGCCGTCCGGCAGCGGGATCTCGATGTGGCGTTCCTGGATGACCTCGTGAAGCGGGCTGTGCTCGTTCATGCGGTTAAGTCCTTCCGTATCACTGCCCAATTCGTTGCATGTGTCGGACAGCGTCTCAATTTCGCGATATGGCGCAGGTTGACTTCTTAAGTGCGTCAGGTAGCTTCAGTTTATGCCTCATGACCCGGTTTCCGCCAATCTCAGCTTTGCCTGCACGCTCTTTCCCTCCATCGCGCATGTCTGCCGCCGGATCGGGATAAACCGCCAGCAGTTCAACAAGTACCTCTCGGGCAGCGTTCGCCCGTCGCGCCACAACATGCGCAAGATCTGCGATTTCTTCGGGGTGACCGAGGCGGAGCTGCTGATGGAGCCGGCGCGTTTCCCCGAGCTGATCTCGCTGCGCCGCCGCCCTGGCGACGAGGTGGAGGCGACGCCGCTGGGCCCCACCCTGAAGCGGCTCAACCAGTTCTCCGCCCCGCTCGAGCGCTATTGCGGCAGCTATTTCCGCTATTTCCATTCCTACAGCAACCCGGGGCTCATCATGCGCTCCTTCGCGCAGATCACCCGTAAGGACGGCTATTACCTGTGGAAGAACGTCGAACGCGAGGCGTCGGTGCAGGGTGGCGCACAGGACGCCTTCAAGTACGAAGGCGTGGTGTTCTATCTCGGTGAGCGCATCAATGTGGTCGAGAACGAGGCGATGCTGTCGTCGTCGATCACCCAGATGATCCTCTACCCGTCCTACAACGCGGGGATCGATTATCTGCTTGGCATTCAGACCGGCGGCCCGCTGAAACGAGGTCGCAAACCGGCTGCGTCGCGGGTGGTGCTCGACTATCTGGGCCAGAACGTCGATGTCCGCCGGGCGATGGCGCAATGCGGCCTCTTCTCCGCCGAAGACCTCGATCCGCGGATCGTTCAGCTCGTGCGCAATGAGATGACACCCGACGCCTGGACCTTCGAGGTCGAACAGCTCTGAGGGAGGCGACGGGGCAGAGCCTCCTCGCGCACGAAGCGGTTTCGTGGAAGACCACTGTGGCGGTCGCAACCCTGTCTGGCGCGCCACCCGGACACGGCGTCGCGGTCGGTTCGAGACGGCCGGCCGAACGAAGGCAGGGCGCGCCGAAACACGGGCATGGAGCCGAGTTATACGCGCCCCTTTTCGCCCGCGACCGCACAACCGTAAATCGAGCGCAAGCTTGGTCCCGACACCGATCCGATGACTCCCTACGCGAAAAAGTACAATGCCTGATTGCACGGATACCCCGCTCGCAAGGCGCTGAAATTCTGAGCGCATCCGAGCGTTTAACCCATTCTAACCACCTATACATGGCCGATGATGCTGCGCTGCGGCGCGACACCCGCGGCGCCGAAGTCGAGTTTATCGGCACGGTCTTGCATTTGCGCCGGGCATCTCTTCAAAAAAGTATCGGTCAAAAATCCGATCTGAGGTAGAGCCCGATCACGGCGCGGGGTACCGTCAGGAAAAGCGGCCCTTCCGGGTGGAGACGGAAGGGGGCACCGCGACGGAGGAGAGACTGTCATGCAACCCGACCTGGAACTGGTCCATATCCGAAAGGGCGAAAGCTTCGCCGCCTGGATGCACGGCTACCCGTTCCGCACGGTGCGCTGGCACTATCACCCCGAGTACGAGATCCATCTCGTCGTGGACACGCACGGCACCTTCTACATCGGCGACCACATCGGCGAGTTCGGCCCGGGCCAGCTCATCATGACCGGGCCGAACCTGCCGCAGAACTGGATTTCCGACATCGCGCCGGACGAGGTCGTGCCGACGCGCTCTTTCGTGGTCCAGTTCCCCGAAGCGTTCATCGAGGATGCCGCCGCCGCGATGCCCGAGATGAACGCGATCCGCCCTCTGCTCGAGCGCAGCCACCGCGGTTTGCTGTTCAGCCCCGCCACCGCCGAGGCGGTCAAGCCGCTGATGACCAAGCTCTTCGAGGCCCGCGGCCTGCGCCGTCTGGCGCTGTTCTGGGACATTCTCGACCAGCTCGCCAACGCGCCCGACCCCGAGGTGCTGGCCAGCCTCAGCTACGAGCTGGACCTCGGCGCGCTCAAGGACGGCGGCGTGAACAAGGCGATTGCGCATCTGCGCGAGAACCTGACCGAGACCATCGACGAAAAGGACCTGGCCGAGATGGTCAACCAAAGCCCGAGCGCCTTTTCGCGCGCCTTCAAGCGGCATACGGGCTCGACCCTCGTGCGCTACAAGAACCAGCTGCGGGTGGATCTGGCCTGCCAGATGCTCCTGACCCAACCGGAGGCCAAGGTGGCCGAGATCTGCTTTGATGTCGGCTTCTCCAACCTCTCGAACTTCAACCGACATTTCGTGCGGCTCAAGGGCATGTCGCCCTCGCAGTTCCGCGCGACCTTCGCCGCCAACGGAGTGTTCTCCGAAGCGGACTGATCCCCGGCGGACAATCAGGATTTCAGGAATTCGGACGGCGCACCGCGGTCCGGACACGGGCAGGCCTTGCCTGCCGAACAAAAACGGGAGGAACCCTTTGATGAAACATCTGTTCGGAGCCGCATCCGCGGCCGCACTTTCCCTTGCCCTGGCCATGCCGGCGACTGCCCAGGAGGATGGGCTGAAGATCGGCATGACCTTCCAGGAGATGAACAACCCCTATTTCGTCTCGATGCAGGAGGCCCTGATGGCCGCCGCCGAGGATCTGGGCGCCGAGGTCGTGGTGACCGACGCGGGTCATGACGTGGCCAAGCAGATCTCGGATGTCGAGGACATGCTGACGCAGGGCATCGACATCCTGCTGCTCAACCCGACCGACAGCGCCGGCATCGAAAGCGCCGTGCACATGGCCAAGGCGCAGGACGTGATCGTCGTCGCAGTGGATGCCAACGCCAACGGCCCGGTCGACACCTTCGTCGGCTCCAAGAACCGCGACGCCGGCTACCAGTCCTGCAAGTACCTCGCCGAAGCCATTGACGGCGAAGGCGAAGTCGCGATCCTCGACGGCATCCCGGTGGTGCCGATCCTCGAGCGGGTCGAGGGCTGCAAGGCGGCGCTGGACGAGTTCGACGGCGTCACCCTCGTCGACACCCAGAACGGCCGCCAGGACCGCTCGGTCGCGCTCGGCGTGGTCGAGAACATGATCCAGTCGCACCAGGATCTGAAGGGCATCTTCTCGGTCAACGACGGCGGCGCGATGGGCGCGCTGGCCGCCATCCAGGGCTCTGGCCGCGACATCAAGCTGACCTCGGTCGACGGTGCCCCCGAAGCGGTGGCCGCCATCGCGGAGGGCGGTCCGTTCATCGAGACCACGGCCCAGTTCCCGCGCGACCAGGTGCGCGTCGGCCTCGCCATGGCGCTGGCGCAGAAGTGGGGCGCGCGCGTGGTGCCCGCCGAGGTGCCGATCGACGTGAGCGTGATCGACGCCGAAAACGCCGCCGACTTCAGCTGGTAAGCCGCTTCCCCGGCCATCCCCGCCCGGGGGTGGCCGGACAAAGCCCCCCGGGGGCTTTCCCTCAGGACCAAGGACCGCTGCCATGTTGCAACTGACCGGCATCAAGAAACGCTTCGGCACCATCCAGGTGCTGCACGGGGTCGACCTCGAGGTGCGCGCCGGCGAGGTGCACGCGCTGCTGGGCGAGAACGGGGCCGGCAAGTCGACCCTGATGAAGATCCTCACCGGCATCCTGAAGCCCAGCGAGGGGACCATCACCATCGAGGGCGAGACCCGGCACTTCGCCAATTACGACGAGGCCATCGAGGCCGGCATCGGCATCGTCTTTCAGGAATTCAGCCTCATCCCCTACCTCACCGCGGTCGAGAACATGTTCCTCGCCCGCGAGATGCGCGGCCCCCTCGGCCTGCTGGACCGCAAGGCCATGCGCAAGCGCGCCAGAGAGATCCTCGCCCGGCTCGAGGTCAATGTGCCGCTCGACGTGCCCATCGCCAAGCTCTCGGTGGCCGAGCAGCAGTTCGTCGAGATCGCCAAAGCGCTGTCGCTCAACGCGCGGATCCTCGTGCTCGACGAGCCCACCGCCACGCTCACCCCGTCCGAGGTCGAGCATCTCTTCAAGGTCATGCGCGAGCTGCGCAAGCAGGGTGTGGCGATCATCTTCATCTCGCACCACCTCGAGGAGATCTTCGAGATCTGCGACCGCATCACCGTGCTGCGGGACGGCGAGTATGTCGGCGATTGCCTGGTGTCCGAGACCGACAACGACCGGCTGGTCGAGATGATGGTCGGGCGCCGGATCGAGAACAGCTTCCCCGAGAAGCCCGGCCCCCGCCCCGGTGCCAAGGTCATGCTCGAATGCGAGGAGGTGCAGCTGCGCAAAGGCGGGCCGATCTCCGATTTCGTGCTCCGCGAGGGCGAGATCCTCGGCTTTGCCGGGCTCGTCGGGTCCGGGCGCACCGAGACGGCGCTGGCGATGCTGGGCGCGTTTCCGGCGGCCCGGTGCAAGGTCATGGTCGACGGCGAGGAAACCCGCTTTCGCGAGCCCGCCGAGGCGCTGGCCCACGGCATCGGCCTGCTGCCCGAAAGCCGCAAGGAACAGGGGCTGATCACCAGCTTCTCGATCCTGCAGAACATCTCGCTCAACAATTACGGCAAGTACCGCAAGGGTCACTGGTTCATCGACCTCCAGAAAGAGCGCGAGGCCACCCGGACCGCCATGGGGCAGGTCCGGGTCAAGGCGCAGAGCCCGATGGCGCGGGTCGACACGCTGTCGGGCGGCAACCAGCAGAAGGTTGTCATCGCCCGCTGGCTGAACCACCAGATGAAGGTGCTGATCTTCGACGAGCCCACGCGCGGCATCGACGTCGGTGCCAAGGCCGAGATCTACCAGCTGATGCGCGCGTTCACCGCGCAAGGCTACGCCATCATCATGATTTCCTCGGAACTGCCGGAGGTCATCGGCATGTCCGACCGGGTCTGCGT
>Ga0114904_1001169_pt1 | contig 13252 bp, 7 predicted proteins | sample MalvirDeepMed_s6_FD_83498 | JGI IMG/M metagenome (GOLD analysis project Ga0114904, IMG submission 83498) | Marine viral communities from the Global Malaspina Expedition - Malaspina viral metaG DeepMed_s6 | ecosystem: Environmental > Aquatic > Marine > Oceanic | place: Mediterranean Sea... | reverse complement strand
CCCCGGTGCCTGACCACCTGCGTGAGTTGCTGCAGGCCGGGGCGCCCACTCTGATCAATCACAACCCCCGGCGCCCCGGCCTGCAGCAACTCACGCAGGTGGTCAGGCACCGGGGTTTTTGCGAACGGTTCCGTGGTCATCATCACGTACACCGCTTCCGCACGGGCAATGGCTCGTCCTTCGTCCGCGTGGCGGATATCCGCTTCCAGGGTGAAGGAGGTATTGCCCAAATGCTGGAGTGACACGAACACGTCCAGCACATCGTCAAAGCGTGCGGAGGATTGCCATTCCGTGGTCAGCTTCACCACCTGATTATCCAGCCCCTGCGCCAGCAACTGGTTGTAGTCACAGCCCATGGCGCGCATGAACTCTGTCATGGCGAGATCCACGTAATCCCCGTAACGGGCATTGAAAACCACTTGCTGAGCGTCGCATTCGTTGTAACGAACCCGAAAGCGGAAACAGAACGGCTGGGGCATGATGTTCTCCAAAACGTCTAATGCATGGCTCCTACAGTGGCAGTAAGATGGCCATTGGCGTTACTCGAGCTTGCCGCGCTTACAGCATTCGCTCAATGGGCAATAGCGACAGCAACCATGCCAGCATGCGCCGCCACACCGTCACGTCGGGTTCGTTGTGGCGCACCTCCGGCCGACCGTCATGGCCATCCCCGGCCCAGGTCAGTGTTCCCTGCTCTTTATCGACCCGATAACTGTTTTCCGGTGCCAGGCCTTCTTCGATGAACGCCGCGACCTGCTGGCCCAGTTCCGCAGACGCCACGTAGTAGCCCATCTCCGTATTCAGATGCACCGAGCGCGGATCGATATTGAATGAGCCCACGAAGACCTCGCGCCGGTCCAGCACCATGGCCTTGGTATGCAGGCTGGCCCGGGAGCGCCCCTTGAACAGCCTTACCTGACGATGCAGCGCGCGGGCATTGGCTTTCAGTTCGTGCAGTTCCACCCCGGCCTCCAGCAGTCCATCTCGATAACGGGCATAGGCACCATGGGCGGCAATCACATCATTGGTGGCCAGGCTGTTGGTAAGCACCGCCGCGCGGCCTCCCCGCTGTTTCATCTCCGCCAGCTCGGCCACAAAGGCATCACCGGGAATAAAGTAGCTGGCCTCCATCAGCAATTCCTGATGATCGTCCCGGGCCAGCAGGTGGGCCAGCTGATCCCCCATCAGGGTCTGTTTGACCCCGGCAGCCTTGTCAGGACTATCGAACAGCAGCACCGCATGGGCCTGCACACACTGGCGGTCCTGTCCCGCCAGGTAATCGGTGAAGAAGGCTTCGTGCTGGGGAAACAGGTAGGGGTAGTTCTTGAGAGAGCGGCGCCATTGTCGCAGCCACTGCCAGACACGCTCCGCCGCCGACTCCCGGTAACGACGCAGGGTCTTCATGGGCATGGCCAGCGGGCTGTCCCAGTAACAGTCAAACGCCGCCTGGGTATCGGCGACGATGGGACCGCGCGCGTACAAGTCCAGATCACGGAAGTTGGTGGAGGCATTCACGCCGAAATAGTGATCGGCAATATTGCGGCCGCCCACGATTGCCCGCTCACCATCCACGATCCAGGCCTTGTTGTGCATGCGGTGATTAAGCAGCGGCATGTGGTGAAGCCACTGCAGGACGTGCTTGTAGCGCCCCCGGAAAGCGTTGAACAGGCGCACCTCGATATTGGGGTGCGCATCCAGCGCCGCCCATTTCACATCCCGACCCAGCTGGTTGGCGTGGTCCAGCAGCATGCGCACTTTCACACCCCGGCGTGCCGCCTCCAGCACCCGGTAGATCAGCAGCTTACCGGTGGTGTCGTCATCCCAGATGTAGTACTGCACATCCAGGGTTCGCCGGGCAAGACGGGCCAGGGTGATGCGCAAGGTAAATGCCTGATCGCTGTCAGCCACCAGGGCCAGGGAGGAAAGCATCATCGGGCTGGTCACCGCACTCACGCTGTTATCTCCCTGTTCACCCGCATCTCTCCATCGACTGTCTCCATGACCCGGCCATGACCGGTCCATGACGATTTTCCTGTTTTTGGCCGTAGTGCCTACCCTGCCATAAAACGAACAGGGTTCACCGAAAATTCACAGGATTTTTACGGCCGGGACTTGTCGCACCGCCACCCTCTGGGCACTCCATTTCTGCTCAGGGATGAACACTCATGAAACGCATTCTCTTCGCCGGCCTGCTGGCCGCCTCACTGGGATCGGCCCATGCCTACCAGTGGAACTACCCCGCCCCCATCAAGACCCCCGGCGCCAACGACAACGGCAAGGTGGTGCTGTTCGACGTGTCCCACGGGGGCACCGAAGGCAACGCGGACTGGGTCATCGACGGCGCCTTTTCCGACTTCGCCGATGCGCTGGTGGCCGAAGGCTATACGGTGCAGGAATACCGGGGTGTGGACAAGAACAGCGACGGCGTTATCCAGTTTGTGGACGACTACACCACCCCAACCACCGCCAACAGCAACGCCAACGAAGCGGTCATCACTTACACCGCCATCAGTCACGCGGATGTGCTGGTACTGGCGGAAAGCAACCGCCCTTTCACCCAGGCGGAACAGCAGGCACTGGAAGATTTTGTGGCCGCCGGCAAGGGCATTTTCTTTGTGGCCGACCATTACAACGCCGACCGCAACCTGAATACCTGGGACAGCACCGAAGTGTTCAACGGCTATAACCGCTCCACCCTGTCCCAGTTCAATTTGGGCGGCAGCTACGGCGACCTGCGTAACCCGGGCACCACCAGCGGCTGGCTGGCCCAGGAGTTCGGCATCCGCTTCCGCTTCAACGCCATCGACTGGCACAGCGGCGCCAGCGGCATCGAACCCGCCAGCCAGGTTGAGGGGCTGACCACCGGCGTGGGCCCGGTACTGATGGCCGGTGGCGCCACCCTGGCCATCACCGACCCGAACAAGGCCAAGGGCCTGGTGTATTTCTCCACCAGCGACAGCCCCAGCCGCTGGACCCACGCGGTGGATTCCGGGCTCTACTTCGGCGGCACCGCCGAAGGCCCCTATGTGGCCATCGCCAAATCCGGCCCCGGTAAGGCCGCCTTTATCGGTGACTCCAGCCCCATTGAAGATGCCTCACCAAAGTACAAGCGCCAGGACAACGGCAATACCAAAAACACCTACCCGGGGTGGACCGATGCGGGCAACGCCGCCCAGCTCAGCATTAACCTGATCGACTGGCTGGCCACCCCGGAAAGCTACACCCACTTCAACAGCAGCGCCCACCCGGCCGGCACCGCCACCCCCACTCCCATGGCCAGCGAAGAGCTGGACGACCCGGACAACGGCCAGCCCTGGAATACCCCCTCCGGCGGCTATAACCCCTGGGATGCCAGCACCTTTGACTATGGCGCCTATGGTGCCCCGAACGGCCCCGGTGGCAGCTCTGGCGGCGACGAGGTGCTGTCCGTCAGCGAGGCACTGAGCGAACCCACCGGCACCACCGTCACCGTGGAAGGTGTGATCACCCAGGCTATCAACGGCGAGTACGCCCTGGAAATTGAGGACAGCGCCGGCAGCGCCACCCTCTACGTGAAACTGGACAGCCAGTACCGCAACGACTTCAGCCCGCAGAACAACCCGGCAGTGATCGGCGGAACCCTGCAGTTGAGCGGCGAGCGTGATGTCTACATGGGTGAGCCCAGCATCGAGTACGTCACCGACATGCAGCTGGTGGATGGCAGTACCGGCGGCGGCAATTGTGGCAGCAGCGGCGCGGTGTCGGTGAGCGATGCCTACGCGAGCAGCCAGGGCACCCCGCTCACCGTGATCGGCGAAGTCATCAGCGGCGTCAACGACCCCTACGCCCTGGAGTTGGGTGACCTGAACAGCAGCACCACCGTTTACGTAAAGCTGGAATCCGACCAGCGCGCCGAGTACAGCCCCGCCAACAACCCGGCCATGGTCGGCCAGACCCTGGAAGTGGACGGCGTGCGCGACCTGTACATGAGTTACCCCAGCCTGGAATCGGTGAGCTCACTCACCGTGATCAGCGACTGCCCCTGATTCTTTTTAAAAAATTTCCTGGCGGCGTTCGCGCCGCCCTTCTTACAACCCAAACACAGGAAACACCATGAAGGCTTCACTGCGATCCCTGCTGGCCCTGTCCCTGGCTGGCGGCGCCCTGCTCAGCGGCTGCGGCGGCGATGATGATGACAACACCCCCGCCCAACAGGACACCACCCCACGGGTGGACCTGCGTCTGATGGAAACCACCGACATCCACGCCAACGTGATGGACTACAACTACTACAGTGACAGCGTGGACAACGGCCATGGCCTGGTGCGCACCGCCATGCTGGTCAAGCAGGCCCGTGAGGAAATCCGCTACCCGGAAAACTCGGCCCTGGTGGACAACGGCGACCTGATCCAGGGCAGCCCCATGGGCGACTGGCGCCAGGCACAGGGGCTCACCAGCGGCGAGGTGCACCCGGTCTACAAGGTCATGAATGAAATGGCCTACGACGTGGGCAACTACGGCAACCACGAATTCAACTACGGCCTGGATTTCCTCGCCGAAAGCGTGGACGACGCCGCCTTCCCCTACATCAGCGCCAATGTGTTCAGCGCCGACGGCAGCACCCCGTATTTTGATCAGTACAAACTGATCACCAAAACGGTCTACGACCGGGACGGCAACCCCCACGACATAACCCTGGGCTTTATCGGCTTCCTGCCACCGCAGATCATGCAGTGGGACAAGAAGAATCTGGAGGGCAAGGTCACCGCCAAGGACATCAAGGCCACCGCGGAGTTACTGGTGCCGCAGATGAAAGCGGAAGGCGCGGACATCATCGTCGCCATTCCCCATTCCGGTATAAACACTACCGCCTACTCGAAGGACGCCAAGGCAGAAAACAGCAGCTGGTATCTGGCGGACGTGGAAGGCATCGACGCCATCATGTTCGGCCACAGCCACCTGACCTTCCCTTCGGACAGCTTTGCCAACACCGCCAACGTGGATCTGGAAAAAGGCACCATCAAGGGCGTGCCTTCGGTCATGCCCGGCTACTGGGGCAGCCACCTGGGCATCATCGACCTGACCCTGGCACTCAATGAGGATGGCGAAAGCTGGACCGTGGTGAACAGCCAGGTGGAAGCCCGGGCCCTGGACCCGGAGGGCGAGGCAGATGCCGCCCTGACCGCCCTGGTGAAACCCGACCACGACGCCACCCTGGACTACATGGGCCAGGTGATCGGCGAATCCACCGACGACATCTTCAGCTTCCTGGCGGTTGTGAAGGACGATCCGTCCATCCAGATCGTCAGCGATGCCCAGAAAGCCTATGTGGAAGACGCCATTGTCGGTACCGAGCTGGATGGCCTGCCGGTATTATCCGCCGCCGCCCCGTTCAAGGCCTGTGACCGTGACGGGGTCTGCGCCGAGGAAAGCAGCTTCACCGTGGTGCCGGCCGGCGAGCTGCAGGTGAAGAACATCGCCGATCTCTACCTCTACCCCAACACCCTGATGGCCGTGAAAGTGACCGGGGCCGAACTGGAACAATGGCTGGAATGTTCCGCTTCCCAGTTCTTCCAGATAACCGACACCGCCGACCGCCAGGAGCTGGTGGATTTCAGTGGCTTCCCCACCTACAACTTCGATGTCATCGACGGCGTCAGCTACCAGATCGATGTGACCGAACCGGCCCGCTACGATCGTGACTGCGCCAAGATCAGCGACGGCAGCCGCATCGTTGACCTGCAGTTCGAAGGAGCCGCCATCGACCCGGCCCAGGAATTTATCATCGCCAGCAACGACTACCGCGCCAATGGCGGCAAGTTCGCCGGCACCGGTGGCGACCATGTGGTGATCGAATCTCCGGACGAAAACCGCCAGGTGGTCGGCAACTACATCCAGGCCAACAGCCCGGTAACCCCTACCGCCGACAACAACTGGTCCTTCGCACCGATCCTGGGTTACAGCAGTGATCTGCAAATCGTCTTCCGGGTACCCAACACCGACCGCGCCAAGAACTTCGTGGCCGATGCGGTAGCCGGTGCCGGTGGCAGCTTCATGGCCACCCTGCTGGATGACAGTGGCAACGAGGCGATCTACGAGCTGAACCTGCAGCCCTGATCAATCGGACTGCGACACCCGACGAGTCGGCGCCGCCGGCTCGTCGTTTCTTACCCGCAGAAAGCTGGCAAAGCGCGGCAACCCGGTAGAGGTCAGGCCGTAATATTTATAGGTCACCGTGCTGCCCAGCGGCGGCGGGTCCGCCCGCTCGTTATCGCTGAGCCCACTGCCCAGCTTGAAACGGCGCCCGTCCCCGGTCTTCACCACCAACGCCCCTACCTGGCCCTGGTATTTGCCTTTCCCCTCGCTGTAATCCACCACCGTTGCTTCCGCATCCTGAAAGGTTTTCACCTTGAGCAGCGCCGTCGTGCGACCGGCTTTGTAGAAACTGTCACCGTGATGCAGCATCAAGCCTTCTCCGCCGACCGCCAGCACCCGATCCAGCCGCGCCAGCAGGGCACCGTGGTCCGTGGCCCGCCGCTGTTCAACCATGGCCAGGTGATAGGAGGAGGTTTTCTCCACCAGCTCACGCATTTTTTCCACCCGCTTGCTGAATGGCACGCCACTGGCCGGCAGGTCGAACACCATAAAACGGATCTGCCGCCATTCTTGCGCCTTCGGCTGTAACCGGCGGATCGCTGCAGACACCTGGGCAAAGCGGCCGCGCCCCATCCACAGCTCGCCATCCAGAGGCTGCGCGGGAAAATCGCGCAGGAACCAGTCCGGCGCGGCGATAATATTGCCGCCCCGGGACAACAACTGCTGCCCATCCCAGTAAGCCCGCACCCCGTCCAGCTTTTCGCTGACCCAGTAGCCCTGCAGATCCATACCCGCCTGGTACGCCCTGGCCAGCTGCAACGGCGGCTCGCTGGCATGGCCAGCCGTGGTCACCATCAGCCAGACAACCAGTATCAAGCCAACCCGCAGACATCCGTGTCTTGCCGGTATTTTCACGGTCTTCTCCTTTTGTTCTCGCTCGCGGCTTCAGACTGTGCCTTAACGAAGCGCCCGGCTCTGTCCGCATTCGCAGCGCCAGCACGTAAGAGATCAGCGTTTTTGCAACAAATCCGCCGGCCGTGCATCCAAGCTTCAGGAGGTATCAATCATGCGCACACTGTTGTTTCTGGCCGCTCTGGTTCTGAGCAGCCCCGTACTGGCCGCCGAGGCCTACTTTGCCGGCGGTTGTTTCTGGTGTACCGAGTCGGACTTTGAAGAGCTGGATGGCGTCAGCGAGGCCATCAGCGGCTTTGCCGGTGGTGACGAAAAGAATCCCAGCTACGAGGATGTGGCCCATGGCCGCACCGGTCATACGGAAACCGTGAAGGTGATCTATGACCCGGAGATGGTGAGCTACGACAACCTGCTCACCTGGTTCTGGCAGCATGTGGATCCCACTGACCCCAACGGCCAGTTCGTGGATCGCGGCCAGCAATATCGCAGCGCCATTTTCTATCAGACCGACGCCGAGAAAACCGCTGCCTTGGCCTCACGCAAGGCACTGGAGGAAAGTGGCCGTTTCGACAAGCCGGTGGTCACCGAAATCACCGAGCTGGACGCTTTCTACCCGGCGGAGGACTACCACCAGGACTACTACAAGACTCACAGCCTCAAATACAAGTATTACCGCTACCGCTCCGGCCGCGACCAGTTTTTGCAGGAACACTGGGACGATCCGAAACATCGCCCCTGGCTCACCGACCAGGTGACCCAGCGCTGGCAGGGCCCGGACCAGTTTCAGCGCCCCAGCGATGCGGTGCTGAAAAAATCCTTGCCCAAACTGGTCTATCAGGTGACCCGGGAAGATGCCACCGAGCGGGCCTTCCAGAATGAATACTTTGACCACAAGGCCGAAGGGATCTACGTGGATGTGATTAGCGGCGAACCGCTGTTTTCCTCCACAGACAAGTACAAATCCGGCACCGGCTGGCCAAGCTTTACCAAGCCCATCGACAAGTCATTCGTGACGCTGGAGGAAGACAACAAGCTGTGGGCCACCCGCACAGAAGTGCGCAGCCGCTACGCGGATTCTCACCTGGGTCATGTTTTCAGCGACGGCCCCGAGCCCACCGGCCAGCGCTGGTGCATGAACTCTGCCGCGCTGCGTTTTGTGCCCAAGGCCGAGATGGAAAAACAGGGTTACGGGGAGTATTTATCCCTGTTTGAGTGATGGCAACCGTGGCCGGTTGATGACAATGGCGATCACCCCGGCCACCGCCAGCGCCCAGCAGTAATGGATGGCGCCGATCAGCGCCAGCGGCGACAGCCCGGCAATGGAACAGGCCAGCAACACCTGGGCGCCGTAGGGAATCAGCCCCTGCACCACGCAGGAAAAGATATCCAGCACACTGGCGGAACGGCGCAGGTCCACACCATGGTCTTCGGCGATGTCCCGGGCCATCTCCCCGGTAAGCACAATGGCCACGGTGTTGTTGGCTACAAACACATTGGCCACCACCACCAGCAGGGCAATACCCACTTCCCCGGCCCGTTGCAGCGGCAGTTTCAGCCAGCGGGTCAGGCCATGAATCCGTTCGATCAACCAGCGGGTGCCACCCTGGTCGGTCATCAGTTGTGACAGCCCGCCGATCAGCATGGACAGCAGCATGATCTCGAACATGCTTTCAAAACCGCTGTAGACCGCCCCATTCACCTGGGCCAGCCCATAGTCCGCCCCCTGCACCATGCCGGTGACCCCGGCCACGGCGATACCGATGATCAACACCGCCAACACGTTCAGCCCGCTCAGGGCCAAAGCAAAGACCAGCAGGTAAGGCAGCACCAGCCAGGGCTGCAACGGCTCCGCCTGCACCTGATGGTCACCGCCGCCCAGCATCACCAGCACCGCCACGGTCACCAGCGCCGCCGGCAGGGCAATCCAGATATTCACCCGGAACTTGTCCTTCAACGAGACGCCCTGGCTGCGGGTGGCGGCAATGGTGGTATCGGAAATCATCGACAGGTTGTCGCCGAACATTGCGCCGCCCACCACGGCCCCCACCGCCAGCGGCAAGGGCAGCCCGGTAGCCTGGGCAAAGCCGGCGGCAATGGGCGCGGTAGCGGCGATGGTGCCCATGGAGGTGCCCATGGCCGTGGCGATAAAGGCAGCGATCAGAAACAGGGCCGGCAATACCCAGTCGGAGGGAATGATGCGCAGACCGAACTGTACGGTGGCATCCACACTGCCGATGCTGTCACTGACACTGGCAAAGGCCCCGGCCAGCAGGAACACCAGACACATGAGGATGATATTGGGATGGCCGATCCCTACCAGCAGGCGCTCCACACTGCGGCCCAGCGCCTGCCGCGCCAGCAAACAGGCCAGCACAATGGCCGCCATGGCCACCACCGGCGCCTTGATCTGGTAGAAAGCGAACTCGGTGCCCTGCAGGCTGTAGTAAATACCGCTACCGAAAAACACCGCCATAAAGAACAGTAACGGCAGCAAGGGCCAGGCGCGGGCAGGAGCGTGGGTCATGAAACAGTCCGGATCAGCGGTGGATTTCCGCCAGTGTAGAGATTCCCGGCCGGGGGCGGTACCTACCCCCCTAGCCGTAGGAGCGTCGCTGGCGGCGCGATAACCAAACGTCGATAAACAATGTATTACCACAGAGGGCACAGAGATCACTGAGGAGAAGAAAGGGTTTTCTCGGTGTGCTTTGTGCCCTCTGTGGTGAGAGTGCTTTTAAAAAGGATTGGAATCGCGCCGCCAGCGACGCTCCTACGTCGGGCTAGAACGTATCCACAAACGGCCGACCGCCACTGCCACCTCGATGCCCGGACGCATTCAACCCGCGCAACAACCACTGGCGACTTTCCATGGGATCAATCACCGCATCAATCTCCAGGAAGCTGGCCATGTTAAGGGCCTTGCCCTGCTGGTAGGCCTTGGCCACCAGCTTGTCGAACAGCCGTTGCTGTTTCTCCGCACTGGGCTGAGCCGCCAGCTCCTTGGCAAAGCCGAGGCGCACCGCCCCTTCCAGCCCCATGGCGCCGAATTCAGCGCTGGGCCAGGCGGCGGTGAACAGCGGCGAATGGAAACTGCCCGCTGCCATGGCCTGGGCACCCAGGCCGTAACCCTTGCGCAGCACCAGGGTAAAGAACGGCACGGTAAGGCTGGCGGCAGTGACGAACATGCGCGACACATGGCGCACGGTGGCCTGTTTCTCGGCCTCCGGCCCCACCATGAAGCCGGGGGTGTCACACAGGGACACCATGGGCAAACCGAAGGCCTCGCACAGCTGCATAAAGCGCGCCGCCTTGTCACCGCCCACCGCATCAATGGCGCCACCCAGATGGCCGGGATTGTTGGCGATCAAACCAAACGGACGCCCTTCGATCCGCACCAGCGCGGTGATCATGCCCGGGGCAAATTCACGGCGCAGTTCCAGCACCGAGCCGCTGTCCGCCAGGGTGTCGATGACCTGACGGATGTCGTAGACCCGGGTGCGTTTTTCCGGGATACGATGACGCAGCTCGCGCTGGTCCACGGCTTGCCAGTCACTCACCCGGCCCTGGAAGTAGGACAGGTACTGCTTGGCCACGGCCACCGCTTCCGCCTCGTCCTCGACGATCACATCCGCCACACCGTTGGGCCCTTGCACACTCACCGGCCCCACCTGCTCCGGGGTGAACCGGCCCAGGCCGCCGCCTTCGATCATGGCCGGCCCGGCCATGCCAATGGAGGCATCTTCGGTGGCGATGATCACATCGCAGCAGCCCAACAGGGCGGCGTTGCCGGCAAAGCACCGCCCGGAGCCGATGCCCACCAGCGGCACCTGCCCGGACAAGCGGGCCATGGCGGCAAAGGTATGGCAATCCAGCCCGGCCACGCCGACAAAGTCGGTATCGCCGGGACGCCCACCACCGCCTTCGGCGAACAACACCAGCGGCATCTTCCACTGCCCGGCCAGCTGCAAAAGCCGGTCGGTCTTCTTGTGATTCATCATCCCTTGGGTGCCGGCGAACACGGTGTAGTCGTAGCTCATGGCCAGCACCCGGGCGGCCTCGTCACCGAACTGGTCCGCATTGGCGGTGCCGGTGCCACCGATCAGGCCGTCCGCCGGGCTCATGGCCTGCAGTTCCTCGGCACTGCGGCGACGGCGCTGGGCGGCCAAGGCCATGGCGCCGTATTCCTGGAAGCTGCCCGCATCGAGCAGATCGTCGAGGTTTTCCCGGGCGGTGCGCTTGCCCTTGCGGTGGCGTTTTTCCACCGCCTGGGGACGACCGGCATCGCTGATCGCCTGATGCCGGTCCAGCACCTCCGCCAGGTCCTTGCGGATATGCTCCAGATCCACGCTTTCTTCCGTGGCAATGGCAGCGCCATCCACGTCCCCCGGCTGCACAAACAACAGCGGGGCCGCTTCGTTGATCGCATCCCCCTCCACCGCTGCCAGGCTGTGCACCTCACCGGCGGTCGTTGCCCGCACCTCGAACTCCATCTTCATGGCTTCCAGCACCGCGACCACCTGACCCACCTGTACCGTGCTGCCTTCCTGCACCAGCAGAGATAGCAGCACACCGGTAGTGGGGCTGGCCAAGGCCTCGCAGCCCGCCGGGGTGGCCAGGGTGTCAGCCTGGGGAGAGTGATCGGCCGACGGCAACGCCGCTGTGGGTTCGGCAGGCATGGCATCCAGCAACGCGGCCAGATGGGTTTCCACATACCTTGTGGTCACCGTATTGGCCTGCACCGCGTCACTGGCCAGCAACGCCTGCAACAGGCGCAGATTGCTTTGCACACCGTCGATGCGGGTCTGCTTCAGGGCGCGACGGGCGCGCTGCAGAACCGACCCGTAATCCGTGCCGGTGACGATCAGCTTGGCCAGCAGGGAATCGTAGGCCGGGCTCACCGGGTACCCGGCGTAGCCATAACCGTCCACGCGGATGCCCGGGCCGCTGGCCGGCTCATAGGCGGTGAGGGTACCCGCCGCCGGCGCGGTGCTGCCATCGGCCTTGAGGGTTTCCAGATTGAGGCGCAGCTGTACCGCCATGCCCTCACAGGCCGGGGCGGTTTCACGATTCAGGTCGGCAAGACTCGCCCCCGCCGCCAGCCAGATCTGGCTCTGCACCAGATCCACCCCGGTGACCTGTTCGGTGACGGTGTGCTCCACCTGCACCCGGGGGTTGGCTTCCATAAAGTAGAAACGGCCCTGCTCCGCTTCCACCAGAAACTCGAAGGTGCCGATGCCCCGGTAGTTCACCTCGGCCGCCAGGGTCAGGGCGCTGTGGATGATGCGATCGCGCAGGGCGGTGTCGAGGCCCGGCGCCGGCGCGAACTCCACCAGCTTCTGATGACGTCGCTGCAGGGTGCAGTCACGCTCCCACAAATGGCTCACCGCGCCGCTGCCGTCGCCCAATACCTGTACTTCGATGTGGCGGGCGGCGGTCACCAGTTGCTCCACATACACTGCGTCATTGCCAAAGGCCGCTTTCGCCTCCGACTGGCAGCGCTGATAGGCGGCTTCCAGCGCTGCCGGGTCAGTGACCGCTCGCATACCCCGTCCGCCGCCACCGCTGAGGGCCTTGATCATCACCCCGCTGCCCTGCAGCGACGCCATGAACGCCCTCGCCTCTTCCAGCGACACCGCCTGCGCCGTGCCCTGCACCAGTGGCACCTGGCAGCGGGCGGCCAACGCCCGGGCCGCCGCCTTGTCGCCAAACAGGCGCAAGGTGTCCGCCCCCGGCCCGATCAGGGTAATGCCCGCCTCGGCACACTGGTCGGCAAAGTCCGCGTTCTCGGCCAGAAAGCCATAACCGGGATGAATCGCCTCACACCCCTGCGCCCTGGCAATGGCAATCAGCTGCGCCCCGTCCAGGTAGGCCGGCACTCCCCGCCCCGCCAACGCCACCGCCTCGTCCACCTGGCGGGTATGCAGGGATGCCTGATCATCTTGCGCATACACCCCTACAGACCGAATCCCCAGATCCGCACAGGCATTGGCAATACGAATGGCAATCTCGCCACGGTTGGCAATCAGGATGGCAGAAAACGGCACGGGCACGGCGGACTCCGGTCTTTGATTCGACGGCAAAGACCACAGTGTAGCCAGTCGGCCATAGCGATGACATTGATCGGGGTGCATGGAGGATCATGCATTGGGTTAATGCTGGTCACCACGGTAATTCCGATTCGCAGCCCCCCCCCCCCCACTTTCAACGGCCTTTTCCGGTTCCCCGGAACGGGGGTGGATAAACCCACGGATTTAAAGGGGTTGGGGGG
>Ga0114904_1001161_pt1 | contig 13341 bp, 20 predicted proteins | sample MalvirDeepMed_s6_FD_83498 | JGI IMG/M metagenome (GOLD analysis project Ga0114904, IMG submission 83498) | Marine viral communities from the Global Malaspina Expedition - Malaspina viral metaG DeepMed_s6 | ecosystem: Environmental > Aquatic > Marine > Oceanic | place: Mediterranean Sea... | reverse complement strand
TCCTGTACGAGCGCTTCGACGAGATCACCGAGATCATGAAGGCCTACGACATCGCCTACTCGCTGGGTGACGGCCTGCGCCCCGGCTCCATCGCCGACGCTAACGACGAAGCGCAGTTTGCCGAGCTCTACACGCTGGGCGAGCTGACCAAGCGCGCGTGGGAGCAGGATGTGCAGGTAATGATCGAAGGCCCCGGCCACGTGCCGATGCACAAGATCAAGGAGAATATGGAGAAGCAGCTGGAGGCCTGCGGCGAAGCGCCCTTCTACACGCTCGGCCCGCTCGTCACCGACATCGCGCCCGGCTACGACCACATCACCAGCGGCATCGGCGCGGCGCAGATCGGCTGGTACGGCACGGCGATGCTCTGTTACGTCACGCCCAAGGAGCACCTCGGCCTGCCCGACCGCGACGATGTGAAGGTGGGCGTGGTGACCTACAAGCTGGCCGCCCACGCCGCCGACCTCGCGAAGGGCCACCCGGCCGCGAAAGTGCGCGACGATGCGCTGAGCAAGGCGCGCTTCGAATTCCGCTGGCGCGACCAGTTCAACCTGTCCTTGGACCCTGACACGGCCGAGCAATACCACGACCAGACGCTGCCCGCAGAAGGCGCCAAGACCGCGCATTTCTGTTCCATGTGCGGGCCCAAGTTCTGCTCGATGAAGATCACGCAGGAAGTGCGCGATTTCGCCGCGAAGCAGAACTCCGACAGCTATCTGGCGGGCGAGAACCTCAAGGGCGAGAACTCGCCCGAACAGCGCGCCGAGAACGAGAAGGGCATGGAGACCATGAGCGAGGTCTACCGCGCCAAGGGCGAACGGCTGTACCTGCCCGAAGGTGAGGCGGAGTAACCGCTCCGGCACAGCCGCCGCTGGCGCTTGCTCCCTGCTGCGATCCTCCATCCCGGGCCCTGCGCAAATCGTGCATCGGCCCGGGATATACCCGCGCTCTCGACCGTTGATATTGCAACACAAACACAACGAAAGAGAGGCACTCTATGCAGGTCCAGTTCAATTCCGACAGCAGCGTCATGGGCACCGACAATGTCGCCCAGCGGATCGAGGATGCGGTGCGCGAGAAGATCGCGCGTTTCGAAGACAAGCTGACCCGGCTCGAAATCCATGTGCGCGACGAAAACGGGCCCAAGGGCGGCGTTAACGACAAGGCCTGCACGATCGAGGCGCGGCCCGCGGGCGGGCGGCCGATCGGCGTGACTGAGCATGCCGACACGGTCGACGCGGCGGCGCGCAAGGCGGCGAGCACGATGGCCCAGCGGCTGGAGCGCGTGCTCGGCAAGGCGAAGCGCAACGACCACGCGGCGCGGCCCGAAAAGGCGCTCTAGTCGCGATGACCTCCACCAGCCCCGACGCCGTGCTCGCCGATTCCATGAAACAGGACCGGCGGGAACGGCGTCGCCTGCCGGTCATCGGCCTGTGGCTCACCGCGCTCTATGGGGTCGGGCTGGTGGTGTACCTCGCCGTGCAGGGCCAGAACCCGGCGGACCTCAAGCTGAACGAGCTGGGGGATTTTCTGGGCGGCGTATCCAGCCCGCTTGCGTTTCTATGGCTGGTGCTCGGCTTCTTCCAGCAAAGCCGCGAGATCCGCCTGAGCAACCAGGCGCTGCATTTGCAGGCGCGCGAGATGCGGCGCAGTGTGGATGAGCATCGAAGGTTGGCGGGTGGGGGGTGAGGGCGGGAGTGAGCTGCAACAGGCCCACGTGGGACCGACAAGTAGTCCTATCTGACCAAAGGATAAGTCCGCAAGTGCACTTGTCTCTCCGCATTTTTTGGATATCCATAAAATCAAAGGGTAAGGGGGATCAGGTGACTGCAGAAATTGCTATATTGAACAAATCTGCGGTGGCGATAGCTGCAGATAGCGCGGTAACTATTTCAGCTGGCGATTCTCAGGAGAAGATTTTCGATAGCGCAGACAAGTTATTTGAGCTCTGCGATAAGAACCCGATTGGTATCATGCTCTACAATGGCATGGAGTTCATGGGTACGCCACTTGCGATTTTAGTGAAAGATTTTCGGTCAAAGGGAGATAGGTTCCCAAGAGTGGAGCAGGCTGGAGAGGAATTTCCTCAATACCTTCAGAAAGAGGGCCTCTCTTCCCCCGCATCTGTTCACGATCAGAATCTTCGATCAATTATCCACCCTCAGTTGGCCTATTTCTCAAGGCGCGTAACGAATGAGCTTTTGGAGAAGATTCAGTCCAATACTCAGCCTGATGATGTGGGGCAGTTCTTCAAGAACGCCCTCACAAAAACGTTGACCGCCGCAACGAAGTCAATCTCTCGGCGGAGGAGTGCGAAGTTTATTGGGCAGGTCCCTTCAAAAGTGCGATTGGATAGGCGGTCAAAAAAGGTCGTGAGGGAGGTCGCGCAGAACCTTTTTCCCGCATGCGACGAAGAAATTTTGGACCTTGTTGAGAAGTTCGTGACGGTCGCGATCCGCAAGGATATTATGTCTCCGGGCAAGACGGGTATTGTCGTATGTGGATTTGGCGAAGCTGAACGGTTCCCTTCGCTTGTGTGGTATGAGACCGATGGCATGCTGTGTGGTCATCTAAAGTATCGAATTTCGGATGCTGTCGATATTGATAGAGAGGGCCGTGTGGCGGCGGTCATGCCCTTTGCTCAAAAAGATATGATCGAAAGGTTCCTCTATGGCTTGGACGAAGCGATCGAGGTTGGGATAAAGCAATTTTGCCGCCGGTCCGTGCCTGAAATTTCAAAATCCATGCTTGAACGGCTGGATTTTGAAAATGACGAATCCGCTAAAATGCTTCGCGAAGAAGCGGCAGACGCAGAAAGAGCTTTCCTACGTGAACTGGATCAATCAGCGTTCCAGAAAGTTAGGGAAACGTCCCGTTCCGAGATTGAGGATATGGTCGAATTTATGCCAAAACCTGAGATGGCGAAGATGGCCGAGGCATTGATCGATCTTACGTCGATCAAGCGCCGCGTCACTCGTGGCATGGAAACGGTCGGCGGCCCCGTTGATGTCGCAGTGATTTCTCGTGCCGAAGGCTTCGTTTGGGTGAAGCGTAAGCACTATTTTCCTGCGGAACTTAATGGGCGGTTTACCCAACGGATGCAAAACAAGATATCGCATGCAATTGGTAGTGAGGAGAATGGCGATGGAAATGATTGATTTCTTGGATGGTCAGCTCCTTTCGGAGAAGAGTTCGCAAGGCCACCGAGGTCCTTCGGAAACGATGAGCCGAGAATTGGCAAAAGCAGCTGAAGGCGCGGCGGAAAAGATACGGGCCTCTTTCGGATTGGTCGCCTCGGCCGACGCTCCCGTCAGAACCAAAGCGAAGCTACGAAAGCGAGGCGGCAAGAAAGCTGCCTGACAAGCTTCGCTTGAACGCGTATCCCGGCCCCATTCCCGCTCCCCCAGCGTTACCCCTCAGCAGCACTCCGCTGCCGGAGCGCTCCTAAATGACCAAGCCCGCCCCCAAGACCTGGCCCGAACTCGCGGTCGAGAGCTGGATGCTCGGTGCCGAGATGGGCATGGTCATCTGGCTGCGCTCGATCCGCATGATGGCGGGCGGGAAGCTGGCCGAGCGGGAGGCGGAGCGGATGGTGAGCGAGAAGTTGACCGCCGCGATGACGCTGTGGCCCGCTCTGATGGCGGGCGGCTTCGACCAGTCGGCGCAAGAAACCACGGGCCGCGCGCTGGCGCATTACGGCAAGCCGGTGCGCGCCAATCGCAGGCGCCTGTCGCGCTGAGCGGGCGCTTGCAGACCTGACGGTGAAGGGGCGTGCGGTCTTCGGGCCAAGCGCGGATCACTCAAAACGTCTCCACCCACGGCTGGCATATCGGGCACGCCGCGACCATATGGCGCGCATGGCCGATCTCTATCTCAAGAACCTCGAATCCGAACGTCGCAAGCTGTGGGGCGAATGTCGCCTCAAGGGCTTGCCGAGGGATACGCCGCAGCGCGAGCGGATCGCGCAGATCGACGAGGCGATTGCCGCGCACAAGGCGAAGAAGGGCTAGCGCGCCGGATCAGCCGCGCGACAGCTTCACCAGCACCCGGTCCAGCTCCTGCAAAAACCGCGACCGGTCGGCCTTGCCGAACGGCGGTGGGCCGCCCGTCATGCCATCCATCCCGGCGCGCAGGTCTGCCATGATTGCGCGGGTCGCCACCGCGCCGCCGATGCTCGCCGCGTCGTACTCGCGCCCGTCGTGTTTCAGGACAACCGCGCCCGCCTTGATGCAGCGCTCGGCCAATAAAATGTCGGCGGTGATGACGATAGTGCGGGGCGATGCATGCTCTGCGATCCAGTCGTCGGCGGCGTCGAAACCGTCACTCACCACCACGCGCTTCACCCGATCGCTCACCGGAACGCGGAAAGGGCTGTTGCTGACCACGCGGACATGCGCGCGGTGGCGTGCGGCCACGCGGTACACCTCCTCCTTCACGGGGCAGGCGTCGGCATCGACGAGGATGGCGATGGCGTCGGCTTCGGGCGGGTGGGCGCTTTGCATGCGGCCCACCCCTTAACCTGCGCGTCGAACAGGCTCTAGCTATTCTTCATATTCTCCAGCCCCTTGATCGCGCCGGGCTTGGTGCTGGGGTTGGAGGCGTTGGTCTTCACCTTTTCCTTCTTGGGCTTGCGTGCTTCGCGGCTTTTCTTCTGTTGGCCCTTGGCCATATCGGTTCCGATCGGGGCGGTATGCCCCGGCGGCGAGGATACGCCCGTTCGCGCGAAACCTTGCATCAATTCGTACGCGGCCCGCGATCGCGCGCGCTGCCTCCCCCGAACTTCCCTACGAGTCCAAAATCCGTCTCATCCCGCCGGACACGAAAAACCCGCCCCGGCGCAGGTGGCCGGGGCGGGCAGGGGTTCGCGGCGCGCGCGGATCAGTTCGCGTCGGTGGTGGCGGTGCCGCCCGGCATTTTCGCATCGGGCAGGGCCGCCAGCTGGCGTGCGGTCCTGGTGGTCTGCACGTCCATATCGTCGCCATCGGAACGGGCGACGAGGTCGTTCATGCGGACCATCACGCGGCGATCGGAGTCTTCCAGCTCGACCACCAGCCCGTCGACCGTGCCCATCGCGTTGCGGCTGACCCGCTCGATCTCGCCCAGCTCGTTGCCGTCGGCATCGACCAGCTCGGCGTCGAGCAGTTGCGCTTCGGTCATGCCGAGCGCGGCTTCCTCGTTGCCCGCCTGCGCGGCGGTGAGTTCGGCCTGCGCTTCGATCAGCTCGGCCTGCGCTTCCATCTGGTCCGCGGCCGCCTCGGCTTCGCGGTCGGCCTGCGATTCACAGGCGGTCAGGGCCAGCGCGGCGAGCGGGATGGCGGCGAATTTCGTAAAGTGCATGGGGGTTTCTCCTTGGCCAAAGCGACACAATGAATCGCAGCCGGGGTGGGTTCCGGGCCGATTTCGGGCGGCCGGGCAGGGCGCGGGGGTGCGCAGGGGCCGATTGATTAGGTAATCCGGCCCCGCCGTGCTAGGGAGCCCTCGCTGACGTCGAAATTTGCGACGGACTTCGAAATTTGACTCGCCGCTTGCCATTAGAGCCACCAGCTCCAACCCGGCCCCGGCGTTAACCAGACGACGTTTTCCTTTCATCGGACGATTTGACGCACGACCCACGAGGCACTCTGCCGCGTGGGCACACGAACGTTCTCGAAAGGAACACTCATGGCCAAGACTGGCACCGTAAAATTCTTCAACGCCGACAAGGGCTATGGCTTCATCCAGCCCGACGATGGCTCGAACGACAGCTTCGTCCACATCACCGCCGTGCAGGCGGCAGGCATGCAGAGCCTCGATAAGGACCAGCGGCTCAACTACGAAGTCGAACAGGGCCGCAACGGCAAGGAAAGCGCGATCAACCTTTCCTCCGCCGACTAGGCGATTTTCGGGGGCGCCGCTTTCCATGTGGAGGCGGCGCCCTTTTTCTTGTCCCCACTCCCCCATCGCCAACCCGGAGCAGACCCATGGCCCAGAGCTACGAATTCTACTGCGCACGCGCGGACGAGGCCACCGCCGCCGCCGATGCCGCCACGCTGGACAGGGTGCGCGAGCGTGAGCTGCGCGCGGCGAAGACCTGGCGCGGGCTTGCCGAACATGCGCGCGGCGTGGCCGAAGAACGCGCCAAGCTTGTGCGCGACAAGGCGAGCGAAGCGGAAGCTGCGGCAAACGATACCGCGGATGATACCGCCGCCGTCCCGGCGAGTGCCGCGACCGCCTGAACGGGCTTTCCTACTGCTGCAAAATGATGGCTTAAAGGGCGGATGGCCAAGCCGCTCTTCAAGCTGACTCCGCGTGCCCGCAGCGCCATCGTGAGGCGCCGGCGGGGACGGCATGTTTTTGCCCCAGGGGAGTGGTCCAAGCGGTCCACATCTGTTGGGAAAGATGCGCGCGGGCTCCGCGTGAAAATGCCGCGGACTGACCTTGCGGCGCAGTTTCCCGTACGACTACCTGCTTTGGTCCGGGGCGTGCCCTATTCCTGCCAAAATCGGAACGTGCTTTCGCCCCAACCATTGGTGGGAGTGAAGGGCGCGGCAAACTCGCGCTCCGCAATGAAGCACTTCCCCCACAGCAACCTTCCAAGGATACCCGAACCATGAAAAAGTTCAGCATCATGCTCGCCTCGGCTGCCGCGCTCTCGCTCGCAGCCTGTGCCGACGCCGATACGACCGAAGATACCGCAGCGGCCGACGAAATGACCGCCGACCAGATGGCGGTTGACGATACGGCCACCGGCACCATCGTCGAAGTGGCGCAGGGCAACCCGGACTTCTCGACCCTCGTCGAAGCCGTGACCTCCGCCGACCTCGCCGAAACGCTGTCGAGCGGCGATTACACCGTCTTCGCGCCGACCAACGCCGCCTTCGAAAAGGTGCCGCAGGCCACGCGCGACGAACTGATGAGCGAAGCCGGCAAGGAAGACCTCACCAACATCCTCACCTATCACGTGATCGAAGGCACCACCGATGCCGCCACGCTGACCCAGGCGATCGCCGATGCGGGTGACGAAGGCTACACGCTGACGACCGTCAACGGCGCCGAACTGACCGCGATGATGGATGGCGACAATGTCGTCCTGCGCGATGCAGCGGGCAACACCGCAACCGTGACCGCCACCGACGTGATGGCGTCGAACGGCGTGATCCACGTGATCGATACGGTGCTGATGCCCGAATAAGGCATTCGCCCACATACCTACGAAAAGGGCTCCCGGTCGGGAGCCCTTTTTTGTGCGACTGGACGATTATGCTGCGGGAGCCGCGAAGCAGGCTCAGCGTTCCATCCGGCTGGTGTCCTGCACCACAGGGCGCGAGACAAAAGATATTTCCGCCTCGGCAACCTTTGCGGGCCGTTGAAGGTCGAGCGGTCGGCGGGCCGTAACGCGCTGCTCCCCGATGGTGCGCTGACGCTGCGTCGTCGCGAGGCGCTGTTCGGCTTCCCACCGGCGCTGCTCCTCGGCGGCATCGCCGAAATCGAAGGGATCGCCGACGTCCTGCCGGGCATAATAGCTGTTGGCGTAGCGTTCCTGGCTGTAGAGCCCGCGTTCGCGCAGCTCGGCAACCTCGATGGTGCGGCCTTCGGTCGTCAGCGGATGGTGGTTGGGGGTGACCGCGCCAGCGGGCCGGTCGTCCTCGAAGGCGATGGCACCACGATCGGGGGTGACGGGGGTCTGGTGGATCTGGCGCGGCGTGGTGTCGATCGCCGCTCCGGCGACGGCCCCTCCGGTCGCGACGATCACAGCTGCACCTGCACAATAAGGCAGAACGCGCATGGCACTGAACTCCTTGGCCTATTCCATTTCCCAACCAACACAGGATGCAGGCGGGATGTTCCCCGAGGGTGCTCTTGCCGGTGCGGCCTTCCCCGCCGGTGCGTGTCGCGATAGAGACCGATGACCTCCAAGATTCCCAGCCTGCCGGAGAAACGCATGCGCCTGCTCTCGATCGCGACCCCGCTCCTTTCAGCCTCGCTGCTGCTGGCGGGATGCCAGACCGAAAATACCGTCGGCGCGCCGGGCACCTCGCCCGATGGCTTCACCGCGATCGGCGAGGATGAAACCGTCCAGTTTACGGGCACCGAGCCTTTCTGGGGCGGGTCGGTCACCGGCTCGCAGCTGACCTACACCACGCCCGAGACCATCGACGGCCGCTCCATCGAGGTGAAACGCTTCACTGGGCAGGGCGGCCTCGGCTACTCGGGCACGCTGGACGGCGCGCCGTTCGACCTGATGGTGACCGATGGCGAATGCTCCGACGGGATGAGCGATCGCAGCTACCCGTTCACGGCCACTCTGCGGATCGGTGAGGAGACCCGGCGCGGCTGCGCATGGACCGAGGCAACCTCTTTCACAGGGCCCGAAGCGCCCTAGCTGTGGGGCCCGGTTACTCCGGCACGTTCGAGCTCGGGGCCGAGCCGCCCGGTGATCCACAGGAAGAACATGCGGAAATCCGCAGCGAGGCTCCATAGTGGATAGGTGAAGGTCGCGGGTCGATTGCGCTCCACGCGGAAATGCGCGATCCAGGCGAAGAAATAGCCCGCCAGCGGCAGGGCGACCAGCAGCCACCAATTTCCGGTTGCCACCGCCGCGATGGCGAGGGCGATGACCAGCGCAGTGCCCACATAGTGCAGGTTGCGCGTCGCCGGGCGGCTATGCTCGCGCAGGTAGAACGGCCAGAACTGCGCGAAGGTGGTATAGGTACGCTGTGCCATCGGGGCACATTATCACTCTCGCGCCCCGGCTAGAAAGCTGTATCGCAGAATAAATTTCGACCAAGCGGTTTTTACGCCGGAACGAGCGGGGCCGATGGCCGTTCATCGCAAAATGTTGATCTCAACTCTCGATTGATCTTATGGCCGATAAACCGGACGGGCACAGCCAGGCTTCCTTGAATGATCCGCAGGCGCGCCCGCGGTACGACATGAAGGATGTGGGGCAGGAGGATCGCTTCTCCGACACATCGGGCGTGCTGTTCGAACAGGCCATGGCCCAGACCCGCATGGCGGTCTGCCTGAGCGATCCGACCCAGCCCGACATGCCGATCGTCTTCGCCAACCGCGCATTCCGGCGGCTGACCGGATACGAAGAAGAAGATATCCTCGGCCGCAACTGCCGTTTTCTGCAAGGCCCCAAGACCGACCGCAAGTCGGTTGCCAAGGTGCGCGAGGCGATCGAGAACGAAGACGTCGTGGTGGTCGAACTGCTCAACTACCGCAAGGACGGCACGCCGTTCTGGAACGCGCTGCACCTCGGCCCGATCTATGATGCCAAGGGCAAGCTGCTCTATTTCTTCGGCAGCCAGTGGGACGTGTCCGATGTCCGCGCGGCACGCGCCGAAGAGCGGCACGCACGCGAGATGGCGCGCGAATTGTCCCACCGCATGAAGAACATGTTCTCCGTCATCTCGGGGATCGTGAACGTCATGGGCCGGGTGCGCGGGGTCGAAGCCGAAGCGGCGGAGATCAACAGCCGCATCCATGCGCTGGGCCGCGCTTACGAGACGACGCTGGACGAGGCTTCGGTCGGCGTGATCGACCTGGGGCCGGCGGTGAAGGCCATCCTCGAGCCTTACACGATGGACGAAAAGCTCAAGTTCCTGGGCAATGGTGCGCAAGTGCCGTTTTCGGCCATGTCGCTCATCGGGCTTGTGCTGCACGAGCTGGCGGCCAATGCCACCCGCTTCGGGGCATGGTCCGAAGGGGCCGACGGGCAGGTCAGCCTCGACTGGCAGCGCCAGGGCGGCGATGTCGTGCTGACCTGGATCGAGACCGGCGGACCGCGCGTCGATGGTCCGCCCGAGCAGATGGGGACGGGCAGTACGATTATGGACCGGATGGTCGCCGCGGCACGCGGCACGATCGACAGAAACTGGAAGCCGGAAGGGCTGCACGCAGTCCTGACCGTGCCGATCGAAGGGGATCGAAGGTGAGTAAGGGCTGCCACATTCTGTTGCTGGACGACGAACCGCTGATCCTGATGGATCTGGAATTCGCTGCGGAAGACCAGGAATGCCAACCGCTCACCGCGACCAACGTCCGCGAGGCGATGGCCCATATAGAAGCGCAGGCCGGGCTCACCTGCGCGGTGCTCGACGTGACTCTGCGCGATGGCGAGACCTGCATGCCGGTCGCCCGCGAGCTGGAACGGCGCTCGATTCCCTACCTTCTCCATTCGGGCGATCTCAACCGACAGGAAGGCACGCTCGCGGCGCTCAACGCGCAGCTGATCGCCAAGCCTGCATGCTCGAAGCGGGTGGTAGAGACCGCGCTGTCGCTCGCCTCGGAACCTGCCACGAAGCACTAACCTATCCCGCCAGGGTGCGGGTGGTCTCCAATCTCTAGAACAGTCCCGGAATCCGATACTGGGCGGCAGTCGGCGTCGTGGCGTCGAGGGTCTCGAAACGCGGTGCCTGCTGCTTCGCGTTGCCGGGCTTGGCGCTGATCGGGTTGCAGGATGCGCCCCGCAGGAAGGCCAACGCCGTTGCGGTCGATTGCTCGCTCGGCGAGCCAAGCGGATCGAGGAAGTCGTCCGCCGCCGCGCAGGTTTGCGGATATACGCCTGCCAGCCCGTTGTAATAGTCGCCCCCGCCTGCGGCATTGACCGAGCGGAAGGCGACCACGCGCAGGCGGTCGTCGCAAACCTCCCGGTCGCGGGCGATCTGGCCGACCGGCTTGCCGAAGGTGTTGCTGCCGACCAGCGCGGTGTCGTTGCCCAGATAGGGGATGAAGGCATTGCCGACGAGCTCGCTGGCCGAGGCGGTGGACCCAGTGCCGATCAGCGCGATCTTGGTCGCGGCGATCCCTTCGGTCTGGCGCTGGAACAGACGGGTGGAGTTATTGCTGTCGAGCGAGTCGCGGAAGACGGTACGGCTATACACCTGCCCGATCTTGTCCTGACCCAGCAGGTCGCCCAGCACCTCCGCCACCGATACCAGCCCGCCGCCATTATAGCGGAAGTCCAGGATGACCTCGGTCACGCCTTGCTGGCGGAAGCTGTTCACGGCCGTGCGCAACTGGGGGGCGGCGTCCTGCACGATGAAGGTGCGCAGGTTTATATAGCCAACCGGGGTCCCGTTATTGTCGATCACCTGCGCACCGTACCGATCGGAGATCGGATCGAGCCGGTACTCGGTCTTGGTGACGCTGACCGTGCTTTGCGCGCCGCTCGGCTGGCGGATGGTGAAGGTGCGATTGACGCCCGGATCGCTCGACCCCAGAGCATTGCTGAAATTCGCAGGCCCGCCGTTGGCGAGAAGGGTGGCGGTATCGACCCCGTCGACCGACAGGATTTCAGTGCCGCGGTCGAAGCCCTGCGAGAACGCTGGCCCGTTTTCGAAAGCTTCCAGCACGAATACGCGACCATTGGTCGTGTCGTAGCCGAGCCGGATACCAAAGCCGGCCGAGGAGCCGGAATTGATCAGCTCTTCCTCTTCCTCGATCGAGGTGATGTAGGTGAAGAACCGGTCACGCCCCTGCGCGCGGGCAGGGGCCACGAGCGCGTCGATATAACCCTGCACGGTCGTGAAACCTGCCGGATCGACGCTGGTATCGAGCAGGCCGGGAAAGAGGTAGAATTCCTGCAATTGGTCGAGCACCCACGCTTTGCGGTCGGCGAGCGAACATTGCGCGGGTGCCGACGTGCCTCCGCCTCCTCCGCCGATGGCTGGCGTGCCGCTATCGCTCCCGCAGGCGACCAGGGCAGTGGCGAGGAGCAGCGAAAGCGAAGCGCGGGCGACGGACATAATTCGGAGGATCCTCTTCAAGTCTTTGAGAGCGAACCTATTATCGGACGATACCAAGAGTCCACGCCTAATATTGCGCCCGCCGCCGCGCCGGGCCGTTGGGCAGATGGCACAAGTCGCCGTCCGGCCCTTACATCGCTGCGCACAAACGCCTAGCAATGGCTCGACTTAAGGAGATTCGCCCCATCATGACCGACTGGCTGTCCGCCGTTCTGCCCGCATCCTGCCCTGCCAATTCGCAGCTGGCGATCGCCCGCTTTGCCAACCGCGAGGTCATCGACCGCGGAGGCTTCGCGCTCTCCAGCCCCGCCTTCGGGCATGGCGAGGAGCTGGACCCCTGCTTCACCGCCGACGAGGAAGACGCGGTCGCCCCGCCGATGGAATGGACCGCGCCGCCCAAGGGAGCGGAGGAGATGGTCCTGGTGGTCGAGGATGCGAGCGTCGAGGACGCGACCTGCCACTGGCTGGTCTGGGGCCTGACCCCGCAGCACGGCAAGCTGCTGGAAGGCGAGGTCCCGCCGCGCACGGGCAAGAACGACCAGGGCAATTCGGACTGGCTGCTGCCCAAGGTCGACCCCGCGGGGGAACCGCACAGCTTCGTGTTCCAGCTCTTCGCGCTCGACCTGCCGATCGCGCTGATGCCCGGCGCAGGCAAGGCGGAGCTGTTCGCCGCGATGGAAGGCCACGTGATCGCCGCCGCCGTGTTGAGCGCGACCTACAGCGGATCGGAAGAAGAGGACTTCGCCGATCTGGAAGAGGGCGACGAGGCCTAGAGCCGAGCCTCGGCTAACCGCGTTTGCCGAAGGGCCAGTCGATCACGCGGCCGGCCCACAAGGCGGCCCAGATGATGATCGGCTGCGCGGCCATGCGCGGCGCGTGGTAGGCAAGGCCGAGGCCTTCGCCGCTGCTCAGATCGTCGATCATGTGCTGGATGTTCGCCGGCCAAACGCACAGGGCATAGAGCGCAAGGCCGATCCCCGCCGCGCGTCGGAGTTGCGGGGAGAAGCCTTGCGCCAGGCCGATCGCACCGAGGATTTCGGCGACGCCGGTGAGGAAGACCACCGTCGTGGGGAACGGCACCTGCGGCGGCATGATGCCGAGGAACGGCCCGGGCACGGCGATGTGCAGCACGCCGGCCGCGAAATAGACCAGCACCAGGAACCAGCGGGTTGCGCTGCGCGCCACAGCTACGCGCGCCGCGGGGCCCAGCCCGGCGGGGCGAGCTCGAAGCCGTCGAATTCGAAACCGGGGGCGACGACGCAGGATACGAAAGCGTAGCCATGCGAGCCGGGCAGCGGCATTGTCGCCTGCCAGTGGCCCTGCGGGACGACGCCCTGCCATCGGGTCACCGCCTCGCCCGGATCGCCCAGCACCAGCGTTTCGACCGTAGCGTGCTCGTCTTCCGCCACGCGCAGTGCCAGCGGATCGCCTGCGTGCCACAGCCACAATTCGTCGGCATCGACCCGGTGCCAGTGCGAGGCCTGGCCCGCCTCGAGCAGGAAATGGATCATCGTCGCGGTGGCGCGGCCGTCCTTTTCGGGCGCGCGGAACGTCTCGCGATACCAGCCGCCTTCGGGATGGGGTTGCAGGCCGTGGGCTTCGATCAGGG
>Ga0114904_1001150_pt1 | contig 13412 bp, 14 predicted proteins | sample MalvirDeepMed_s6_FD_83498 | JGI IMG/M metagenome (GOLD analysis project Ga0114904, IMG submission 83498) | Marine viral communities from the Global Malaspina Expedition - Malaspina viral metaG DeepMed_s6 | ecosystem: Environmental > Aquatic > Marine > Oceanic | place: Mediterranean Sea... | reverse complement strand
TCACCGCATCGCCCCGCCCCTCTGGCACCCAAGGGCCGACATCGTCGAGACAGACGGTATCGCGCAGGTGCCGGACAAGGATGCGCCGTCCGTCAATGATGTCTCTCATTCCGGCCATCGTGAGCCGGTATCCTGCCTGCGCCACCACCCGCCGCGCGTGGCGATCGATCCAACCTTCCCACCGCGGCCCAAACACGCTATCCGGCCTCACAGTCAATCCCGGAGCCCCTCCCATGCCCAAGACCTGGACCGCCTTCACCAAGCTTCCCGCCAAGGACCCTGCCGAGGCGCTCGGTGAGGCGATGGAAGAGCTCGAGCCCGCGCCCTCCGGCATCGGCGTGTTCGAGATCGAGGACGGCAGCGGCACCTGGGAGGTGGGCGGCTACTTCACCGAAACGCCCGACGATATCGAGCTGGCGCTGCTGGCGGCCGCCTTCGGCGCGCAGGACTTCGTGATCTCCGAGGTTCCGGATCAGGACTGGGTCGACAAGGTGCGCCGCGAGTTGACACCGGTCGAGGCCGGGCGCTTCTTTGTCTACGGCAGCCACGACGCCGACAAGATCCCCGAAGGCGCCGAGCCGCTGCTGATCGAGGCCGCCATGGCCTTCGGCACCGGCCACCACGGCACGACCCTTGGCTGCCTGCGCGCCCTCGACCGGCTCGCCACCGGCGGCTTCACCGGCAAGAGCGTGGCCGATATCGGATGCGGCACCGCGGTTCTGGCCATGGGCGCGGCGCGGATCTGGCCCGACCCGGTGATGGCGTCGGATATCGACGAGGTCGCCGTCGAGGTGGCCGAGGCCAACGTGCGCGCCAACGGGCTCGAGGGCAAGGTGTCCTGTGTCGAGGCCGCCGGCTTCGACAATCCCGCGCTTGCCGCCCGCGCGCCCTTCGATCTGGTCTTCGCCAACATCCTCAAGCAGCCGCTGATCGATCTCGCGCCGCACATGGCCGCGCATCTGCAGACCGGCGGCTACGCGATTCTCTCGGGAATCCTGACCCGTCAGGCGGACGAGGTCGTCGAGGTTTATGCACGCAACGGCATCAATCAGGTTCACCGCGAAGAGATTGGCGACTGGGTCACGCTGACCCTGCAGCGCGCCGCCGGATAATCCGCCGGTTCCTGCAAATAGCGGGGCAAAAGTCATAATTTTGCCCCGTTTCGGGCGCATAGGCGGCGCTTCCGGTGGGGGCCGGAGTGTAAGAGGTTGCCATGGATAGGGCTCTGTACGATTTCGACAAGCGCCAGCGTGCGGTTGTCCAGAAGCATCATAAGCTTGCCAACGGATACGTCACCAAGCTGAACCGAAACGGCATCATCGAGCACAAGCCGATCCGCCGGGTTCCGTTCGTTTCGCTGAAAGGCCTGCTCATCGCGGCTTTCAGCGCCCTCGTCTTCAAGGGCCTTCTCATCGCCGGCCTCGGAATCGAGGAATACGTCGCCCGGCTCGCGCATCTGTCTCAGGGCAGCGCGCTCGAGCATGCCGGCGCCTGGCTGATGGGCGCCGATCCCGCCAGCCTGTGGATCGCCACCCTGCTGCAACCGCTCTTCGGCTAAGGCCGCGGGGCGCCCGCGCCCTGCCCTTTGCCCCTCCGCCGGATCTCCTTGCCGGACATGAAGAAAGCCGCGCCCTTCCTCGGAAGAGCGCGGCTTTCTCGTCTTTGCCGTGAGTGGCGGGGGTGGCCCCTTCAAAGAGGGGCCGTGGTCTTAGAAGTCGCCGCGCGAGACAGCGTAGATGTCGGCGCGGGTCAGACCGATATCGTCGAGTTCGCGATCGGTCAGGGCCTCGAGGCTCTTGCGGGTCAGTCGCGCGTCGTGCCAATCGGCGATCGCGTCGGTGAGGCTTGCGAAGAAGCGGCTCACCGAGGCTGCGATCTCGTAGGAGGCAGAGGCGCCACGATCCGGCGTCGCGCCGTAGCCATTGAGGAAGACGGTGCCGATGCGACCGGCCATACCGGCGGCACCAGCGTTCTGGCGGAAGGAGTCATATGCCGACATGGGTCAGTGTCCTTGACTTGGTGTTTTCAGAATGCCTGATTTCTACGCAACGCATCTAGTGAAGCGCCCATCAGACGACAACTCGCAGAAATTGCATGGTCCTTATGCAATTTGCGAATAGCTCAAGAAATAAGGTAACCGCAGGTTTTTCCGCCCATTTTTCCATCATGCTCGAGTCGCGCACAAAGCACGAGATGTCGCAAACAAGCTCCTCCGCCTGTCCAGCGAGCGCAGCGCCCTCGGCGAGGGCCACGCTTCTTGCTTGGCGAATGTTCGCGTTTCGTGCTACCCGATGGTAAACAGGCAACACAAAGGCGGGCAGCAATGAGGGTTCTCGGCATCGATCCGGGTCTGAGACGGCTGGGATGGGGAATCATCGACGCCGAAGGCAGTCGCCTGAGACACGTCGCCAACGGGGTCTGCGAGTCGCAGGGCGGTGATGATCTCGCCACGCGCCTGCTTGCGCTGCACCGCCAGCTCACCGAGGTGCTGACCCGGTTCGCGCCGCAGATCGCCGCGGTCGAGCAGACCTTCGTCAACAAGGATGCCGTCGGCACCCTGAAGCTTGGGCAGGCGCGCGGCGTGGCGCTTTTGGTTCCGGCGCAGTTCGGCCTGCCGGTGGGCGAATACGCCCCCAACAAGGTCAAGAAGACCGTGGTGGGGGTCGGGCATGCCGACAAGCGGCAGATCGACCACATGGTGAAGATGCAGCTCCCGGGCGTGCAGATCGCCGGGCCCGACGCCGCCGACGCGCTGGCCATCGCGATCTGCCACGCCCATCATGTGGGGCCGCAACAGGCAAGGAGACTGGCATGATCGGGCGCATCGCGGGACGCATCGAATACAAGGGCGAAGACCACGTGCTGATCGACGTGCGCGGCGTCGGCTACGTGGTCTATTGCTCCGACCGGGTGCTCGCCGGGCTGCCCGGCCCCGGCGAGGCGGCGGCGCTTTATACCGACCTCATGGTGCGCGAGGACCTGCTGCAGCTCTACGGCTTCCCGACACTTGTCGAAAAGGAATGGTTCCGGCTGCTGATGACGGTTCAGGGGGTGGGCGCCAAGGCGTCGCTGGCGATTCTCGGCACGCTCGGCCCCGATGGCGTCAGCCGCGCCATCGCGCTTGGCGACGGCACCGCGATCAAGGCCGCCAAGGGCATCGGCCCGAAGACCGCGCAGCGCGTGGTCAACGAGCTCAAGGACAAGGCGCCCATGGTCATGGCGATGGGCGCCGGCCCGACGGCCAGCCCCGGCGATGACATACTCGAGGACGCAACGCCCGCGGCCGCCGCCCCCCGCGCCCCCGCCTCGCGCCCTGCGCCAGCCGCGGCACCGGCCCAGTCCGAGGCGCTCTCGGCGCTCTCCAATCTGGGCTATGCACCCGGCGAGGCGGCAGGCGCCGTGGCGCAGGCGGCCGGCGATCTGCCAGAGGCCACCACCGCCGAGTTGATCCGCGCGGCACTGAAACTGCTGGCACCGAAGGGCTGAGGCGGTAAGGAATGGATATGACCGATCCGGATCCCACCCTCCGCCCCGAGCCGATGCCCGAGGATCGCGACCGCGCGCTGCGGCCGCAGATGCTGCAGGATTTCGTCGGGCAGGCCGAGGCGCGCGCCAACCTGCGGGTCTTCATCCAGTCCGCCCGGCAGCGCGCCGAGGCGATGGACCACACGCTGTTCCACGGCCCTCCGGGCCTCGGCAAGACCACGCTGGCGCAGATCATGGCGCGCGAGCTGGGGGTGAACTTCCGCATGACCTCCGGCCCTGTGCTGGCCAAGGCCGGCGATCTCGCGGCAATCCTCACCAATCTGGAGCGCAACGATGTGCTCTTCATCGACGAGATCCACCGCCTCAACGCCGCGGTGGAAGAGGTGCTCTACCCGGCGATGGAGGATTACGAGCTCGACCTGGTGATCGGCGAGGGCCCGGCGGCGCGCACCGTCCGCATCGAGCTGCAGCCCTTCACGCTGGTCGGCGCCACCACGCGGCTCGGCCTGCTGACCACGCCGCTGCGGGATCGCTTCGGCATTCCGACGCGGCTGCAGTTCTACACCGTCGAGGAGCTCAACAGCATCGTCACCCGCAATGCCGAGAAGCTCGGCGTCCGGGCCGAACCCGATGGCGCGCGCGAGATCGCCCGCCGCGCCCGCGGCACGCCGCGCATCGCCGGGCGGCTGCTGCGCCGGGTGGTGGACTTCGCGGTGGTCGAGGGCAATGGCGTGGTCACGCGCGAGCTCGCCGATGGCGCGCTCACCCGGCTGGGGGTCGACGGGCTCGGGCTCGATGGCGCCGACCGGCGCTATCTCGGGCTCATCGCCGAGCATTACGGCGGCGGCCCGGTGGGGATCGAGACCATCGCCGCGGCGCTGTCGGAAAGCCGCGATGCCATCGAGGAGGTGATCGAGCCCTACCTGCTGCAACAGGGCCTGATCCAGCGCACCCCGCGCGGCCGGATGCTGGCGCAGCGCGCCTGGACCCATCTCGGCCTCGCCGCGCCGCAGCCGCCGGGACAGTCGAGCCTGTTCGACTGATCGCCGGTCGCGCGCCGCCTCAGAGCACCGCCACGAGCACGAGGATCGAGAGCCCGAGGACGCCGATTCCCGCCAGTTCCCTGCGGCTCACCCGTTCGTGGAAGAACAGCACCGAGGCCAGCAGCGAGAAGATCAGCTCGACCTGCCCGAGCGCCTGCACATAGGCGGCGGTCTGCAGCGTGAAGGCGGTGAACCACGACAGGCTGCCGGCCATCGAGGTGAGGCCGAGCCAGAGCGCCACCTTGCGGGCCTGCCAGACGGCGGTGATCTGTCCGGGCTCGAAGCGCTTCAGCCAGACCGCCATGGCGACGCATTGCGACAGCACAACGCAGCTCAGCGTCACCGAGGCGCGCAGGATCGGATCCTCGCCACTGATCTCGAGCGAGGCCGCGCGGTAGCCGACGGCGGAGAAGGCAAAGAAAAAGCCCGAGGCGAGCCCCAGCGCCACCGCAGGGGTGGCGATCCGGCGCAGGAACGAGCCGTCCACGTCGGGCGTGTCGGAAAGCAGCAGCACCCCCACGAGCCCGATCAGGATTGCGCCCCAGCCGGCGGGCGAGATCGCCTCGCCAAGCAGCACCAAGCCCACGATGGCGGTCTGGATGACCTCGGTCTTCTTGAAGGTGATGCCGACGGCGAAGTTGCGCTGCCGGAACAGCGCCACCACGCAGATCGTGGCAAGGATCTGCCCCAGCGCCCCGATCCAGGCGTAGAGCCAGAAAGCGAGGGTGAGGCGCGGCCAGCCCTGCCCGGTGGCGTAGAGATAGGCGGCGGTGAAGAGCAGCGCCGCCGGCAGCGCGTAGGCGAAGCGCGCGAAGGTGCTGCCGGTCGCACTCAGCGCCCCCATGCTCAGCACCTTGTGCAGCATGAAGCGCAAGGTCTGAAAGAAGGCAGCAGAGAGGGTGACGGCGATCCAGAGGTCCATGCGCGCAGCTTTGACGGGCAAATCGAGGAAAGGCCAGCGGGATCTGAGGATTATATGTCCACAAACGGCTCCCGGCCCGTTGCCGCGGCATGTGCGCCGCCCCGGACCGGCTTGCTTGGGCCATGGTGGCGGCCGAGGCCAGCCGCCCGCCCCCGGAGGTGCGCACCAGAGAAAGACCGGGGGCTCTGCCCCCTCTTGGCGCTGTGCGCCAATTCACCCCGGAGGTATTTGTCGAACCAGAGAAGGGGAGGGCGCGGCGCTGGCGGCTTGGTTATTCCGCCGGGGCCGGGGTGAAGGCGGCGAAAACGGTCTCGTTTCCGGGCTCAGGATGGCGCGGGATCATCAGCGCGAGGCTGAGGGAGATCAACGCCATGCCGGCGGCGAGGCCGAAGACGGCGCCGGGTGAGACCAGCCAGAGATAACCCAGCAGGAAGGGCAGGACCACGGCCGCGATATGGTTGATGGTGAAGGCCACCGCGGCGGTCGGAGCGATGTCGCCCGGGTCGGCGATCTTCTGGAAATAGGTCTTCAGCGCCAGCGCAAGGCCGAAGAAGATGTGATCGATGACGTAGAGCACCGAGGCCAGCAGCACGCCCCAGCCGAACCAGTAGAGCCCGCCATAGGCGAGGAAGACCAGCGTGAGGCCGACATATTCGAAGATCAGCACCCGGCGCTCGCCGAAATGGTGCACCGCCTTGCCGAGCAGCGGCGCGGCCACGAGGTTGACCATCAGGTTGATCAGGTAGAGCCCGGTGACCTCGTGCACCGCGAAGCCGAAGCGCTCGACCATCATGAAGCCGGCGAAGACCACGAAGATCTGCCGCCGCGCACCCGACATGAATTGCAGCGCGTAGTAGAGCCAGTAGCGCCGGCGCAGAATGAACCGCTTGCGCTGTGGGTTGGGGCTTTCGAACTGCGGGAAGGCGAAGGCGCAATAGGCCACGATCACCAGCGTCAGCCCGCCCGAGGCCATGTAGACGCTGTTGTAGGACAGGCCGAGCGCCTCCCAGGTCATCACGATGACCACGTAGGCCACGAAGGTGGCGCCGCTGGCCGCCGCGAGCAGCCAGCCAAGCATCTGCGGCGCCCGGTCCTTGGGCAGCCACTGCAATTGCAGGCTCTGGTTGACCGTCTCGTAGTAGTGGAAACCGATCGAGCTCAGCATGGTGATGACGAGGATGCCGGCCATCGAGGGGAACCACGCGGTGGCGGCGGTGGCGGCGCCAAGCAGCGTGAGGGCCGAGAGCGCCAGCACCTGCTCGCGCATCACCAGCAGCACGAGGATCACCCCGATGGCGAGAAAGCCGGGGATTTCGCGCACGGTGTGCAACCAGCCGATATCGGAGCCGTCGAACTGCGCCGCGTCGATGACGAAGTTGTTGAGCAGCGCCGACCACGTCGCAAAGCTCAGCGGCATGGCGATGGCCATCAGGAAGAGGAGCGTCACGGGCCGCCGCCAGACCGGCAGGGCGCCCGCCGCGGCAAGGGGCACGACACGGGGCATGGCACAGGCTTAGGCGCTTTGACGGGCTTTGGCGAGACGGCTTGTTGCGCGCCAGCGCACAGCGCTCGGTGCGGCGGGTGCTGTCCGGCCTGTGATCGGCGTCGTCATCACCGGTCTGTCCGGGGGCCGGCGCTTCTGCGCGCCGGCCCGATCGTTCAGGAGCGCAGGCGCCAGCCGGTGCGGAAGATCCACCAGATCACCCCGAGGCAGAGCAGGGTGAAGCCGGCGATGGCCAGCAGGCTCAGCCCCACCGGTACGTCGGCGATGCCGAAGAACGCCCAGCGGAAGCCCGAGATCAGGTAGACCACCGGGTTGAACAGCGCCACGGTTTGCCAGGCCGGGGGCAGCATCGAGATCGAGTAGAACGACCCGCCGAGGAACACCAGCGGCGTCACCACCAGCAGCGGCACCAGCTGCAGCTGCTCGAAATTGCCCGCCCAGAGCCCGAGGATGAAGCCCAAGAGCGCGAAGCTCAGGCAGGTCAGCAAGAGGAAGGCCACCATCGCCAGCGGGTGCAGGATCTGGATGTCGACGAAGAACGATGCGGTCAGAAGGATCACCACGCCGATGAACAGCGCCTTGGTGGCCGCGGCGCCGACATAGCCGATGACGATCTCGAGGAAGTTCAGCGGCGCCGAAAGCAACTCGTAGATGGTGCCGATGAACTTGGGGAAATAGATCCCGAAGGAGGCGTTGGAGATCGCCTGCGTGATCACCGAGAGCATGATCAGCCCGGGCACGATGAAGGCGCCGTAGCTCACCCCCTCGACCTGATCGATGCGGCCGCCGATCGCGGTGCCGAAGACCACGAAATAGAGCGAGGTCGAGATCACCGGAGAGACGAAGCTCTGCAGCAGGGTGCGGAAGAACCGCATCATCTCGAATTGATAGATCGCCCAGATGCCGCGCCAGTTCATGCCGCTCATGCCGCGCCCTCCTGTTGCTTGACGAGATCGACGAAGATGTCTTCGAGCGTGCTCTTGCGGGTGTCGACATCGCGCACGCTGAGACCGGCGGCGCTGAGCTCGGCCATCAGCTTCGCCAGACCGGTGCGTTCGGCCGAGGTGTCGTAGTCATAGACCAGCATGCGGCCCTCCTCCTCGAGGCGCAGGCTGCGGCCCGAGAGCGCCTCGGGCAACGCCGTGACCGGCTCGGCCAGCTCGATGCGCAGCTCCTTGCGGCCCAGCCGTTTCATCAGGCTGGCCTTCTCCTCGACCAGCAGGATCTCGCCCTGGTTGATGACGCCGATGCGGTCGGCGATGGCCTCGGCCTCTTCGATGTAATGGGTGGTCAGGATGATGGTGACGCCGCGTGACTTGAGATCGGCGACGATCTCCCACATGTCGCGGCGCAGTTCCACGTCGACGCCGGCGGTGGGCTCGTCGAGAAACAGGACGTCGGGCTCGTGGCTCAGCGCCTTGGCGATCAGCACCCGGCGCTTCATGCCGCCCGAGAGCGCCCGGATCGGCGTGTCGCGCTTGTCCCACAGCGACAGGCGGCGGAGGATCTCCTCGATGAGCGCGTCGTTGCGGGGCTTTCCGAAGAGGCCGCGCGACAGGCGCACGGCGTTGCCGACCTTCTCGAAGGGCTCGAGGCTGATTTCCTGCGGCACCAGCCCGATCAGCGAGCGCGCCGCGCGGTAGTCGCCCACCACGTCGTGCCCGCCCACCCTGAGGCTGCCCGAGCTTGGCATCACCAGCCCGCAGACGGTGGAGATCAGCGTCGTCTTGCCGGCGCCGTTGGGGCCGAGCAGGGCGAGGATCTCGCCCTTTTCGATCTCGAGATCGACGCCCTTGAGCGCCTCGAACCCGCTGTCATAGACCTTGCGGACCTGCCGCAGTTCGACCATCGCCATCGCGGTCCCTCTCGTGCTGTCGTCGTGAGCGCGGACCCTAGCCTGTTCGCGCCGGAACGCAACGTGCGCGCGCGCAGGTCCCCTTGTGCGCTCTGCGCGCAGGTCCAATTGTACGCTCAACGCTCAACGCTCAACGCTCAACGCTCAACGCTCAACGCTCAACGCTCAACGCTCAACGCTCAACGCTCAGCGCGCAGATCTCGGTCTCGGCGCCTCGTGCGCAGGTCCCGGGCGTCGCGCCGCGCTTTGCGCTGGTACCAACCGCCGGCCCGCTCTAGCAAGTTGACCATGAACACGCTTTCCGACCGCCCCGGGCTGGGCATCCTCTTCATCTGCCTCGGCGTGGCCGCGATCTCGGTCAACGATATGCTGATCAAGCTGCTCTCGGGCGGCTACCCGCTGCACGAAATCGTCGCCGCGCGGGCGTGCATGGGGCTGGTGATCACGCTGACGCTGGTGAAGGTCGAGGGCGGCTGGCATCTGCTGCGCACCGAGACGCCGGTGCTGCACATGCTGCGCGGGCTTCTGGTGGTTCTCGCCAACATGACCTTCTACGCCGCCTTCGCGGTGCTGTCTCTGGCGCAGGTCACGGCGCTGTTCTTCGTGGCCCCGCTGTTCATCACGTTGCTGTCGATCCCCTTCCTTGGCGAAAAGGTCGGTCCGATGCGGCTCGGCGCCGTGGTGGTGGGCTTTCTCGGTGCGCTGGTGATGCAGCAGCCCTGGAAGGGCGATCTCGAGGTCTCGCGCGTGGTGCTTCTTCTGCCGGTGATCGCGGCATTCTTCTACGCCATGTTGCAGGTGCTGACCCGGAGGCTGGGGCTGACCACGCGGGCCTCTGCACTGGCCGTCTACCTGCAGGCGACCTTCCTCGTCGTGGCCTTCGGCTTCTGGCTGGTGGCGGGCGACGGACGCTATGCCGACCGCGTCGAGAGCGAGGCGCTGCGCTTCCTGCTGCGCCCCTGGGTGATGCCGAGCGGGCGCGATGCGCTGGTTCTGCTGGCGCTCGGCACGCTCTCGGGCTTCGTGGGCTATGCGCTGAGCGCGGCCTACCGGCTGGCGGCGGCGGCGACCATCGCGCCGTTCGAATATGTCGGGCTGCCGCTGGCGATTCTGTGGGGATGGCTGATCTTCGGCGAATGGCCGGGTGCGAATGTCTGGGTCGGCTGCGCGCTGATCGTGGGGGCGGGGCTCTTCGTCTTCCTGCGCGAGCGCAAGAAGGACAGCCCGGCCCCCGGGCGGCGCAGGCTCTGGGGCCGGCGCTGAGCCGGCTTCAACCGCCGTCCGGCTTGCCCTATAAGCGCGGCGCCCGGTGCCATCGCCAACGTCATCCAAGGAGACCCCATGCAACCGCAGGAGATCGAACCGCTCTTCACCCGCAATGACGGCAGCTACCTCTGCGCCCGCTGGGGGCGGCCGCTGGTGCCGATCGTCTTCGGGGTCGAGGACGAGACGCTGTCGGTGATCAAGGGCGCGTTCGAGGCGGTCTGTTCGCTTGCCGGCGCCAAGATGGCCGAGACCGATCCCGAGCTTGGCGCCAATGTCATGGTGTTCTTTTTCCGCGACTGGGCCGAGCTGCTCGAGGTGCCCGACCTCGGGCGGCTGGTCGAGGATCTCGAACCGCTGGTGGCGAAGCTGCAGGCGGCGGAGGCCAACCAGTACCGCGCCTTCCGGTTCGACCAGCAGGGCGCGATCAAGGCCGCCTTCGTGTTCCTGCGCGTCGACGAGGCGCTGGCCGCGCAGCCCGCCGAGGAGCTGGCGCTGGCGCAGGTGGTGCAGGTGATGCTGCTCTGGTCGGAGCGGGCCTTTGCCGAGCGCTCGGCGCTGGGCGTGCTCGAGGATGGCCGCGTGGTGCTGCGCCCCGAGATCGGCGCACTCCTGCGGGCCGCCTATGATCCGGTGATGCCGGTGCAGGCGAGCGATGCCAGCCATGCGCTGCGGCTCTCGGCCCGGATCGCGGTTCAGGGCTGAGGCCGCGCCCGAAGAGTTTTCGTCCGAAAACTCTTCGCATCACCCCCGAGAAGATTCTTCGGACGAAAAATCTTCGGGCGCACGGGCAACGTCCGGCGCCCCTCGGCGTGGTCAGGTGGGCTCAGGCGCCCACCATGCCGACGATCTCGTAGGTCTTCTTCAGGATCGGCGCGGCGATCTTGCGGGCGCGCGAGGCGCCATCGGCAAGGATGCGGTCGATCTCGGCCGGATCCTCCATGTAGCGCGCCATCTCGGTCGAGATCGGCGCCAGCTTGGCCACCGCGAGGTCCGCCAGAAGCGGCTTGAACTCCGAGAACGGCTTGCCGCCCATCTCTGCCATCACCGCGTCGGCCGACTGCTCGGAGAGGGCCGCGTAGATGTTGACGAGGTTGCGCGCCTCGGGGCGCTCGGCGAGCCCCGCGGTCTCCGAGGGCAGCGGCTCGGGGTCGGTCTTGGCCTTGCGGATCTTCCTGGCGATGGCGTCGGCGTCATCGGTCATGTTGATCCGGCTGGCATCCGAAGGATCGGACTTCGACATCTTCTTCGAGCCGTCGCGCAGGCTCATCACCCGCGTCGCCGCCCCTTCGATCACCGGGTCGGTCATCGGAAAGAACTCGGTGCCGTAGTCGTGGTTGAACTTCGCCGCGATGTCGCGGGTCAGCTCCACGTGCTGCTTCTGGTCCTCGCCCACCGGCACCTGCGTGGCGTGGTAGACCAGGATGTCGGCGGCCATCAGGGCGGGATAGGCGTAAAGCCCCAGCGAGGCCTTCTCGGCGTTCTTGCCGGCCTTGTCCTTGAACTGGGTCATCCGGTTCATCCAGCCCAGACGCGCGACGCAGTTGAAGATCCAGGCCAGCTGCGCGTGCTCGGGCACTTGGCTCTGGTTGAACAGGATCGACTTCGTGGGATCGAGACCCGCGGCGAGATAGCCGGCGGTCAGCTCGCGCGTCTGTTTCTGCAGCGCCTGCGGATCCTGCCAGACGGTGATCGCGTGCATGTCGACGACGCAGTAGATCGTCTCGATGCCGCTTCCCTGCATGTCCACGAAGCGCTTCATCGCGCCGAGATAATTGCCGAGCGTCAGGCCTCCGGACGGCTGGATTCCGGAAAACACGCGCGGGGTGAAGGCGGGATTGTTCTGGGCCGCCTCGGACATGGGCTCAACTCCGTCTGGAAATTCGGGTGGGGCTGGCTTACCCATGCCCCGACATGCCGTCAAGAAAGAGCCCCTGCCAATGGTGCATCCGCATAACGAACCCCCCCTCAATCCGATGCCGCCGGTGGTCATGGCGCTGTTCATCGTCATCGTGGGCGTCGAGGCCGCGTTCTCGCTTGGCAGCTACGGGCTGATCGGAGGCCCCACGGCGCTGGGCTGGCGGCTCGAGGCGACGGAGCGCTTCGCCTTCTTCGGACAGGTGCTGCGCTGGATGCTCTCGACTGGGCAGTTCCCGCCGGAACACCTGGTGCGCTTTTTCAGCTATCCCTTCGTTCATGCGAGCTTCACCCACGCGCTCTTTGCCGGGGTCATGCTGCTGGCGATGGGCAAGATGGTGGCCGAGGCACTGGGCTCGGTGCGCACGGTGGTGATCTTCTTCGCCTCGACCTTTGCCGGCGCGCTGGCCTATGGCTTGGTGATCGAGACACAGGTGCCGCTGATCGGCGCCTTCCCGGCGGTCTACGGCCTGATCGGCGGCTTCACCTATCTGCTCTGGCTGCGGCTGGGGCAGATGGGGGCACAGCAGGTGCGGGCGTTCTCTCTGATCGGGATGCTGCTGGCAATCCAGCTGGTCTTCGGGCTGATCTTCGGCGGCAGCAAGGACTGGGTGGCCGATCTCGCGGGCTTTGTCACCGGCTTCACGCTGACGCTGCTGCTGGTGCCCGGGGGCTGGGAACGGTTGCTCGAGAAGCTGCGCCGCAACTGAGCGGCGCAGAACAGTCAGAACATGTCGTCGGGCAGCACCGGCACCCGGCGCGAGAAATCCTTGCCGCTGGCCGCAGGGTAGGGCAGCACGAACCCCTCGCGGTCGGCGGGCTCCAGCGCGGCATTGGCCAGCGCCGCCTGCCGCCACGTGCGGGCCGAGGTCGTGCTCTGCGCCCCCAGGCGCGGCCCGAGCCAGATCTTTGCCAGCCGCTCGCGCAGCGCCTTCACGTCTTCCGGGCGGCGGAACATCACCGAAGCCTCGGTGTCCCAGCGCAGCGAGCGGCCGTTGAGATTGGCCGAGCCCACCAGCCCCACACGGTCGTCGACGAGGGTCACCTTCGAGTGCACATAGATCGGCCCGGCCTCGAGCACGTCGGCCTCGCCGTCCTCGGCGGGCTTGGACTGGCCGGGCGAGATCATCGCGAGGTTCTCGGCATAGGCCTTGGCCAGCCGGTGCGCGGCTTCTGTCTGCAGCCCGTGGCCGTGACGCGCATCCCAGCCCATGTCGCTGCTGAACAGCACCCGCTCGGCGGCGGGTGGCAGGATGATCACCAGCTGCAGCTCGGGCGCGCGCTCGGCGGCCTTGACCAGCGCGTCGACGATGGGCCGGTGGCGCAGGAACTGGGTCTCGATATAGATGTGGTGCCGCGCCTCGCCGATCATCGCGATCAGCGCTTTCTCGTGATCCTGCACCTTGGCGCGCGGCGCCAGCC
>Ga0114904_1001147_pt1 | contig 13440 bp, 11 predicted proteins | sample MalvirDeepMed_s6_FD_83498 | JGI IMG/M metagenome (GOLD analysis project Ga0114904, IMG submission 83498) | Marine viral communities from the Global Malaspina Expedition - Malaspina viral metaG DeepMed_s6 | ecosystem: Environmental > Aquatic > Marine > Oceanic | place: Mediterranean Sea... | reverse complement strand
ATCTTCTAGTTTCCCATGTTTTATTATTTTTCGTTCTATGTATAATCCTGCTGCCTTGCCTCGGTTTGTTTCTGCGTTTACTGCAGAGGAAAAGCTACCCTTCTTTAAAGCGAGCTCTTTTATGCGAGCAAGCTCGGCAACGTGACCTTCGTAATTAACTTCAAATTTCCTAAGTCTTTCTTCCTTTAGTTTGCCTACGTATTGTACTACCAGAGGGCTGAGTCTAGGGTTTAATAGTTCGGATCCTTCTTGTCTAGCCCGGTTAGCACTATAGCCTGCTGCGGTTGCCGCTTCAGCTTGAGTCATAGGTCCATTTACTCCACCAAATACTACAAACTCGGCGAATCTCATTTGCATTTCTGTTAATCTTTTTGGAACTCCCATATTGACATTTTAAGGTAACATTGCTATAATGTCAACCATGACAGAAGAAAAGAAAAAAGAAGAAGAAGGGGAAGAACAGGATAATCCCACTCTTTGGGATATTGCTAAAGAGTATAAGATTAGTTATGCGGATGCTGTGCCCATTCAGGAAGAAATGCGTTTAAAGAGAGATGCCTTGAAGGCTGCGTGTACTCTGGGGGAGATGCGAAAAGACAGAACTCCATTAGAACAGATGAAGAAGAGAGCTGAAGAAGCTGAGGGAGAGTTGAGTATTATGAAAGGAATCGAAACGAATCGAGTTAAGGAAGCTCAAGCTAGATGTGACCATTTACAAAATGAGTTGGACAGAGTTAAGAAAGATAATAATGATTTATTTAATAGGATTGCTGAACTGACAGAGGTAGAAGAATCTCATCGAAAACTTAACGGAAAATTACAAGAAAGATTGACAGAGGTAGAAGAAGATAATAAGAAGCTGTCTCATCAGATAGAAGATAAAATTAATCAACTAAGAAGATCAGGACTGTAATGTATGTTAAACATCTCCAAGAATATTTAGAAAAGTTTACTGCTGGACCCGGTGGCTCAAGGGGAAATTCGGTGAGTCATGCTAAAATATATATTGAACGTAATGGATACTTAGAAGAGATTAAAAGAATTGAAGTGCATGAGTCCCCTGCTAATCTAATGAATCCTTTAGATTCATCGATGAGAGTTATACTTAAACCACAACGTGAAGAGAAATTAATATTGCCCCCAGGGTATGTTAGAGACCACTAGGTTACCCTTAAAATGAGATGGCACCCGAGCGAAAATTATACAAGAATCTTAAAAAAAATACACCCTCCATCATCTGGAATCGTGTTGAAAACCTTAGCTTACTTGGCATGCCTGATCTATTGGGGTATAATAATAATCAACACTTTTTTACTGTTGAATTAAAAGTCGCCAAAGGTGATAAGGTCCGATTTTCTCCACATCAAATTGCCTTCCATATACAACATCCTAAGAATACTTTTATTCTTATTGAAGCCCTCGGTCAGAGATGCTTCAAACTTTTTCCAGGATCCGAGATCCGTGGACTAAGTACCGAGGGCCACCTCTACGGTTGGCCGCTTGCGGACTCATGGAAAGAAATTCAAAAAATTTTTAACGAACTAAACTGAACCGTGGTTCGTGGCTCTTGTGTCAATGTGGCATAGTGTCGCACCACTAGATCTTGTGTCAATGTGACATAATGTCCTGCGACAATTTGTCGCACGCTCCGCGTGCTTGAAGCTTGTGGCTTGGCGCTTGGAGCTTTCCTTGCTTGGCGCTTGAAGCTTGGTGCTTGGGGCTTCCCCCGCTTGGCGCTTGGAGCTTTCTACTTCTACTATACTACCATTTCCAAAAAATTCTAAAACGTTAATCCTGGTCATCATCTGGGTCTCCGGTTTGGTCTGTTTCGCCAGGTCCACAAGTAATGCAAAGTCTATCATTGTACCATTCATCCGGTTTGGGTCTGCGATGACATCTAAAACAATATGTGATTTTCATAGTAAGGTCCATGGGCCGGCTGCGCCGGCCCACGATAGGTGTTATGCTATTGATTCTCCTTTATCGTTGTACAGTTTGCCCTTTATCGTTGTACAGTTTGCAATCATCCACGTCGATCGTGTAATGACCGTTGTCCGAGTTGTCTCCGTCCTTCCCATCCTTACCCAGGTACATACTATGCGTCATCCAAGTATCGTGCTTCTTGATACCTTTCTTATCCTTCGTAAGGCCCAGGCTATATTGGTCCCACTTCTCTCGTGCTAATGCGCCTATCAGCTGCACCATCAAGTTACGTGGCTCCAGGCGCGTGAATGGATCAGATCCAATTGACTTGATTGTCTTGATATCTGCTTTAACCTTCTTAAACCATCTGAAGGCTACTTTAGGGAGCTCAGTGCCGCCCCAATGATGGAAGAGCGCCGGGGATTCTTCGAGATGTGTCTTCTTCTCTGTAGGTCCACCGTACGTTTCTTCTTTTTTTCGAAATGATACGCTTACTCTATCACCCATATGTTTCTCCTTTTGTTAATCTTGTCCACTATTATATAGGATCATGATCCAATTGTCAATGGCCAAATTGACGCACCACTAGATCTTGTGTCAATGCGACATAGTGTCGCACGCTTCGCGTGCGCTTGTTGCTTGGCGCTTGTTGCTTGCGGCTTGGGGCTTGGGGCCTGGACCTTCACGAAGGTAAATAAGAGAAGATCCAGACATTAGTGCTTCGGGTATGTGACATTGGAAACTTTCCTGTCCCAGCAGGCTCTACAGGTCCCGCATTGATTGCCCTGAGACTGAGCCGGACAGCTGTGGAAGCCCTTGTCGACGACCGTTGACCAATGCGTCCAGGCCTGGCCGGGCGCTGTGTTATTCTTTGCATTCGATAATCTTATTACTAAGTTCTTAGGATATGAGCCGAGCGGCAGGTACTTGCGCTCCTGAGTCGGCAGCCAGTGCATCGTTTCTGGAGTATTAGTACAAACTTCAAAAATTTTTTTAAGATGGTCCACGCTCTGGATATCACCTGAGTCATGCCAGCGGAAATGTTTCTTGCCCTTCACCAGCACAGTCATGGCCTCGGTCCAGCGCGGGTGCATTAAACTCTTCAGGCGCCTTCGCAAAGCTTGTTGAACATTGCTGAAGTTATAACGACCTTTGAGTGCATAGCATCCATGGCATGGGGTCCCTGGTACTTGAGCTAGCTTCTGGCCAGTCTGGCAGGCGCTGGCTGGCAGGTTATATGAGCCCTCAGGCATTTTGCCTGGCTTACTCAGGCCTCCGGTTATCTTTCTTGCTTCTTTCTTTAACATATCCACTATTATATAGGATACATGCTCCATTGTCAATCACCAAATTGTCGCACCCCAACATCTTGTGTCAATGTGACATATTGTCGCACGCGCTTGAGGCTTGGCGCTTGAGGCTTGGCGCTTGTAGCTTTTCTTTTATTTTTATTTTTAGGGCCAAGTAGGACGTGGCTAGCACGCCCATAACCAGTTAACAGTGACCGCTGCCTGGGGCGTTATCGGTTCCGCCTTGCATTTGTTAACCAGGAACTTGACCCCAGATCCACCCGTGGACTCGGCTTTCATATAGCCTGGGGATTATTCGGGTTTCCCCCATATTTTATTTTCCTTGGATCAGGGCTCAAGTTTGGCCAAGATTTATTCTGTCCACCTAGTTAACTAGTAGCTTTGCGCAGGATCAGACACTTGACCCCAGATCCAACTAACATCACGCGCGATTATTCCTGACTAGTCAATTGGATCAGGGCTCAAGGGCGCGTTTCATAAATTCAATAAATTGATTTATCACCACGCGCCAATTGGCCAAATGGAAATTAAGCCGAAGCTTCTTCCAAATCTTTTTTCACCTGAGACTGCATATCGTTTTGGTATTCTATATACTCATCCTCAGGCTTGAATGGTTTTATGTCTTCTATTTCTTTTTCCATATTCCCTTATTATATAGGAGAAATGAGGCAACATTATGGCAAAAGAGAAACTGCGACAATTTGTCCAATGTCAAGAGGATAAAGTGTCGTGCGACAATATGTCGCACCCTGCGACAATTTGGTCATTGACTTTTAAAGTCATATCCTATATAATAGAGGACAATACAAACAACAATAGGTGTAATATGGCTAAAGACGAAAGACTAAAGTTATACGAAAGAGACCACTTTGATGAAAAGGTTGATAAGAAACTAGAACCTGTCATTGAAGTTGAGGAACTTCGTATCAAGGCAACTGTTCAAACTATCTTGAACAAAGGTACAAAGACATTTGCCAAGAACATAGGGGCGGATAAAGTAATAAATGCGTTGCAAGATGCTGAAGATAGATTAAAAAAAGCATCACGTAATGCGTATATTTTCTTTGACCAAAGTGCCAGAAAACAAGTCGCTTGGTCTAAATTGAAAGAGTACAAGTTTGATAGAGATGAGAAAGATAAAATTTCTGTCAAAGACTGTGAAGAACAGTTAGAGAAGTGGGCAGAAGCTCAAGCTAAACAACTCGCTGAAAAAACTCCACAAGGACAACGATTGGCGTTTCTCAAGGCAGTTAAAGAACGTATGAAAGACATGGTTAAGGAAGCATCAATACCATCAGAACTGAAAGAACAGTTATCAGGATTGATGAAGTTAGCAGGGGTAAGTTGGGATACTAAACTTCCAGCTCTACCACCACCAAAGAGTAAGTAATTAGATAGTGCGACAATTTGGCACTTGACTTTTCCCCCCTTATCCTATATAATGGGGGAAAATAAAGAAATAAAAAGTTAGGAATAAATTATGAATATGCGTCCTAACTTACATAAATTACCTCGTGACGATTGTTGTTCGTCATAGATGGATACTATCTCTCTCGCTGGGTGAAAGAAATCACACAGCAAAAGTGATAAGCCACATCAGAGTATTCGCCAAAACTTTGGGATTGATACTCCAAAGTTGGAAAACATACTGGGGCAACAGTGCCTTCAAGTGAGTACAACGCTTACATAGGTGGTTAAGAGCTGGGTATCAAATATGAATTAAACTCATATTTTGCTAAAAAACCAGTTTTTTTCAGTAGCAGTCTTTGTAGTTTAAAATACAAAGCGTCAGGGTCTTTGGCTCTGGTGAGAAACCTACTGGCGAGTGAGATAGTATTGAGCTTGGTGCTTGGAGCTTCTAGTATAATATAAATATATCATTTCAACCTGTGGTTGTATCAACCACAGGTTGTATGACAAAAAGCCCAGCGATTTTAATCGCTGGGCTTTTTTCTTTTTTATTCTTTTAATTTTTTAATTTCTTCCGCAAGTTTGTTGATGTTATTTGCGTTTGTATTTACTTTCTCAACAACAACTCGAAGTAAGTCTAATAATTTATCAGTAGTTGTTTGATTCATTTATATACTTTCCATGTATAAATTTTATTATTAATATATATAAAAACCGCCTTATACATTGTGGTAGCTGTTCTATATTGGTTTTTTTCTACGTCAAAAAATCTGACGTATGGAGATGTTTTTTTAGTTTTTGGTTCTTTACAAAAAAAACAATCACTATCCCATTTTGCAAAACGTGTATCGGATTGAAGTTGACCTTCATCAACGTCATAATTTTTGTTTTGCGGATAGAATGTGATTTTAAAACTATCACCATTTTTTATTACTTCTTCTATTTCGTTTTTCATACCAGCATTATACTAAAAATTTAAGGTTTTTTGAAGGCGCAAAATGTCGCACCTTCTCAACTTCAGGTTGCATCGCCCTGCGACAATTTGTCAATATACAAACCTGTTCAAATTTCGTATAATTACACTATGAAAAAAACAAAAGTAACAGACATAGTATACAAACCATTCGCTGAACAAATTATTAAGCTGATGGAAGTTCAGATCAAAAACCCTAAAAAAAGATGGGACGCTCCATTTAATAATTTAAATAGCCGTCCAACAAATGCAAAAACAAAAAATGTTTATAGGGGTATTAATGCAATGATGACTACATTTGATACTTATTTTAGTAAGTACAAATACTGTCTTTATGCTACAAAAAAACAATGGGCAAGTTTAGGCAATGCTCCAAAAGCTGGAGAAAAGCCACTACCCATAATTTTTTATAAGCCATTAATGCAAGAGTCTAAAGTTGATCCAACAATGAAAGTCCAAGCTGGAGCGCTTTTACTTTATTCTAAGGGTTATAACTTTGCGCAAACTGAAGGGGATTATACACCACCAGTTTTTAAAACTGGTAAACAATATTCTATTAATGCAATAGATCAGTTTGTGAAATCAACTAAGGTTGAAATTAAACACAAAGAAGAAGGACGTTGTTTTTATAGTCCAATTGGAGATTATATTAACATGACTTCTAAGATTAATTTCAAAGACACAAAAGAGGCTGATGCAACTGTTCATTATTATTCTGTATTGTTTCATGAACTAACACATTCAACTGGACATGAATCAAGAACAGGACGAATCAAAAAGAATAACGACAAATTCGGTGTTCGTAATGAATATGCATTTGAAGAATTAGTCGCTGAACTTGGATCAGTTTTATTTGGTCAACAATTTAATATTGAAAAAACAATTAGAGGAAATCATATTCAGTATTTAAATAGTTGGATCAAAGCATTAAAGACAGATTATACTTTGATAGCTGATGCATCAGCACAAGCACAAAAAGCTGTAGACTTTTTTGCTGTCAAGTAGACACAGTGTCGCAGCCCCCCTTCGGGGGGCTGTCAAGTAAATAGTTGTCAATGCGACAATATGTCGCAGCCCGCGCTGCGCGCGGCTTTTTCTGTCACATGTGACAGAAAAAGCCGCGCGCAGCGCGGGCTGCGACATATTGTCGCATTGACAACTATTTACTTGACAGCCCCCCGAAGGGGGGCTGCGACACTGTGTCTACTTGACAGCAAAAAAGTCTACAGCTTTTTGTGCTTGTGCTGATGCATCAGCTATCAAAGTATAATCTGTCTTTAATGCTTTGATCCAACTATTTAAATACTGAATATGATTTCCTCTAATTGTTTTTTCAATATTAAATTGTTGACCAAATAAAACTGATCCAAGTTCAGCGACTAATTCTTCAAATGCATATTCATTACGAACACCGAATTTGTCGTTATTCTTTTTGATTCGTCCTGTTCTTGATTCATGTCCAGTTGAATGTGTTAGTTCATGAAACAATACAGAATAATAATGAACAGTTGCATCAGCCTCTTTTGTGTCTTTGAAATTAATCTTAGAAGTCATGTTAATATAATCTCCAATTGGACTATAAAAACAACGTCCTTCTTCTTTGTGTTTAATTTCAACCTTAGTTGATTTCACAAACTGATCTATTGCATTAATAGAATATTGTTTACCAGTTTTAAAAACTGGTGGTGTATAATCCCCTTCAGTTTGCGCAAAGTTATAACCCTTAGAATAAAGTAAAAGCGCTCCAGCTTGGACTTTCATTGTTGGATCAACTTTAGACTCTTGCATTAATGGCTTATAAAAAATTATGGGTAGTGGCTTTTCTCCAGCTTTTGGAGCATTGCCTAAACTTGCCCATTGTTTTTTTGTAGCATAAAGACAGTATTTGTACTTACTAAAATAAGTATCAAATGTAGTCATCATTGCATTAATACCCCTATAAACATTTTTTGTTTTTGCATTTGTTGGACGGCTATTTAAATTATTAAATGGAGCGTCCCATCTTTTTTTAGGGTTTTTGATCTGAACTTCCATCAGCTTAATAATTTGTTCAGCGAATGGTTTGTATACTATGTCTGTTACTTTTGTTTTTTTCATAGTGTAATTATACGAAATTTGAACAGGTTTGTATATTGACAAATTGTCGCAGGGCGATGCAACCTGAAGTTGAGAAGGTGCGACATTTTGCGCCTTCAAAAAACCTTAAATTTTTAGTATAATGCTGGTATGAAAAACGAAATAGAAGAAGTAATAAAAAATGGTGATAGTTTTAAAATCACATTCTATCCGCAAAACAAAAATTATGACGTTGATGAAGGTCAACTTCAATCCGATACACGTTTTGCAAAATGGGATAGTGATTGTTTTTTTTGTAAAGAACCAAAAACTAAAAAAACATCTCCATACGTCAGATTTTTTGACGTAGAAAAAAACCAATATAGAACAGCTACCACAATGTATAAGGCGGTTTTTATATATATTAATAATAAAATTTATACATGGAAAGTATATAAATGAATCAAACAACTACTGATAAATTATTAGACTTACTTCGAGTTGTTGTTGAGAAAGTAAATACAAACGCAAATAACATCAACAAACTTGCGGAAGAAATTAAAAAATTAAAAGAATAAAAAAGAAAAAAGCCCAGCGATTAAAATCGCTGGGCTTTTTGTCATACAACCTGTGGTTGATACAACCACAGGTTGAAATGATATATTTATATTATACTAGAAGCTCCAAGCACCAAGCTCAATACTATCTCACTCGCCAGTAGGTTTCTCACCAGAGCCAAAGACCCTGACGCTTTGTATTTTAAACTACAAAGACTGCTACTGAAAAAAACTGGTTTTTTAGCAAAATATGAGTTTAATTCATATTTGATACCCAGCTCTTAACCACCTATGTAAGCGTTGTACTCACTTGAAGGCACTGTTGCCCCAGTATGTTTTCCAACTTTGGAGTATCAATCCCAAAGTTTTGGCGAATACTCTGATGTGGCTTATCACTTTTGCTGTGTGATTTCTTTCACCCAGCGAGAGAGATAGTATCCATCTATGACGAACAACAATCGTCACGAGGTAATTTATGTAAGTTAGGACGCATATTCATAATTTATTCCTAACTTTTTATTTCTTTATTTTCCCCCATTATATAGGATAAGGGGGGAAAAGTCAAGTGCCAAATTGTCGCACTATCTAATTACTTACTCTTTGGTGGTGGTAGAGCTGGAAGTTTAGTATCCCAACTTACCCCTGCTAACTTCATCAATCCTGATAACTGTTCTTTCAGTTCTGATGGTATTGATGCTTCCTTAACCATGTCTTTCATACGTTCTTTAACTGCCTTGAGAAACGCCAATCGTTGTCCTTGTGGAGTTTTTTCAGCGAGTTGTTTAGCTTGAGCTTCTGCCCACTTCTCTAACTGTTCTTCACAGTCTTTGACAGAAATTTTATCTTTCTCATCTCTATCAAACTTGTACTCTTTCAATTTAGACCAAGCGACTTGTTTTCTGGCACTTTGGTCAAAGAAAATATACGCATTACGTGATGCTTTTTTTAATCTATCTTCAGCATCTTGCAACGCATTTATTACTTTATCCGCCCCTATGTTCTTGGCAAATGTCTTTGTACCTTTGTTCAAGATAGTTTGAACAGTTGCCTTGATACGAAGTTCCTCAACTTCAATGACAGGTTCTAGTTTCTTATCAACCTTTTCATCAAAGTGGTCTCTTTCGTATAACTTTAGTCTTTCGTCTTTAGCCATATTACACCTATTGTTGTTTGTATTGTCCTCTATTATATAGGATATGACTTTAAAAGTCAATGACCAAATTGTCGCAGGGTGCGACATATTGTCGCACGACACTTTATCCTCTTGACATTGGACAAATTGTCGCAGTTTCTCTTTTGCCATAATGTTGCCTCATTTCTCCTATATAATAAGGGAATATGGAAAAAGAAATAGAAGACATAAAACCATTCAAGCCTGAGGATGAGTATATAGAATACCAAAACGATATGCAGTCTCAGGTGAAAAAAGATTTGGAAGAAGCTTCGGCTTAATTTCCATTTGGCCAATTGGCGCGTGGTGATAAATCAATTTATTGAATTTATGAAACGCGCCCTTGAGCCCTGATCCAATTGACTAGTCAGGAATAATCGCGCGTGATGTTAGTTGGATCTGGGGTCAAGTGTCTGATCCTGCGCAAAGCTACTAGTTAACTAGGTGGACAGAATAAATCTTGGCCAAACTTGAGCCCTGATCCAAGGAAAATAAAATATGGGGGAAACCCGAATAATCCCCAGGCTATATGAAAGCCGAGTCCACGGGTGGATCTGGGGTCAAGTTCCTGGTTAACAAATGCAAGGCGGAACCGATAACGCCCCAGGCAGCGGTCACTGTTAACTGGTTATGGGCGTGCTAGCCACGTCCTACTTGGCCCTAAAAATAAAAATAAAAGAAAAGCTACAAGCGCCAAGCCTCAAGCGCCAAGCCTCAAGCGCGTGCGACAATATGTCACATTGACACAAGATGTTGGGGTGCGACAATTTGGTGATTGACAATGGAGCATGTATCCTATATAATAGTGGATATGTTAAAGAAAGAAGCAAGAAAGATAACCGGAGGCCTGAGTAAGCCAGGCAAAATGCCTGAGGGCTCATATAACCTGCCAGCCAGCGCCTGCCAGACTGGCCAGAAGCTAGCTCAAGTACCAGGGACCCCATGCCATGGATGCTATGCACTCAAAGGTCGTTATAACTTCAGCAATGTTCAACAAGCTTTGCGAAGGCGCCTGAAGAGTTTAATGCACCCGCGCTGGACCGAGGCCATGACTGTGCTGGTGAAGGGCAAGAAACATTTCCGCTGGCATGACTCAGGTGATATCCAGAGCGTGGACCATCTTAAAAAAATTTTTGAAGTTTGTACTAATACTCCAGAAACGATGCACTGGCTGCCGACTCAGGAGCGCAAGTACCTGCCGCTCGGCTCATATCCTAAGAACTTAGTAATAAGATTATCGAATGCAAAGAATAACACAGCGCCCGGCCAGGCCTGGACGCATTGGTCAACGGTCGTCGACAAGGGCTTCCACAGCTGTCCGGCTCAGTCTCAGGGCAATCAATGCGGGACCTGTAGAGCCTGCTGGGACAGGAAAGTTTCCAATGTCACATACCCGAAGCACTAATGTCTGGATCTTCTCTTATTTACCTTCGTGAAGGTCCAGGCCCCAAGCCCCAAGCCGCAAGCAACAAGCGCCAAGCAACAAGCGCACGCGAAGCGTGCGACACTATGTCGCATTGACACAAGATCTAGTGGTGCGTCAATTTGGCCATTGACAATTGGATCATGATCCTATATAATAGTGGACAAGATTAACAAAAGGAGAAACATATGGGTGATAGAGTAAGCGTATCATTTCGAAAAAAAGAAGAAACGTACGGTGGACCTACAGAGAAGAAGACACATCTCGAAGAATCCCCGGCGCTCTTCCATCATTGGGGCGGCACTGAGCTCCCTAAAGTAGCCTTCAGATGGTTTAAGAAGGTTAAAGCAGATATCAAGACAATCAAGTCAATTGGATCTGATCCATTCACGCGCCTGGAGCCACGTAACTTGATGGTGCAGCTGATAGGCGCATTAGCACGAGAGAAGTGGGACCAATATAGCCTGGGCCTTACGAAGGATAAGAAAGGTATCAAGAAGCACGATACTTGGATGACGCATAGTATGTACCTGGGTAAGGATGGGAAGGACGGAGACAACTCGGACAACGGTCATTACACGATCGACGTGGATGATTGCAAACTGTACAACGATAAAGGGCAAACTGTACAACGATAAAGGAGAATCAATAGCATAACACCTATCGTGGGCCGGCGCAGCCGGCCCATGGACCTTACTATGAAAATCACATATTGTTTTAGATGTCATCGCAGACCCAAACCGGATGAATGGTACAATGATAGACTTTGCATTACTTGTGGACCTGGCGAAACAGACCAAACCGGAGACCCAGATGATGACCAGGATTAACGTTTTAGAATTTTTTGGAAATGGTAGTATAGTAGAAGTAGAAAGCTCCAAGCGCCAAGCGGGGGAAGCCCCAAGCACCAAGCTTCAAGCGCCAAGCAAGGAAAGCTCCAAGCGCCAAGCCACAAGCTTCAAGCACGCGGAGCGTGCGACAAATTGTCGCAGGACATTATGTCACATTGACACAAGATCTAGTGGTGCGACACTATGCCACATTGACACAAGAGCCACGAACCACGGTTCAGTTTAGTTCGTTAAAAATTTTTTGAATTTCTTTCCATGAGTCCGCAAGCGGCCAACCGTAGAGGTGGCCCTCGGTACTTAGTCCACGGATCTCGGATCCTGGAAAAAGTTTGAAGCATCTCTGACCGAGGGCTTCAATAAGAATAAAAGTATTCTTAGGATGTTGTATATGGAAGGCAATTTGATGTGGAGAAAATCGGACCTTATCACCTTTGGCGACTTTTAATTCAACAGTAAAAAAGTGTTGATTATTATTATACCCCAATAGATCAGGCATGCCAAGTAAGCTAAGGTTTTCAACACGATTCCAGATGATGGAGGGTGTATTTTTTTTAAGATTCTTGTATAATTTTCGCTCGGGTGCCATCTCATTTTAAGGGTAACCTAGTGGTCTCTAACATACCCTGGGGGCAATATTAATTTCTCTTCACGTTGTGGTTTAAGTATAACTCTCATCGATGAATCTAAAGGATTCATTAGATTAGCAGGGGACTCATGCACTTCAATTCTTTTAATCTCTTCTAAGTATCCATTACGTTCAATATATATTTTAGCATGACTCACCGAATTTCCCCTTGAGCCACCGGGTCCAGCAGTAAACTTTTCTAAATATTCTTGGAGATGTTTAACATACATTACAGTCCTGATCTTCTTAGTTGATTAATTTTATCTTCTATCTGATGAGACAGCTTCTTATTATCTTCTTCTACCTCTGTCAATCTTTCTTGTAATTTTCCGTTAAGTTTTCGATGAGATTCTTCTACCTCTGTCAGTTCAGCAATCCTATTAAATAAATCATTATTATCTTTCTTAACTCTGTCCAACTCATTTTGTAAATGGTCACATCTAGCTTGAGCTTCCTTAACTCGATTCGTTTCGATTCCTTTCATAATACTCAACTCTCCCTCAGCTTCTTCAGCTCTCTTCTTCATCTGTTCTAATGGAGTTCTGTCTTTTCGCATCTCCCCCAGAGTACACGCAGCCTTCAAGGCATCTCTCTTTAAACGCATTTCTTCCTGAATGGGCACAGCATCCGCATAACTAATCTTATACTCTTTAGCAATATCCCAAAGAGTGGGATTATCCTGTTCTTCCCCTTCTTCTTCTTTTTTCTTTTCTTCTGTCATGGTTGACATTATAGCAATGTTACCTTAAAATGTCAATATGGGAGTTCCAAAAAGATTAACAGAAATGCAAATGAGATTCGCCGAGTTTGTAGTATTTGGTGGAGTAAATGGACCTATGACTCAAGCTGAAGCGGCAACCGCAGCAGGCTATAGTGCTAACCGGGCTAGACAAGAAGGATCCGAACTATTAAACCCTAGACTCAGCCCTCTGGTAGTACAATACGTAGGCAAACTAAAGGAAGAAAGACTTAGGAAATTTGAAGTTAATTACGAAGGTCACGTTGCCGAGCTTGCTCGCATAAAAGAGCTCGCTTTAAAGAAGGGTAGCTTTTCCTCTGCAGTAAACGCAGAAACAAACCGAGGCAAGGCAGCAGGATTATACATAGAACGAAAAATAATAAAACATGGGAAACTAGAAGAT
>Ga0114904_1001138_pt1 | contig 13544 bp, 17 predicted proteins | sample MalvirDeepMed_s6_FD_83498 | JGI IMG/M metagenome (GOLD analysis project Ga0114904, IMG submission 83498) | Marine viral communities from the Global Malaspina Expedition - Malaspina viral metaG DeepMed_s6 | ecosystem: Environmental > Aquatic > Marine > Oceanic | place: Mediterranean Sea... | reverse complement strand
CTCACCGAAGTTGAACTCAAGCGTACCCATCAGCGAGTGGCTGGTGAAGTCGTCTTCGAGAGTGTTGCCGCCGAGATCGACCAGTTCGACTTCCGTAGCGCGGAAGAAACGATAACGCAGGCCGACATCGATGCTGTCGGTCAGCGGAGCGCGGATACCGGCCAGGGCCTGGTATGCGAGGCCGCTGTCCGAATCGTCGACCGTCGACGAGAAGTTGGCAAAGGGCGTCACTTCGTAACTGGTACGCGCGACACCGATACCGCCGCCGACATAGCCCTGAAGGCCATCATCGTCGCCGAAGTCGAGAAGGCCGTTGAGCATGAAGGACAGGGCGCTGGCGTCACCGCCAACAGTGTAGATACCAGCCGGAGCGACCACGCCGCCGCCAACGGGAAGGCCAGTCGGACCAGCTTCGACCGAGTCGAGATCTGCCTGACGATAGCTGACTTCGGCTTCGAGGCGGAAGCCACCGAAGTCATAGCCAACGTAGCCGCCGCCGTCGAAACCATAGTCATGGTTTACTTCGTGCGTCGAAGCGCCGTCATTGACGTCGAATTCACTGTCTTCGACCAGCATCGAACCGAATTCGGCACCGATATACCAGCTGTCGTCCTTTGCCAGGGCAGGCGATGCAAGGGCCGTAGAGGCCATCGCCATTCCTATGACGAATTTCCGCATTATAGTTTCCCCTTTTTGCGATTTGGAGCCACCGAGTGGACCGTATCTAACTTTCAACCCATAAGGTGGCAAGAAAACAATCGGCAGGACCTGTGGCAAGAATGCCGCTTTTCCTGCGCGATGAGAATGGGTTCCACAACCGGGATCCCTTCCCGTGACAGCCGAACGATACCAGCCGCCTGCGGTTCCCGTCATTCGTTGCGAATAATCGACAGTGTTGCAATTGCATCGATAATCGCTCCGATCGCCGCTCGCGCTTCGACGTCGATCGTCGAACCCCCGGTGGGGGTCTGCGGGCACGCGGTGTCGTGGTGGCAAGCACTTGCTGGTTCGGACCCAGCCTGAGCCCAAGCTGCAGATTGTCCCACGCGGAAATCGCGCGGCAGCGGGCGTTGCTCCACTTGGCCAGCTCGTCGCACCACGCATGGCTGTGCTGCGGACCGCGCAGGCTTTCGGGTTCGGCGGCGGAGAACAGCGTCGCCTGCGCGCCATTGGGCCAGCGCAGCCGGCGCAGCGAGGGTTCGTAGGCGGGGCGCCGGTCGGGCGGCGAACAGGCGAGGATCCCGCTGTCGCCCTCGACCATCACCGCGCGCGCCTCGCCCAGCGATGCAGCGACCAGCGCGATCCGCGCATCGCGGTTCGTTTCGGCAATATCACGAACCCATTCGGCACCCGCACGCGTCTTGCCGAAGCCGCGACCGGCCACCATCAGCCAGATCCGCCAGTCGCACTCGGGCGGCAATTGCCCGTCATGCGCCGTGTTGCGGAAGTCATAGGGCCATTCATTGCGTTCGGCCTGGTCGAGCCCGGCCACGAAGGCGTCGCGTGCTGCGCTGCGGGCCCGCGCGAACAAGCCCGGGCGGGTGGGTTCACCGTTCATCGGCGGCAGGCTCGCGGCGGTTGGCGATCTGGCGGCGGAAAATCTCCACCTTGCGTTCGATCGAGGCGCGCACCTCGGCCGCGCTGACATTGGCGCGCGTGGCGCGCTCGCCGGCGATCGTGTCCTTGTGCGCGGCAAGCAGCCGCAGCGCGGAGGCCACATCCATCCGGTGCTTCGGGGTCGGGTCGCGCAGATAGCCAAGCACTTCCATCTCCAGATTGGCGTAGCCTTCGAACAGCGCGGCGCGCCATGCGTCAGCGAAATCGCTGTCGCAGCGGCGCAGGCGATAAGCCTCGCGCGGCGGAACATGCGCCCGCTTGGCCGAAGCCGACACATTCGATGTCTCGGACAGCGCTTCGAGAAAGGTGCGCTGCCACTGGCGCGGGGCGGGCTTGTCCGCGCGGTTGCGCAGCTTGGCCGGCCGGCGGGCGCGGTAATCGGCCAGCGTCTGGTCCCAGCGCTGGCGGAATGCCGCGCTGCGCTTGCGCCGGGCATAGGGTGTGCTGTCGCTGACCCCGGCCGCCTGCGCCGCGCGGCTGGCCATGCCATATGCGCGCAAGCCCGCGATGAACGCGTCTTCCCAGGCGTGCCGGTCCGCAGGCGGCGAACGTTTCATTGCGATCCTCCCGATGATGCGCAGCGTGAAACGACGAAGGGCGGCCCTCGTGAGAAGGCCGCCCGCTACGGCCCGTGGACCGATGAATCACACTATCGCGATGTTCGCTTTATGTACCCAAAGAGCGTGACAATGTCAATCACAAAGAACCAAATAGGTTCTATGGTCGTGCTTGCCTACACTCGGCGGCTCGCCTAATCCCGGTGCACCACGGGATGCGAGGGAATTTCCCAGATCATGATCATGAAACCGCTGCGCGGGCTGTACGACTGGACGATGGACAAGGCTTCGCACCCGCATGCGGTGGGCTGGCTGGCGTTCTTCTGCTTCGTCGAGTCCAGCTTCTTCCCGATCCCGCCGCATCCGCTGCTCGGGCTGATGTGCCTGGCCGAACCGAAGAAGGCGGTGAAGTTCGCGCTGGTCGCCACGCTGGCATCGGTCGCGGGCGCGCTGCTCGGCTATGCGATCGGCTGGGGGCTCTACGACACGGTCGGCGTCTGGCTGATCGGCGCGCTGGGCCTGACCGAAGCGTTCCCGGTCGCGGCCTGCCATTTGCGCGAATATGATTTCGAAGCGATCCTGATTGCCGGCGCCACGCCGGTGCCCTTCAAGCTGCTGACGATCACTGCCGGCTTCGTCGGCATGAACCTCGTCACTTTCGTGCTGTCCAGCCTGTTCGCCCGCGCGCTGATCTTCATGACCGTGGGCATCCTGTTCCGCGTATTCGGCGCGCCGATCAAGCGGGTGATCGACAAATATCTCGGCACGGTGACCACGGTCTTCGTGGTGCTGGTGGTCGGCGGCGTGCTGGTGCTGACCCAGCTCGGCGGCGGCGAGGATGATGCGGGCGGGCCCTGCGCCAACCCCGCGCCGCTCGAAGACCGCGCGCCGCGGGACTGATTGCCGCAGCGGCCAAGCGCGGGCAGCGCCTGGCCACCCGCGCCGCTATCGCTGTCGCTCAGTTCGCGAAGCTGGTTTCCAGCGTGATCTCGGCGTCGAGCAGTTTCGAGATCGGGCAATTGGCCTTGGCGTCAGCGGCCAGTTCCTCGAACTTCACCTGGTCCAGCCCGGGCACCTTGCCGCGCGTCGACAGCGCCGAGCCGGTGACGACAAAGCCGTCATCCATCTTTTCCAGTGTCACCTCGGCGTCGGTTTCGACCGATCCGTCGCTGTGGCCGGCCTCGGCCAGCTTGAACGACAGCGCCATGGTGAAGCAGCTGGCATGCGCCGCCGCGATCAGCTCTTCGGGATTGGTGCCCGCGGCATCCTCGAACCGGGTCTGGAAGCCATAGGGCTGGTCCTTCAGCGCGCCCGATTGCGTGCTGACATGGCCCTTGCCGTCCTTGCCCAGCCCGTCATAGCGGGCGCTGCCTGAATTGGTCGTCTTCATGGTGGAATCTCCTTTTCCACCATGGGACGCCCCATCCCGGCACTTCGTTCCGGATCAGATGATCCCGACCTGCTTGCCCGCGGCCTCGAAGATCGACAGGATCTGCGCCACTTCGCTCTCGCTGTGCTCGGCGCAGAGCGAACAGCGCAGCAGCGTCATGTTGGCCGGGGTTGCGGGCGGGCGGGCGAGATTGACGTAGAGGCCGCCCTTGATCAGCGCCTCCCACATTGCCGCGCCCTGTTCCAGATCGGGCATGATCACCGCGATGATCGCGCTCTGCGGTTCGTCGGTGCCGAGCGCGAAGCCGAGATCCTTGAGCCCCTTGTGCAGCGTCTTCGAATTTTCCCACAGATGCGCGCGCTTGTTCGACCCGTGCATCAGCTTGCGGATGCTGGTCGCCGCGGTCGCCACCACGCTCGGTGGCAGACTGGCAGTGAACACATAGGGGCGGCAGACCAGCCGCATGATCTCGAACTTGGGATGGTTGGAGACGCAGAACCCGCCCACCGTCCCGACGCTTTTCGAAAAGGTACCGATGATGAAATCGACATCGTCCATCACGCCGGCCTGTTCGACTACGCCGCGGCCGTTCTCGCCGATGAAGCCCATCGAATGCGCTTCGTCGACCAGCACCATCGCGCCGTGCCGCTTCGCGATCGCGACCATTTCCTTGAGCGGGGCGACATCGCCCAGCATCGAATAGACGCCTTCGAGGATGACCAGCTTGCCCGCGCCTTCGGGAATGCGCTTGAGCCGCTTTTCCATCGCCTCGATGTCGTTGTGCTTGAACGGCACGACCTCGGCATTGCCCATCGCGCAGCCGTCCCAGATGCTGGCGTGGCTGTCGATGTCGAGGATGATGTAGTCACCCTTGCCCGCGATGGTCGAGATGATCCCGAGATTGGCCTGGTAGCCGGTCGAGAAGACCATGGCGTGATCCATGCCGTAGAATTCGCGCAGCGCGTCTTCGCACTCCTTGTGGCCCTGGTAGGTCCCGTTGAGCACGCGGCTGCCGGTGGTCCCGCTGCCGAAGTCGGTCAGCGCCTGCTTGCCCGCCTCGATCACGTCGGGATCGAAGGTCATGCCCATGTAATTGTAGGTGCCGAGCAGGATCGTCTCGCGGCCGTTGCAGATCGCGCGGGTCGGCGAGAGGACCTTTTCCATCACCAGGCTGAAGGGATCTTCCTGCCCGCTCGCGAGCAGCCCCTCGCGCAGCGCGATGATGTCGTCGAACTTCGAGAACAGGTCGGTGCCGTCGCCGCTGCGCTCGATCGGCTGGTCGGATTGCGAGATGCCGCGGCTCATCAGGCGGCCTGCAGCTTGGTGACCGCATCGACGAGCTGGCCGTAGGTCTCGATCTCGGCCTGCTGGTTCATCGAGATGATGATGTCGAATTCGTCCTCGATCTCGGCAACGAAGTCCATCACCGTCAGGCTGTCGAATTCCAGATCGTTGGCGAAAGTGGTGCCCTCGGTGATCTCGATGCCCTTCTTGTTGAAAGGCTCGGCCAGTTCGCGGATTTTGGCGTCGACGGCGGTGCGGTCCATATCGGGTCCAGTTCTCTATCGCGTTGCGGCCCGCACGGGTGCGGGCGGGGGGTGGCAGCCGGCAAAGCGGTTATGACGGCCGCTTGTCAAGCATGGCTAGTCGGGCAGCAGCGCTTTCACCGCCGCCATGAAAGGCCCGATCGACACCGGCTTGGCGAGATAGTCCGCCGCGCCCGCATCGCGGATCCGTTCCTCGTCGCCCTTGCCGGCATAAGCGGTCACCGCCAGCACCGGCACGCCGGCCAGCGCGGGATCGGCCTTGAGCTGCCCGATCAGGTCGATCCCGCTGACATGCGGCAGCTGGATGTCCATGATCACCAGATCGGGAACGAAGCGCTGTGCGGTCGCCACCACGTTGCGGCCATCGGCCACGGGCACGACTTCATGTCCGTTCGCCTTCAGGACGTCACAGAACAGCTTACGATTGAGGTCGTTGTCCTCGACAACGAGGATTCTCTTTGCCACTTGGCGCGGACTCCATGCGAATGCGCATGGGCCTTATGCAAAAGCGGGAGCGCTGACAATTATTCGCGAACCGACGAATGGCGAAATGCGGCCACCCGAGGTGCTGGCGCTCGAAGCGCTCGGCTGGGCGCTGGCCGACGACAAGCGGGCCGAGCGCCTGCTGTCGCTGACCGGCCTCACGCCCGAGCGATTGCGGAACGGGCTGACCGATCGCGGCGTTCAGGCTGCAGTGCTCGAATTTCTAGCCAATCACGAACCTGATCTCGTCCTTGCCGCCGACGCGCTGGACACCACCCCCGAAACGCTGGTCGCTGCGGCCAGGGAGCTGTCCAGATGACCCGTCCACTGATCATATCCGACTGCGATGAAGTGCTGCTCTACATGGTCGCGCCCTTCCGCGACTGGCTGGCCGAAACGCAGGGCGTCGAATTCCGCATGGAAGGCAACGATTTCGCCCAGGCGCTGCGCTGGCAGGACAGCGGCGAGATCCTCGCGCCCGAGGAAATCTGGCGCAAGCTGGGCGGCTTCTTCGATACCGAAATGCATCGCCAGACGCCGATCCCCGGCGCGATCGAAGGGATCGCCGCGCTGCGCGAACACGCCGATGTCGTGATCCTCACCAATCTCGTCGACAAGCGCCAGGAAATGCGCCGGGCGCAGCTGATCGACCACGGGCTCGACGCTCGCGTGTTCACCAACCAGGGCCCCAAGGGTCCCGCGCTGCAGGCGATCCTCGACGAATACCGGCCGAGCAAGGCGGTTTTCATCGACGATCTGGCGCAGCATCACCGCTCGGCCCGCGAAACGCTTGGCCCGGCGGGTGCGAACATCACCACGCTCCATCTGTGCGGCGAACCGCTGCTCGCCCCGCATATCGATTGCGCGCATACCGCCGGCCACGCCGACGCCCGCATCGATAGCTGGGACGAAGCGCTGCCGTGGCTGATGGGCGAAATCGAGAAGGAACCCGCATGAGCATCCACGACCGTCTCCGCGCGAGAGGCATCGCGCTTCCGCATGCCGCTGCCCCCGTCGCCAGCTACCAGCCGGTGGTGGTCGATGGCCATACTGCCTTTGTTTCGGGCCAGCTGCCCTTCGTCGATGGCGAACTGGTCACCGGCAAGTTGGGCGAGGGCGTCACGCTAGAGCAGGGCCAGCAAGCCGCGCGGGCCTGCGGATTGATGATCTTGGCGCAGCTCGAGGCCGCCGGGCTGATCGAGCGGGTGGCGCATTTCGTCAAGCTCGGCGGCTTCGTCGCCTGCACGCCCGACTTCTACGACCAGCCCAAGGTCATCAACGGCGCGTCCGACCTGATGTACGAAGTGTTCGGTGATCCGGGCAAACATGCGCGCAGCGCGGTGGGCGTGCCTGCGCTCCCGCTGAATGCCGCGGTAGAGGTCGATGCGATCGTTGCTCTCAAGGCTTGATCGTCATCTGGCGCCTTCACCCGATCCGGCACGGGTCGGGTGGCTGCGCGACTGGAGCTACGCCCACCGCGGGCTCCACAGCGACGGCGTGCCGGAGAACTCGCTCGCCGCCTTTGCCGGAGCGATGGAGCGGGGAATGGGTATCGAATGCGATATCCAGCGCAGCCAGGACCATGCGGCAATCCTGATGCACGACTGGGAACTCGACCGGCTGACCGGGGTCAGCGGTCCGACGGCGGGATATTCGGCCGAAGAGCTGGCGCAGCTGGCCTTCCTCGATACCGAACACAAGCTTGCCCGGCTCGACGATCTGCTCGCGCTGGTCGATGGTCAGGTGCCGCTGCTGATCGAGATCAAGTCGCGCCGGCGCTACGATGTGGCGCAAAGCTGCGAAGCCGTGCGCGATGCGCTCGCGGGCTATTCGGGGCCGCATGCGGTGATGAGCTTCGACCCACGGGTTTCGCGCTGGTTCCGCCGGCATGCGCCGCAGACGGTGCAGGGTCTCGTCATGCGCGAGGACGAGAAGGGGCAGACGCAAAAGGGCTGGCAGCGGCGGCTCGTGGTGCGGGCGGCGCGGCCCGAATTCATCGCCTACCATGTCGCGGCTCTGCCCAGTCCGATGGTCGCCGCGTTGCGCGATGCCGGGCTGCCGGTGCTGACCTGGACGGTCGATACACCCGCGCTACGCGAAATCGCGGCGTTGCATGCCGATGCGCCGATCGCCGAGGGCGAGGGGGTGCCATGAGCGAGGCTGGCACGCCTGGCGACCTGGCCGCCCGCGTCAGTGGTTCGGTCGGCGCTTTCGAGCGCGCCGAATGGAACGCCCTGGCGGGAGCGGACAACCCCTTCGTTAGCCATGAATTCCTGACTGCGCTGGAAGATTCGGGCAGCGTCGGTCCCGGCACCGGCTGGCAGCCCGCACCGCTGGTTATCAGTACGCAGGACGGCCCGCTGCTGGCCGCCATGCCCGCCTATCTGAAGGGGCACAGCCAAGGCGAATACGTCTTCGATCATAGCTGGGCCGATGCCTATGAAAGGGCAGGGGGCAGCTATTATCCCAAGCTACAGATCGCCGCCCCGTTCACGCCTGCTACCGGCCCGCGGCTGCTCCTCTCGGATGAGGCGCTCGCTGCGCCGCTGCTGGCTGCTGCCGGACAATTGTGCCTCCAGAACGGTTTTTCTTCGGCGCATGCGACCTTCATCGAACCATCGCAGCATCCGCTGTTCGAAGAGGCCGGATGGATGCTGCGCAGCGATATCCAGTTCCATTGGCACAACCGCGGGTTCGCCCGGTTCGACGATTTCCTCGCCACGCTCGCCTCACGCAAGCGCAAGGACCTGCGCAAGGAGCGCGCCGCCGCGCAGGCAGAGGTCGACATCATCCACCTGCGCGGCGGCGATATCCGGGCCGAACACTGGGATGCGTTCTGGGCGTTCTACCAGGACACCGGCGCGCGAAAATGGGGAACGCCCTATCTGACCCGCGCGGCCTTCGATCTGCTGGGCGAACGGATGGGGGAGAAGATCCTGCTGGTGCTGGCACTGCAGGACGGCGAGCCGGTGGCGGGTGCGCTCAATTTCATCGGCGGTGATGCGCTGTACGGCCGTTACTGGGGCTGCACGCGCGACATCCGCTTCCTGCATTTCGAATTGTGCTATTATCAGGCGATCGAGGCAGCGATCGAACTGGGACTGGCGCGGGTCGAAGCCGGCGCGCAGGGTGGGCACAAGCTGGCCCGCGGGTATGAACCGGTGGAAACGGTTTCCGCGCACTGGTTCGCCGATGCCGGTTTCCGCAGCGCGGTAGAGGATTTCCTCGAACGCGAGCGCGCGGGTGTTGCAGCCGATCGCAACTATCTGGCGACGCGGACCCCGTTCAGGAAAGATTAGCGCTCAGGCGGCTTTGCGGCTACTGTCGGCCAGCCATTCGCGCGCGCGGCGCTGGGCTTCGGCAATCTCGCGCGCGGTCATTTCCTCGGCGATATCGGCACGGCACCAGCTGGCTTCCTCATGCCCCTTCGATGCCGCGATGTTGAACCACTTGTGCGCCTCGATCAGATCGCATTCCACGCCGCTGCTGCCGGCCGAGAATGCCACCCCTAGGCTGTAGAGCGCACCGATCGCGCCGCCTTCGTACTCGGTCAGATATTCGGCGATCAGCGCCGCACCGTCTTCACTCTGGATGATCTCGCCACCGCCGCCTTCGATACTGGTCAGCTGCATGGTCATTCCCCCAACAAGACCGGCTCAGGTGCCGGACGCGATAGAATTGGCCAAATTATGGTCAAGAAATGGTTAATTCGCGATTCTTTCCCGGGCGGCGCGGGTGCTGGCGGCGTGTTTTCGGTCCTGTGGGACGCATTTCGGTGATGTGCGGGATTGGCGCTTGTGTGCCCGCAGGCGCTTGCCTATAGGCACGCGCCGAGCGGGTCATTCGGAGCGCCGGAAAAATCCGGGCCGACAGGGCGGCATGTTCCGATGTCTAAATCGACCAGGTAAGAGGGTCCTCAATGGCCTCTGTGGCAAATGAGAACGGGAAGCTGGCCAAGGCACGCGCTGCGGTGGGTGACGACTACGTTCCCGACGATACCGAAGAATACATGAACGAGCGGCAGCAGCAGTACTTTCGCGTATTGTTGCTGGAGTGGAAGAAATCGATCCACGATGCGGCCGGGCAGACGTTGCAGTCGCTCCAGGACGGTCCGATCCGCGAACCCGACCTCAACGACCGTGCCTCGTCCGAAACCGACTGGGGCATCGAACTGCGCACGCGCGACCGCCAGCGCAAGCTCATCTCCAAGATCGATTCCGCGCTCCGGCGCATCGACGAAGGCGAATATGGCTGGTGCGAAGTCACCGGGGATCCGATCGGGCTCAAGCGGCTGATCGCGCGTCCGGTGGCGACCATGACGGTCGAAGCACAGGAAGCGCACGAACGGCGCGAGAAGATCTCGCGCGACGATTGAGCGCACGCTAACCGATTCTTTAGGTCTCCAGCCTAGCGTGCAGACCGTTCCGGGACTATCGTGGATGTTCCGGGAAATGCATCTAGGGATACGACGCAAGCAATGTCCTCGGTCGATACGCGCAATGTTGGTCGCGACAGCCTGTTTCTGTTCGCGCAGCTGACCCTCGACGGTCAGGCCGAACCGGTGCGCGTCAAGGTGCGCAATCTGTCGGCTGGCGGGATGATGGCCGAAGCCGGCGGCATGGCGATTTCCCGCGGCGACCGGGTCGGCATCGAATTGCGCAATGTCGGCACGATCAAGGGCAATGTCGCCTGGGCGCAGGACGACCGGTTCGGAGTCGCCTTCGAAACCGAGATCGACCCCAAGATCGTGCGGGCCCCGGTGGGCACCAAGACCGATACGCCCGCCTATCTGCGGTCGACCTCCGCCGCATCTCCGCTTTCCGAAGACGAGCGCCGCCTGCGCAAACTGTAATTGTCTGGCTGACGCCGCAGGCGCAGCCTGCTAACCGGCGATGATGCGCGTTTGGCTTTTCCCGCTCCTGTTCGCAGCGCTCGGCGCTTGTAGCGCCGGCGGCGACGACGGCGTGGTGGATGTCGCCTTCATTGCCGATCCTGCCGAACTCGAAGCGCAGGGCGTGCGACTGGGCTATGCGGGCCAGCATGTGCGCGGCGCGCTGTCGACCGGGCTGGTGCGGCTCGATCCGCGGGGCGAAGTCGTGCCGGGCGTGGCCGAACGCTGGATCGTCACCGATGGCGGCGCAAGTTACATCTTCCGGATCAACGAATTCGACCTCGCGGGCGGCGATCGGCTGACGGCGCAGGCGGTGCGCGATGCGCTCCAGCGACGTGTGCGACAATTGCAGGGCACCACGCTCGGGCTCGATCTCGCCAAGATCCGCGATATCCGCGCGATGACCGGGCGGGTGATCGAAATCCGGCTGACCAGTCCGATGCCCGATTTCCTGCAATTGCTTGCCCAGCCGGAACTGGGCATCGAATTCGGCGATCAACCCGTCGGCCTCATGCGCGGAGACATGCAGGACGGCTCGCGCCTGCTGGCGCCGTTGCCGCCCGAATTGCGCGGCCTGCCCGAGCAGCCCGGATGGGAAGACACCATTCGCGTGCTGCGGGTCCATGCGACCGATGCCGAGGACGCGACCGAAGGCTTCGCGCAGGCCCGCTTCGACCTGGTGCTCGGCGGAAGGCTGGCTTCGCTGCCGCTCGCCAACAGCGGGCCGTTGTCGCGCGGCAATGTGCGGCTCGATGCGGCAATCGGGCTGTTCGGTCTCGAGATCCGGCGCCCCGAGGGGTTCCTGGGAAGCGCGGCCAACCGCGAAGCGCTGGCCATGGCGATCGATCGCGAGGCGCTGATGCAGCCGTTCAATATCGGCGGCTGGTCGGCATCGACGCGGATCGTCCCGGTCGCGCTGTCGACGACTGCGCAGCCACCCGCCGAACGTTGGGAAGCGATGACGCTGGAACAGCGGCGGACCGAGGCCCGCCAGCGCGTCGCCCGGTGGCGCGCTGACAGCGGCGAAGGGCCTCAGCTGCGCATCCATCTGCCGCGCGGGCCGGGCTCCGACCTGCTGTTTGACGGGCTGAGCGAGAACTTGGCCGCCATCGGCGTGTCGACCCAGCGCGCGGCGGAACCCGACGCCGCCGATATCGTGCTGCGCGACCGCGTGGCGCGCTACGCCTCGCCGCGCTGGTTCCTCAACCAGTTCAACTGCGCGGTAAGCCGGGGCGCCTGCAGCGAGGATGCCGATTATCTCGTATCGCTGGCGCTGGACGCGCGCGACGGGGTCGAGGCGGCGTCCTATCTCTACGAGGCCGAAACCGCCTTGCTGGCCACCAATCGCTACATCCCGCTCGGCGCGCCGATCCGCTGGTCGCTGGTACGCGCCGATATCGAGGCGTTCGCCGAAAACCCGTGGAACATCCATCCCTTGTTCCCGCTCTCGCGGGCCCCCATCTAACCCGCCATGGACAATCGCGACCGCCCGCGCCCCCTGGGGATGGAACTGCCGACCGGCACCGATCCTGTATCGATCCGCAAGCGTATCGAGGCGATGGAACACCTGCTCGAACGCAGCCTTGTCGTACCGGGTACCAAATATCCGATCGGGCTCGATACGATCATCGGCTTTGTCCCCGTCATCGGCGATATTGTGACGGCAGCGCTCGCGGGCTACATCGTGTGGGAAGCCAAGAACCTCGGCCTACCGCGGTGGAAGCTGTGGCGCATGATCGGCAATATCGGCATCGACAGCGCGGTCGGCGCCGTGCCGATCATCGGTGATGCATTCGACGTGGTCTACCGCTCGAACACCAAGAACCTGCGCATCGTCAAACGCCACCTCGACAAGCACCATCCGCACACGCAGGTGATCGAGGGGTAGTTTCATCGGTGACCGATGCGCGCTAGGGCAGCGGGCATGGCATCCGATGTTACCTATTCCAGCTACCTCGATCTCGAGCGCATTCTCGCGGCGCAGCATCCCGCGTCCGAAGCGCATGACGAGATGCTGTTCATCATCGTCCACCAGGCGAGCGAGCTGTGGCTCAAGCTGTGCCTGCACGAGCTGACCAAGGCGCGCGCATGCATCCGGGCTGACGACCTGCGGCCCTCCTTCAAGATGCTCGCGCGCGTGGCGCGTGCGCAGGGACAGCTGATCCAGAGCTGGGATGTGCTCAGCACGATGACGCCGCATGATTATTCGACCATCCGGCCACACCTGGGCGGATCGAGCGGGTTCCAGAGCGCGCAGTACCGGATGATGGAATTCCTGCTTGGCGGACGCAATCCGGACATGGTCACCATGCACGAGGCGACGCCCGACGTGGCCGAGGGGCTGAAAGCGGAACTCACCCGCAAATCGATCTATGCCGAAGCGATCGCGCTGCTGGCGCGGCGCGGCTTCGCCATTCCCGACAGCGTGCTCGAGCGCGACCGGTCCAAGGCGTGGGAGCATGCGCCCGCGGTCGAGGCGGCATGGGCCGAGATCTACCGCGATCCGCCAGCCTATTGGGACCTCTACGAACTGGCCGAGAAGCTGGTCGATCTGGAGTATCATTTCCAGCGCTGGCGCTTCGGCCATCTCAAGACGGTGGAACGGATCATCGGCTTCAAGAAAGGCACGGGCGGCACCCCCGGCGTGCCCTATCTGGCGGGCGTGCTGAAAGCCGCCTTCTTTCCCGAACTCCTGAGCGTGCGGACCGCATTATGAGCAGCTGGAAAAGCCCCCGGCGTATCTGGGACATCTCGCAGGCGCTGCGCCCCGGGATGCCCGTCTGGCCGGGCGACACCGCTTTCGCATTCGATCGCACATGGAAGATGGAGGATGGATCGCCCGTCAATGTCGGGCGGATGACCATGAGCACGCATTCGGGCACGCATGGCGATGCACCGCTGCATTATTCCGCTTCCGCTCCCGATATCGCCAGCGTTGCGCTCGATCCCTACATCGGGGAATGCCTGGTGGTGGATGCGACGCGGGTCACCGGTGGCAGGGTTTCGGTCGGCGATCTGCCGCATATCGAAAGCGCCGACCGCGTGTTGTTCCGGACGTT
>Ga0114904_1001135_pt1 | contig 13559 bp, 26 predicted proteins | sample MalvirDeepMed_s6_FD_83498 | JGI IMG/M metagenome (GOLD analysis project Ga0114904, IMG submission 83498) | Marine viral communities from the Global Malaspina Expedition - Malaspina viral metaG DeepMed_s6 | ecosystem: Environmental > Aquatic > Marine > Oceanic | place: Mediterranean Sea... | reverse complement strand
ATCCAATACGTCCTAAATTAATACTTCCAAGATTACATACGTCACTGTCATCAGCACTACTCACTTCAGTACAGGCATTACGAAGAGTTTCATTTTCCTTGTCAAAGAAGTTAAAGCTGAATCCGGGTTCACCTGTAGATAAAGCTTGGCGTACATTTTGCATAAACACATCACCAACTTTTCCACTGTCCCAATATTCAAGAAGCCAATCAGTGTCATAGTTAACAGAAATATTTGTCATGTCTAACGGGCATGGAAAATTAAAATTCTTTTTCTTTAAGTCACCCATTGTAAGAAGATCACCACCTTCCTTACTGCCACAGATATTCATATCATTCCAGTTTTTTGAAACAAGAAATTCATTTATATCTTTGTGCTTCCAGTTCAGGCTGGCATAAATAGCAGACCTTCGACTTCCACCTTGCATAACACGTCTGCCTATTTCGTTTATCATCTGCATCTTTGGAATAGGACCAGATGCAACGCCGCCTGTACCACGAAGGATCTCTCCTGACCCACGATAGACTGAATAATCTATACCGATACCACCCCCTGTCATTAAACAGCTTTCACTTTTCCATGAAAGGTTGGCCCAATCTTCCCGTGTGTCCTCTTCAGCTTTAAGAAGGAAACAATTATTAAAGAATTTGTTTTCTCTTCCTGCATAGTAAAGATACCTACCGCCGGGAATAAACTTTAGATCGCTTATCATGTTAGCTAGTTCGTTAACTTCATCTTCACTAAGGAATGTATCACACACGTCAGATGCTAAAGTACGTGCCAGATCTGACCACGTTTCACATCCTTCATGTTGATATTTTTGTATGAAAATATCTTCACTAAAAAGAGAACGAAACATGGGGTTGTCGTTACTACGTTCCATCACGGACATAATTTAAATGCTCCTTGTTGTGGGTTATTACGAAAGGTCGTAAAGTTTCTCTGCTAAGTTACTTCTCACAATCCAAATATAATTATTACCTAACTTCTGTTTCTCACACCAAATATCAAAATCAGTGTAGTTATAGCTCCTATAATGTCGTTTAATATTATTAACCAGAATCATAGCGTTATGCTTTGATGCCATGTAATCATGTTTAGGATTAGGAGACTTTCGACGGCGAGTCATATTCTTCTTTTACCTTTTTTATCAATAGGTTAAGATAGTACTGTGCTTTTTCGAGATCTTCAAGAGGTTTTGTTTTATATTTATATCGCCAGATATATTTTAGTGTATTGCCTTTTAAGTATCCTTGAAAATCTTCAGCATCCATACTGGCCTCAATAGCACAGATAGCTTCTATATTCTTTCGATTGTAGTGAGATGGATTGTTGACATTATCTTCCACCATTTGTTTATACTCCTTTGCTAAGTCCTTTTCAATTACAACCATAGTTTATATTAGTGTCCTAATTTGGAATTAAGTTTTAAAGCTTCGTCATAAGTCATACATCGAAGTTCGAGAATACCTATTAACTTCATACCCATGTTGTTTTTAATAGCTTCATGGATTTTATCAAAGTCTTTCCAGATTACTTCATGGCAAGCTTCTTTTGTAGCATAGCTTTGAGTCCACTGAAGCCACCCTGTATCAGGTGTCATAATGGTATGAACCAGTGCAGTTATAAAGAATGCTTTAATCATCTTTCTTTAACTTAAACAAAATTGTTTTTGATCCTTTATCAGAAGGAAAGGTAAAGATCTGTTCAGCATTTGGATTAGCAGCGGTCTTCCCTATGTAGTGCCACTCCGCTCCAGCATCCATTTGCTCTTGAACATTTTCAAAGTATGTACTCTTCTCCGAAACAAAAAGCAAGGACGAAATTATACTAAATGCAATAAACATATGTACCTCTCTTAATGGAAAGTTGTAGCGTGAATTTCTTTATGTATAGAGTCTCGTAGTTTGGGAAGAGATTCTTTAGCGTTCTCTAATATACTTTCAATTGTTTTATCATCCTTATACATAGCTGTATAAAGCTGGATGGAAACAGCAAGTAGTGTACCTGATGTCATCAACAAAGAATCAGGATCATCTGGTTTTATATAAGGACTGATAAGCTTATAGATGTCATTATACAAAATGATCTGTTCTTTATCTAAATCGAGTACAGATTCTTTTTCTTTTGTCATGTCTTTGTCGAGTTCAACAGTATGTTAATACGTCTGTATGTAAACTCCCTTTCCCCTTCCATTATTAAATTAAAATAGTTTCTGGCATATTGAGGATCTATACCTGCTAATTCACAAATGGGTTCAAAAGTAGAAGCAGTCACACACTCTGGCTGAGTGAACCATTTAACAGCACAGTCACGGTTTGCTACAGATAAGCGTGGTTCTCCTTCATACTCCGGTTTAGTTGCGTCTAAAAGAGACTGAAGAAATACAGCTATAAACATAACACGTTCCGGGCTGCTTTGTTTTCCTTCTTCCTGTTCTTCATTAGCCAAGTACCTTTGTGAAAAATAAGACCATGAATCTCCATGAGAATAAACTGACACAGATGTTTCATACCCATGAGTAGTCTCCATATTTTCCTTTGAGGTAGAGGCGGTGATCGACATCCCTATGTGTTCGTTCTTTGTGTGCGTCTTCTTTTTCATTAACCCAGCTTTGAGGTATGGTTTCTCTGGCCCACATAAACTCATTATCAGTGGCCCACATACCAATAGTTTTTTTACTTCCCTTTCTTATCTTAACATCAGCATCCATAAAAATGAATCTAATGTCAAGTGTAGGGTGAGAACTTCTGACAAATATCATTTTCTTTCTGTCCTTTAAAGGAAACCATCCTTTACATTCAATACAAATTCCATTCTCTAATACAAAATCAGGAGTGTATCTTTTGTAAGATTCAGGAATAGTATAGTCAATCTTAAAGGGTTCATACTCCGCTTTAATTTCTCTGTGAGACATGTCTTCGTAGACCATCTCTTCAAACTTAGATCTAAAAGCTAGGTGTGAGTTCTTCAACGTTAGGAACCTTTCTTACTTGAGTAAGGTATCGTATTCCATTAGCATACTTAAAGCCTCTCAGTCCTTTACCGTCATTCGCATCTGCCCAACAATCAAACTTGAACCTGCACCAGCTACAATTGGAGTTGAGCTTTAAGTTACCGGACTGTCCATCAGTGACAGAAGAGTAACACTTATCAGGTGGAACATCTTTTTCCAAAGCATCTTTTAACTTCTGTATTCTTTCTTCAGGATCTATCATTTCCAAACTATGAATAGGCATCACTGTTACTTCACCTGACTGTTTATCTATAACAATAAAAGCAGCTTCTTTATCATTATTAGCAGAGGCATATGCTGATATCTGTCCTACATACCCAAACGGATCATCTTCTACAAGTCTTTGGTTTTTAAACTTGGCAAAGGATCTTCCTGAAGCTGATTTAAAATCAACCAGTACTCCGTCTACACGTGCATCTTGGTGACCTTTAACACCATCTATGTCATGTTCTTTTTGTTGCTCCTCTACTGAATGTCCTGAAGTTTTAAGAAGAAGAACAAGCAGTTCTTCCAGAATATGACCATACAGAAACTTTATCATCAGGCTGTATTCATTTCTGTTTTCTTCATTCATTTCAGGGTAATGAGTTTCATACCATAACTGGCGGAAAGGTTTGCCAATACTGGACATCCTTAATACAGTTCTTTCTTTATTCTGATCTAAAAAAGATGAGGTGATAGCAGCACCCACATTATCACAAAATACTTTAAGGTCTTCGCTGCAAGGAGCAACAGCGTTGTCCCATAAAGATTGAAAATCTTGTGTTATTGTGGATAAGTTACGAGTCGGCATGCTACTATCACCTCTGAGTTTATGGAAAGTGGACTAATTAAAAGGGAGCGTCTTCAGCTACTTCTGCTTTATAGCCATCTTTGACTACATCAAAAGTAACATCTCGATCCTCATCATCTTCCGGCGGATCATATTCAAGTAAGTTGATAACCTGTATGGCATCAAGATGAAACTGAACGAATCCAGATTTGGTAGTCTTTGAATGGAACTTGACATTAATATCAGATCCATTCCCCAACCGACGATACATTCTTTCGTCAAGCTGTTTGTTAGACGTATCTACCAATGGAATACGAGGCTTCGGATTACCGTCAAAGTCCAACCCATATGCACGTAACGTGACATACTTTTCACGCTGACCTGCATTTGCTTTACCCGAATCAGGATCGTCAGTTTTCACATTCAATCCAAGATCTTTAGCAAGCTTGACATTTGATTTGTCAAGATTACCGATATCCACAGAGTAGCGTGGTTTATCAGGGTCAAGCGGAGAGGTACGAGGAGTGTCGATAAATGCCCAATAGGCTTTTCCAGAAATTACTGGCATAGTTTTCTATCCTTTTTTCTATAAGTTTCAATTAAGTTTCAAAGTAAACCTACCGTAAACAACGCAGAATTGCCTGTCAAGAAAAAAATTCAATGTCGTTAAGTTTTTCTATCGGTAAGTTGTAACAGTCTGCTTTTATAATAAATCCGTTGTCACCATCCTCCTCTCCTTTGTTAAGAAACTTCGCTTCATTAAAATACTTCTTCTTTTGTATCCATCCACACACCCAGCATTTACTATAGTCTGAAAGCATTCGTACAAATACATAGTGACTACATCTTTGCTTTGTATTGTAAGCCGCAATAGTACACATGTAATGGGGATGGGGTTTAGACTTACATCTCTTTGTCTTTACATCAATAGTACTTGTAGGGGTTTCAATATCATAGTCATAAGTATTTGACATGTGACCTTCTTTTAATAAAGACAGAACCGCATACTCACCTACAAAGCCAAGTACATTTCCTTTTCCTTTTGAAATAGAATTATTAAGAACACCTAATGCTTTTGATTTAGCTTCAGCATCTTTGACCCATTGAGGTTTTATAATTACTTCATCAATCATATCGTTTTATCTCTATCCCATTTAGCATGTTCAATTCGATGACAATTTGCACAAAGAAGAATGCATTTGTCAATCTCAGGCTTTATTTTTTCCCAAGATCGTTTAAATATGTCAGTTCCAGAGCCTAAAGAAATATCTTTTTGTGAAGGATCTGGATGGTGAAAGTCATAAGTACGTGCATATTCAAAAGTCTGTTTACAATGTTCACACATACCTCCTTTATATTCAATAGCTTTTGTTTTCTTTTCGTACCGACGTTCACGTCTACGATTGTTAAGTATAGGTTTATACTTGTGTCCGTTTTCTTTCCACCATTTTCTTCTGGTAGCTTTTCTTTTATCTTTATCCACGTAAACCATATTAATGTGTCTCCGACCAGTTTAATCCAATCTTGGCTTCACTATCTAAAGGACATCGTACATTAAGACTTTCTTCGGTGTCCTTCATTGCTTGTTGTGACAGTGTACAAAACTCTTGTGTGTCTGTTTTATGTACTTCAAATTGAACTTCATCGTGTATATTAGCAACGGGTTTAACATCTAATCCTTTTTCATTTATATAGTCAGTCATGTGACATAGCCATTCTTTGCATATGATAGCACCTGCCCCTTGAAGAAGCGTGTTAACCGCTGAGTGTGTGCTTTTACTATGGAAATATCTACCATCCAAACCTTTCATCATTCCTGTTTCTTCAGCTTCTGTCATGGTACTTTCTCTAAAATGAGATAGTTTAGGCATAGCTTTCAGAAACTTTGTAATTAAATTCTGTCCTGCACCTGCACTCTTATTAATTATAGAACCTATTTTGGAAGGTCCGGCCCCATAAAGAAAGGCATAAATGAAAGTTTTTGCCTGATCACGTGTTCTTAGTCCAGCCATTCTTTGATTAGCAGTGTGTACATCACCTTCCAGTATTTCTTTTGTGTACTTTGGATCATCAATGTAGTGAGCCAGACAGCGTAACTCTAACCCAGACGCATCAACTCCTACCAAACGGTAGTTGTCAACGTCTTCCACTGTCCAGCATTCACGACATTCCTTTCCGTATGGTGAATAAGAAGCTGGTATTTGAGCCATGTTGGGAGAGTTATGGCTCATACGATTGGTTACCGCACCTATAGTAATGACATTACCATGTACCCGACCTGTGTGTGGGTTGATGGCCTTTACCCATGAAGAGATTTGAGAAGTGCGTTTGTTAAGTAACATATATTTCTGTATGTGTTTTACTTCCGGTATGGTACAGCCTTTAAGAGTCGCTTCGTTGATAACAGGAAGCCCTGTCTTTTCTGTAAATTGTGTAGGCTTCCATCCACGTTTAACAAGACGTTCTCCGATTTGTTTACGGCTTTGAGGATTAAAGGGAATGATATTTGTTTTAGTTTTAAGTTCTTTTATTGTTGGTTCAAACACTTCAACAAGATGATCTTCAAGCTCTCCGCTTTCATCAGACAGAGCAGCAACAAGAAGCTGTACCTTTTCTCTGTCTATAAAGAACCCGTTTGTTTTCTGAATGTCAAGTAGTCTTCGTACAGTATGTTCCAGCTTAACTGAATGACGTGACCAATCCTTCATAACGGAACGGAGATGGTGGTAAACCTTTTCTGTAACAGCTACATCACGCTCACAGTATAGCTGCATACGTGGGGTATATGCCTTGAAAGATGAAGGAGCAGACATCTTTGGAAATTCAAGAATATCTCCCCAGTTTTTCAGACCGTTACCACCATCCCGTATAGGGTTGTGAAGTTGGCTTATTATAAGAGTGTCGATAACCTTAGTGTAAGGAAAGGAGATCCCCCACAAACGTTCCAATACTGGAAGATCAAATGAAATACCGTTATGCATTATAAGTTGTTCAGTAGAGTCAAGATACGATTGCAGCTTGTTCTTTTCCCACTCTCTAAAAGAACGTACCTTTCCTGTATCAATATTCTTACAAACAACTACATGAATACATGTAGCATCAAGGTCATCTGTTTCTATGTCAAGAATCAGTTTCATCAGTTTCTTCTATTTCTGATCTATCTGTTTCAGTTTGCCGTCCTGTTACCCTATCGTATCTAAGATAAGAAGCAGGGCCAGTATCACCACTGAATCTATTCTTCAAGACACGAACCAAAGTAGTATTACGTATCACTTCATCTTCATTCTGTGAGTCGCGTTCCAATCCCAATACCATATCTGATAGTTGAGCAATTCCCTGACTTCCCCTAAGATGGCTCAGTGATACATTATGTCCTTCCTCATGTCCACCATTAGCTACACGTTTAAGATGAGTAACAATACCAAGATGTATATTAAGCTCCTGTACAAGCATACGAAGCTTGGTCATTACTTCATCTATCGCTTTACGTTCATCACCAAAATCTTGGGCTGAAACGATAATAGATATGTGATCAAGAAATATAAACTTACAGTCCAAACCTTTAGCCATAAATCTTATACGGGAAAGAAGCTGATCTATGCCCCACGAACCAAAGTGATCAAAAAGAAACACACGTCTGTCCATACTGATAGCGTCAAAAGCTTCTTTAAATTCTTCTTGGGTATATTCACAAGTAGGAAGATGCATAGGTTTGTTTGCATGGATACCAAGAAGAGCCAGACCTGTACGTTTAACACTTTCTTCAAGAAACAACATACCGATATTATAAGTGCTTGTCATAAGAATGTGATAAGCCAGTTCTCTTACTGTTGTACTTTTACCTGCACCTGTTCCTGCTGCAAATGTACAAAGCTCTCCGATCCTCATGCCGTAAGTCAGACGTTGTGTGCCTGACCACGGGTAATCAACTGAAACAATTTCATCACGTTGTGATAAAGTATCCCACATGTCAGCAAGGCAAATGATACCATCAGGAGTATATTGTTTCTTGTTGTTAAACCATTCCGAAACAAAGTCTTTAGTCTTCCGTTGTGTTAAGTAATCACAAGGATCTTTAAGAGCAGTTGTTAGAATGTGGCATTTTCCCGGCGAGAATAAGTCAGCTACTTCTTGTGCAGCTTTACGTCCTACACTATCAGAGTCAAAGCAAATAACTACATTATCAAAACTATCAAGAAACTGAAGGGAACGTTTACAGTCTTTTAAGGCTGATCCAGCACCGTTACGTATAGAAACAACAGGATAGTTACCAAGCATCTGGTGTGCGGCTAGTGCATCCAGTTCGCCTTCACAAACCGTTATGTATTTAGCGGAACTGTTAAAGAGATGTTGTCCAAAGAGTCCTGTTATGGGCCAACTACCGGAAGTGCGGAAGCCTTTAGTTTCTACTTCACGTATCTTGTAAGCCACCAAAGAGTTATGTTTGTCATAGTAAGGGTATTGATGGTGTGTGATGTTACCGTCTTCATCGGTAACTGTTTTAACACCATATTTCTTACAGGTTTCAAGAGTAATCCCCCTGTCTGTTATTGCAGATGTTTTAAGATCTGTTACATATTTGAGAGAGGTTTGTTCAAACTGACCCCGTACTGAACCTGCTATGGATGTAGGCATATTACTATCTTCTCCTTCTTTATCTTTAGGGGTGTATGTATGACAGCTATAACACCAGTAAGATCCGTCTTCATACAGGGTATTAGCGTCTGAAGAGCCACACTCTTCACACGCAACATGCTTCTGCCATTTACCCACGTTTAAAAGCTTTTTCGTATTCTTTAGATGACCATTTAGTACCGTCAATCAAAGTAACTTCATTCTCTTTTAACAAGTTATGTATCCCACGAGGACTTGGAGAATGTTGAGCAAGCTCTAATTCACGTTGTTCCTTTTCCTGTTCTTTAAAGGAAGAAGCAATATTAGTATTGTTGTAAAAACTAACACACAATTCCAACAGCCTTTCAGTAATAATACGACTGTCATTACCACCGTGTACCTGTTGACGATACAGTTCTTCGTTCAAATGCCACACTAAACCTTTAACTTGTTTAGGTGTTAAGCTTATAATGTCTTCCATTAATCTTTCTCTCCTTCTAAAATCGACACAAATTTAGTATCTTCGTAAATACCCAGTTGAAATGATTTGCCGTTATATTTAAACTCGTAAAGACGACAAGGCCCGTAGTCACAGTCGTGACTGTTTTCTGCTTTAGTTACTTTGTAGTAACTATGTTCCAAATCAATCATCTTCTTTCTCTTCTTTAACATCAAAGATTATATCTTGAATATGTCTATCCCATACATCATCTGTGATTGCTTCTTTTGCATCCTCTTCACTATCAGCTTCAATTCCTTTAAACTCATAGCAAATTGTCATCTTTACTGTATAGTCAGGCATCTTCTTTCTCCTTTGTTGGTAAATAAACATACACAATTGAATCACATTCAGGACAACTTAGATTAGTAACCATTGTATATCCATCATCGTCTTCTATGTCGTGATCTCCACCCCAAATGAGTTCAGATTTACAATGCCAACACTTCATAAGCTATTCCTCTATATTATTCCTTACAGTAACTGATTGAATCTAATATATTATTTATATTTTTCATAAAACATTTTTCGTGTCGGTGATGTCCGTAACAACCGGAACCTACAAGATCGCGGCGAATGATGTCAACAAAAATCAACAAAATTCGTCGCGTCGGTGCAAAAAACTTTTTTCGTGTGACATTTTTGCAACAAACAGTGTACCTAAGTCTCTGTCTGTTTACTGTTATGGGCATGTGTCTGTTTACGTAGTTGGATCTTTGTCTCTGTTCTTTTTATGTCTTTTTTTCTGGACTGCATGGTCTTAGATCCAAAGTGCCTGAGTGTTTTCCAGTATGGACTGCGTTTAAAAGTACGTGTCATTTTTCCCACCTGTAAAATAAGTGACTGTCTATACGAACAATAAATGTTTTCTGTGCGGCCCATGCAGGGGCAACACTCTTTGCATGGTAGTGTGTAATACCGTCAAACAGATCCATGTAATCACCGTTGAGTAATTCTTTGCTTAACGCTTTAGCAATATCCCATGCAACGTTATCCGTTACCCGATCCGACTTACCATCACACCACCATGAAAATTGGCATTTGTGTCTTACAGGCATTTTAAGCCTTGTACGATAGGTTGGCCCTTGTTTGACTACCTCACATACCGAATTAGGAAAACGGCTATCCCTGACGCGATTTAAGACCGTCTGGCCTACCGCCAGTTGTCCTATCATCGATTGTGACCGAGCTTCGTGGTAAATGTTCAAACTGAGACAAATAAGCGCGGTTTGTATTATTGTGTTCATATTATTAAATCCCCTTTCCAAATAAAAAAGGATCAGAGAGAAACTATCCCTCTGACCCTTATTTTATCCTTTCTTTTTTAATTTACCCAGTAGTCATAGCGGCTAAAATAAATACAAGTGCTATCAAGCCTAACCAAAACACAGCATATGCCATATTTAAGCCAGCAATGTTGCTTGGTTACACAAAGTATCCCACTGTTTACTACCAAGCCACTTATTAACCTGTGCTTGACGGGTCAATAAAGTAACACCTTCGTGATTGCTTCCCGTATTCCTGATAGGAAACCTACCGTCAGTGTGACTTGCGTAGTTGGTTAAAGTAGACACAACAGCCCACAAGTTCTGACCCCGTGTAGCCGCTTCAACAGCAAACTGTTCCTGAAGCCTCTCTTTATTTCGTTCTGAAGTTTTGAGAGTGACGAAAAACTCTATAGCAAGACGCATACTGATAATAGTTTCAGCATACCTCTGTAGTTTTTTCATCTCAACAGCATACTGTTCCAAGCCACTGTCCATCCGTTTGACAAAGTCTTCAAGATGGAACCCAGAAGTACGTTTACGGCTAGTAGCTTCATACTGTCCACTGATCAGACCGTTAGTACAGAATGAGTCAATGTTGCCATAGACAATAGTTGCCTTAGTGCTTCCGTCAAAACAATTCCAACCAATAACACGGAAAGAAACTTCAGTAGAGTGCTTCTTTGTTTCAATAACGTGTTTAATGTTATTAAAACGATACTCTCTGATACATGATGAGCCACTATGTGAAATACTGTCTTTGACTTTCACACCATGTAGTTCTTCTTCAGTGAAGTACTCAGTCAGCTTCTCTTCAATACCCTGAAAGAAAGGCTTGTTATTAACCAAAGTGTAGGAACCATGCTTATGCATTCCTAAACAATCGTCAGTGTCATTCCTGAACACACCAGAAAATTCACCAGCACGTGGCCCTACTGAGTACCGATTTGTTGTAGGATCAACAATGTAACCTGTGTCATCTTTAACAAGTGCATACACAGGCTCCATTCTTGTTTCAAAGAACAGATCCTCGTTAACAGGAAAGAGAGGGTTATTTACTACTGTAGAAAAGTTATCAAGCGGCATAATTATTGCTCCTTTTTGCTTGAAGTTGAGTTTCTGGAATCAATGTGTCTATCCAAACCATTCAGATAGTCATTTATCTCATCCAACGGTATTTCACTGACATCTGTTGCGTCAGCGACACTTACAAGATCCCCTGCTAAATCGTTAGGGATCTCAGAGTGTTCTTTAAAAGCCCACGTCTCTTTGTGTATTTCATGGGCCTTTTCAAATATACTTGTTACAGGATCATACGGTTGTTTTCTGCCACTGTAAACAGAGGACGCTACAACAGATCCTTCTACTTCAGCATGAGTTTCAATCCATACCTTTGCACCACAAGAGAGTGGCTTGTCCGGCCTGTATCTAATCCTACACGGGCCTAGTATGAACAATTCATGGTAGTAGTCGTTTGTATTGTACGTTTTGCACGTGATTACAGGCTCATATTCACCGTGTTTCTGGTTCTTTTTAATCACATGCTGGTTAATGTGTATCACTTTCTTTTTTTTCGTCATAGTTATTTGCTCCAAAAGTTTATGGTAAGATAGGTATAAGATCCCTAATCCGTTTATACGCATTGTTCAACTTCTCTTCTGCAAGTTTTACTTCTCGTCTGAGCAGTCTGTTTTCATTACCTAACTGTTCAATCGTTTCCTCCTGTTGTTCAATCCTGTCTTTCTGTTCCGCTAATCTCTTTAAATTTCTTTGCATATGTCAATGCTCCTTATAGATAGTATGATTGTGGGCAGGATCCCAACATAAACGGCAAGGGCCACACGTATTGCCATAGTGTTCAGACGGACAGTTATGGTCACCTGTATTACTGATACTGCTGGACTTAATAAAGTCACGGAACGTCTTTACCTTGTGTTCATTTAGGGAGGGTGAAGATATCCGTATAATCAAGTTAGACGGTACTTTGTCCAGTTTACTAACCAACCTACGTTCTTGTGTAGGCAACCAGAAAGTAATCCATTTTAACTGGTTGGCTATCCATATGATGTCTGCAAGCATTTTAGCATTAAGCAAGTCACCACTGTCTAACCATCTGAAATAAGGATCAGACGGTTTTGCATAGTGTCCTATCAATCTGACCATAGCTTCAGGCCATAAAGGATTAAACACACCAATTAACCGTTTTAACTGACCAACGTGTAAAGATGGATATGTGTAGTTTCCCCTTTCATCAGCGTAACAGACTGAACAAGGGGTGCCTTCCAGTTCAGACAGAAGACTTCCAAACATACACCCATATTGTGGAGGAATAGGCCACCCACGCTCTCTACAGAGGTGGGGAACCCACTGCGCTTTAGCAGCAGGTAGCCCATATGACAACAAGCCGGACATCTTGGTAGTACTTCCAAGTACACCAGCAACAGCTTTCGCCTGTTTAAGTGTCATTACAGTCATTTGGTTTTTGTCTTTTCGTAGATACCGACAGGCTCTACCTGACAGTCATCAAACCACTGATGCTGAAGTTTTTGTTGAAAGCTCATTTGACTCCATTTAACGGCTTCTGTTTCATGGTGTTCAGAGAGCATGTCAAATACATCTAGAACAGTCCTACATATCATTTTTTCAGAAGGTCTTTCATTATCTGACATGTATTGCAAAGAAACTAACCAAAATATTTCAATCATTCTTCATAATCCTTTTCATCAGTATCATTATTATCAGGAAGAGCTTCATACTGCTTCCTGTCGAGCAATGCACGAAATAACAGATCATGCAAAGTATTCAGCAACCGTGCAACTGAATGCAAGGTATCTACAGAGTGTTCTCTGTCTTTGCTGAGTCGTTTTATGGAAGAGGTACATTCATGGAAAGCAATGGGAAGTGACGCACAGCTTCCAGCATACGGATGTATGAGCATGGGTAGTATTCGTTTGACACGTTCTGTTTTGTCATATTCTTCACTGAACATATCATTAGTCTGGTCGAGTTCTTTTAGTAAACTTTCAATTTTACTAGGCATTATTAAAGCTCCTTTGATACCAAGTACCGTCCTTTAAGCTGATAGGAAACCAGACAGTCCGGTCTATGTTGCGTGGATGTTTAACTATACCCCGTATGTCAGGGAACAGTCTAAAAGGATCGTTCATGGCCTCTTTTGCCCCTTTAAGGGTCTTATAAAAGTAGCCGTCAACAAACCATAAGAACCCTGTACCATTAGGTACACGGTGGTAAATAATACGGTAAGGTGTGTTTGTAGTGCGTTTGATCATGTGCCACTGCTCCTTTCAACAGATGAGTAGCCAACAGAGCCACTGTTACCGAAAGCCCTGCTTGTGTTAGAAACTTCACACTGACGTTTCAGTGCTTGTAGTT
>Ga0114904_1001130_pt1 | contig 13577 bp, 13 predicted proteins | sample MalvirDeepMed_s6_FD_83498 | JGI IMG/M metagenome (GOLD analysis project Ga0114904, IMG submission 83498) | Marine viral communities from the Global Malaspina Expedition - Malaspina viral metaG DeepMed_s6 | ecosystem: Environmental > Aquatic > Marine > Oceanic | place: Mediterranean Sea... | reverse complement strand
CGTGAAGCAGGATGTGCTATGCTTTTCATGCGGTAATCCATAACGGGTAACCACATCTCCCTGACCACATCACCTATGGTAACCGTACAGCTAACCATAGCAGTGCCACCCTCGTAGTAGGTGACATCTCTAATGACACCCTGCTCATCAGTGGTGCCATTCCATTTGATTGTCATCTCAGGATAGTTCTCCATCATAATCCTGTACGCATGACTCCAACTCAGGTAGGTCAACCCACCCTTCTCTTCCGTGAATTCATTCACGTTGATCTTGGATAACGTCTTCCATATAGATCCTGCTGTTAAACTCTTAGCTGGCATTTCCTCTTTTTCCTTCGTTGAAGTCGGCTGTTGATGAACCAGTGCGCTGGCGTAGCCAGAAGTCCACGGCATCCTTCGGATACCTGACACAGTTTCGATTGGGCTTGATGAAGTCAGGCCCGGTGCCTTTGGTTCGCATTTTTTGAAGCGTCTTCACGCTGATCTGTAACCAGTTGCTTACCTGAACTGAACTCAATAATTCTCCGGTCCATGATCTCGCATCATCCATTCCTATAGACGCAGATGATAAACTCTTATCGGGCATTCCCTCTTTCTCCTTTCCACTGTGAACAAAAATCTGCAACCTCACACCAACTCTCGCACCTAATATACTTAGGGCTTGTGTTAGGCGGTTCGATTATCTTATAAGCACCAGTCTTTTGTTTGTTGATATAGTCAGTTGCTTCCTGTAAGCTGTCGAAAGAACGAGGCTTACCACCTCCACTGTGCATTGGGTTGACTTGATATGCACCTCTAGCCCATCGCTCTTCCGGGGTGCATGGGATGGTAGCTTCCTGTGTGTGGACCCGAACACGCTGATCCACATAATCATCCTGCCTCCCATCCCTCCACATAGGCACGGATAACACAACAACTGGACTATCGGGATAGTTATACTTACCAACCCTAGACCTCATCCAATCCCGGCAGATACATACGATGTTCAGCTTAGTAGCTGTGATGTCATTCTGCCTAAGCAACCAAGCATAGAGATTCAACTGCTTCTCCCAATCTTCTTTCAACCCACGTTGTACTGAGTAGGTTGATGTCACCTTGTAGTCAGTGACCAATCCATCATCTCCGACGAGGTCAATGGCACCGCTGATCGTGACACCATCATGTTCAGCATGGAACCTTTGCTCTTTGGTGCCTTCACTATCCGCCTGTTCTATTGCGGCGTGAACACCCTTACCTAATAGCTTCCATACCTCTTCTCGTACATCAACACTGATCTCATCTTCATGGTCCTGCCACAGGCGGCGAATCTGTGGCGGCTTTATCAACTCCGTAATACTGAAGTCAGCCCCATCCTTCGTGTATGGATCGTTGCGTATAGCATCCACAATCGAATCCGGTGCGCCATAGTTATTCGTGAGTTTCAAGAGATTCTCCAGACACCCACTGTTGATTCAGTATCTTCTATGCGTCTAACAACGTAGCGTTTTCCTTCCTCATTCTTGTTCCAACGAGTAGCAGATGAACGGACACTGCGTTCATGCTTGTTGTCATCACACTCAACCATGAAGCATTGATCCACATCCAGTTGTGCAAAAGGATATGTTCTTCGCTCTGCTCTGTGTGGAATGGGTACATCGTCAAGGATTCTAATGTCCCTCGACTCTGTTAGTGTCTCACTCATTGAGTTCTCCAAATTCCTATTCCGTAGTCAGTAATGCGAACACTAAATTTTTTGCCAGTTTTCCTAGCAAGTCTACCTGCATAACTCCTTACTGCATTGATCTTGCCCTGCACCTCCTCGTTATCCATTGTTATCTCAATTAGATCACCCACTTGTACTGTATCTAGGGGAAGGTGCCCCCATTTAGTGGGTGGTCCTGAGTTAGGCGGAGGAGGTCCAACCCCCTCGTAAACCCTGATTCTCTGTGTTGTTTGCGACAAGTGATCTCCTTAGTTGCCATGCAAATCACTTATTGTTATAGTCCCAGTCCAACGGAGACAGGTAGATGATAACTAAGCGACAAGCATCACGCAAGGGCCTTGACAGTGATCTGTGTGAGCTTACGATAGTAGGAGAACCTGCTTCAAAAGCTAACTCTAGAAGGTTAGTTAAGATTAAGAATAGATATGCTTTCATTAAGTCAAAGAAAGCTATGAATTACTCAAAAGATTTTGCACTTCAGTGCCCAACATATGACACCTTGTATGAAGAAGACTTGGCTATTGCTTTAAAGATTTACTATAAATCTAAAAGACCAGACCTAGATGAGTCTTTAATACTGGATCTTCTTCAAGGTAAAGTATATAAAAATGATAGGTCTATCAAATTAAAATATGTTGAGTGGGGTCTAGATAGACAGTACCCTAGAATACTAGTAGTACTAGGACCAGTAGAAAAAGAAGAAGAGATTATTAGTAGGCTTAGAGAACTAGTAGAAAGGGAGGAGGTGGATGCTTCAAAGGTTAGTGCCAAGTGAGATCAAGCTACTAGCCGACAAGCTTTCACTAGGGCAATACAAAAGGAGATGTCCTGAGTGTCACCACACTCGTTCTAAGCACAAGCATGACAGGTCTTTATCACTCAACATCGACTCAGATGGAGTCCGATACCACTGCCATCATTGCGGCACAAACGGAGGATGGATGTACGAAGAGACGCCACCACAACCGATAACACCTCCGATGGGTACGAACAATGTAGTTCAAGAGTACCTCAAGAGCCGCAATATCAATGAGGAAGTAATCAAAAACCACACTGTTCAGGGCACCTATACATTCAATGGCACGAACGTGCCGGCAGTAGGGTTTCCATATCGTGATGGCACCAACATCGTAGCTATCAAGTGGCGTAGCGCAGACACGAAGAAGTTCTATAGTCAGGAGAATGTGTGTCAGGACTTCTTCAACCTAGAAAGATACGTCAAGGGTAACGATATCCTGCTTGTAGAGGGTGAGATGGACGCCTTGTCATGGCTCTCTTGTAAATTACCGGACAACCTGACGGTCATGTCGATCCCTAATGGGGCACCATCCAAGGTCAAGGATGGGAAGGTAGATCCCAGAGAGGACAAGAAATTTCAATATGTCTGGAGGGCAAAGAAAGAGCTTGAGTCCGCAGAAAGGATCATCCTATGCTTTGATAATGACGAGGCTGGGTTCGCATTGCGTGATGAGATCGTTAGAAGGATAGGCACAAGCAAGGTATGGATGATGGATCTGGAGGATTACAAGGACACATCCGAAGCACTTGCAGACAGGGGTGCAGGGTATCTCTTGGGGCAACTGGATGTGTGCGATCCCTTCCCAACGGTGGGGCTACACAGAGCTAGAGACTTCCGTAAAGAGTACGACCTGTTGTACGAGGAAGGACAAATCAAGGGCGCATCGACAGGCATTAGGTCGATGGACAAGCTGATTCAAATCGTACCGGGGATGGTAACGATAGTTACAGGATTTCCTTCAAGTGGTAAGAGTGATTTAATCGATCAAATCTGTTTGAATCTAGCTAGGTCAGAAGGATGGAAGACAGCGTACTGTTCTTTCGAGAAGCCACCTGCCCTGCACATGGCACAGCTTGCACAAAAACTAATGGATCAACCCTTCTTTGAAGGCATATCCACTAGGATGGGGATGGAGGCTAAGGACTATGCCTACGAGTGGATCGATCAGCACTTCATGTTCATGGACCACACCCTTGATGGGCCTACCTCTATTGATGGGATCTTGGATGTGGCATCAGCGTCCGTTATGCAGATGGGATGCAGGGTGTTGGTCATTGATCCGTATAACTTCATAGAGCTACCGCATTCTGAACGAGAGACGGATGCAATCAACAAGATGCTGACCAAGGTACAGAAGTGGGCCAAGGCGCATGATGCCCACTGCTTCTTTATCGCTCATCCTACCAAGCTTGCGCCGGACAGGAGATCAGAGAAGAAGGTGGTGGTCACGGGACATGACATAGCCGGGAGCGCATCGTGGTTCGCCAAGGCTGACCTAGGCATCACTGCATGGAGACACGCAAGAGATGAGGAGCCACCTGAGTGTCATGTCTGGAAGGTGAGGTGGGGATGGATCGGGACCAACGGATACTGCCGGCTTAACTTTGATCGTGCTACCGGTAGGTGGACAGATCATATGCGAGAACCAGTTGATGATACACAATGGGATTTTTAGGGGGTTGACATCCAGTAGTATGTTGGTTATATTACATCTTCTCAAAGGAGAAAGATATGTACCGGAGAACGAAGTCACTGAGCCAAGCACTTGAGAGGCTCGTCCCATTCGCTGAAGATCTGGGATGGGAAATTAAAAAGGTTACTGACGGCAAATGGTTGGAGAGATTAACTCCGGCTAAGAAATGGTTGGGCGACATAGGCCCATTCAAAGCACCGACCATCAAGGTCATTGGTCCGGTGGTCGCTCACATCAGGGAAGACCATCCCGAAGCTGAACGGGTACGAGAGGTAGTTCGGTGGTACGGAAAGGTTCCCTACTCACTACACCACAGACACGCTAGTGCGCTGGAATGGTTGAAGCTAAAGGAAGAAGAACTTTAGCGGATGAGGAGTCCTACTCCTGCTCCAACAATTAAATAAGGAACAGCACCTCTTAATCGCTTGAATACATTTGGTGTTGCGGCTCTTTGCCAAGCATCTGACTCTTCATTGAGAGCAACGATCTCGTTCCTTAGAGCTTGGTTCACTTCCTGCTCTCTGACCCACATGGAGTCGAGTGCCTCTACCCTTACCCATAGCAGGGCCTTGTCAGCCTCAAGCGTTAGGATCTGCTCCTCGTAAGCTTCGACTGCTTCCTTGTGGTTGGATTCGATTTCATCAAGGATCTCTTCTAAGCCATCGTAAGCTTGAAGGCTATCTCTGAGTACCCCGACACCATCCTCGAAACTCCTAGAGGCATCTGACGCCCTCTCACGAGCTTCGGCTCTAATGACTGCGATAGAGTCATGGGTCTGGTCGAGGCTGTCCTTCAAGACTTCGTAGTCTTCCGCCGCCTGTTCGACCTGAAGCTCAAGCTCAACCCGTTCAGCTTCCAATACCTTCACCTTCCCCTCTGCGATCAAGGCGTCTGCCCTTCCTGTGTCAAGGTAGTTGAACCCAAACCCGATAAGGATCAGGGCACCAACAACTATAGCAATCTCTTTAGCTTTCATCTTCTGGTTGCTTAACAGCTTGGTAAGCTACTCTTCTTTGAACAACTCCGTGTAATGATGTGCGCCTTACGCGAACAAGCTCAACTGAGCCAGATGCAATAAGCGTTCTTAGTCTAGTCCGTACAGCGTGGGGGCTTATATCAAGGGATTCTGCCAGTTCCAACACAGACATGGCACCATCTTCTGTTTCGGTAAAGTCTAGGGCATCTCTGACCTGTTGAAGGAGTTCTGATTCAGTAATCTGTGCCACCTACACCTCCACAGTCGTTGGCCTGTCAGGTTTATAGAGTACGGTCTTCATATCATAATCATCATCATCAACCTCAAACCATACAAGTCCAATGTCAGCTAAAGACTCAGCCACCCTATGTACATACTCCGTAGCGAGTTGCCAAGCCGGTAGTGCCACGGCTCTCGTCTTCACCTTATGAATCCTTCCACTGTCAGCGAACTGGTGGAAGTGGCTACGCACAGCTACATCAGGTGGCTCTTCGTGATCCATCATATAGTTAAAGAAGATATCCTGAGCGAACCATCTGATGTATGGACCTTTAGTATGCGCCCGTCTTCCCATCCTTCCGTGGTGCTTGATGTCGAACAAGACAGGGCCAACCTGAATCAGCCTTGAGTACGATGATTTGTTCCCAGTGTCTGGATCTCCCTTAACCTTCCAGCCTTGGGCACTGAGTGCCCGTGCAATCCCCTCCTCTGCTCCACCTGCCCTACCCACATGGCTAGGTGTACCTCTGAGTACATGGATCGTCTGGGGCTTGAGTGCCAGTGGAACCCTAAGTGATTCCAACGCGCACCTCATGTGTATACCCGTTAGTCCACTCGCGATCTGGGTAGTACGATGATGATCTCCATCAATAAGATCACCATTAAGGATAAGGTGTAGCTTCGCTTTTCTGTTCTTGCGTTTAACGGATTTGATTACAGCCCATGCTTTTTCCCAGTTATCCCATAACCAGCGTTGAGATTTATTGGGTTCGTACATTCCCCCATCATCCAACTCCAACCCTTCGGGAGGACACAGCCCGACTGTTGAGCCGCAGTGTGTGTCCCCCACGCACACCACTAAATGCTTCATTCATCATCCTCTGGATTCCAATCTGCTGATCCCGCAGTAGGGTCTTCTTTGCAAACAGAACAGTCCTCGTCTCTTTTTATCTCATTATGACACTGCTCACAGATCTTCGATCCCTTGCTGAAATCCCAACCACACAACCAGCAGAACCGCCTCACAAAATATCCCTCACCACTAGTATTATCTGAACCACAACGAGGGCAGTCCACTACGAACCCCACCTCGCAGGTGCCGGCCTACCGATCATACCCCTAACATCAACATGGGTAAACGATTGATACCGGCCTAATCCCAACTGCTTTGCCCACGGGCTATCATCAATCAGGTCAGCTACATCTGAAGGCGACCATCCTACCTTGACTATATCTGCGGCACCCAAGGTGATGTGCATAGAATGAGACACGCCACCTATTACTTCATTGTATTCCGGGTCACGATACCAACTGTTAACCAATAGGGGTGCCACACCATCAGCCCTGCGTACCCATTCAAGGACATCGATCAGCTTGAATGCATTGCCCAGCTTCTCTACAGGAGGGGCACCTAACGCTACCCCATATGCGGTACGCCCTACGTCACAGATCTCCAGCGCACTGAAGTTGGTAGTGCCCCTCTGCTTCAACCGACAATCGCATAGGGTTATCCAATCATTTCTCGTCATGTTCTCTGAACCTGACGTTGTTGTCTAACAAGTCAGGACGCCTAAGTCTCTTCGCCGCCTGAGCTATGCCGGATGCCACTGCCCCTACCTGCGGAGCCAAGTACTGTGCAACCCTTGGACCGCCGGCCCATGCGAGTAGACCAATACCCCAGCTACCTAGCAGTGCATATGCTGGGTCTGGTACATTCCAGATGGTGGAATCAAGTACGATAATTACAGCAATGAAAACCATCGACGCGGTAAGTAGAACCCTAGCCGCGCTAAGAGTGCCCCGTTCGTCTGTTAGTATTTCCTTGATAGGCATTACGGTCTGGTTCCTAACGCCGCTTCCATAACACCCCGTTCCTGCCTTATGTCACCCATGATCTTGACCATCTCCCCAAGCATATCATCGCGGATTTCAAACATACGGAAAAGCTGTCTACGTTTATCATCATCAGACAGATCGCTCCTTTCAAACAATCTGTCACGCTCATCCCGGTAGTGCTTCATGCGGCGTTCAAAATACTGAAGCCGTCTCTTGGCATCAAACATTCCCTTATGTTCATTCTCAAAGTCCCTCGCCGCTTGATGGCCCCTGCTTTCCCTGATCTGGCCTAGCGTGGTGACCAGTGTGTTCATGTCCTCGACAGCCTCGTACATATCCTCCTGAAATCCGCCACCCTTTTGTGGATCGTACATCAAATCCCCGATTACGGGCAGATTAGCTAGGGTGCGCATATCAAAGCCGAAGTCAGCCGCCGTGCCCACCACATTCTCGTTCATCAACTCACGAGCAACACGATCTCCTGCAACCAAGAGATACCCCCCTATCGTGCCCGTGTACTGACGTAGCATATACTCAAGCTTCATAGGTGATGACATGAAATCCATATTCTTGACGAGCGGCATCTTGCTCAACTTATCCCCAAGCAATCTCGTTATCATGCTGGTGTATGGGTTGTACTGCTCGCTCGCCATGACAGTGTCTTCCATCCACTGAGGCACAATGTCATCCCTTTGGTAAGCGTCTTTGTTAGCCCACGCATCAATCATAGGACGTATGAACTGTGGCCTCAGATCAAGTAGGAGAGAAGATTTTAACTGACGAGCCATCTCACCTCTAACGTCTCTGATATCATGCTCTTCTTCTGAGAGCATTCTCATTATCTGCTCAGGTATAACTTTATAGATAGTTCCAACCTCAAATGGTATTGGAATCTTGATTCCGGGCTTGTCTCCACCAAGAGGAATCAGCCACCAATCATTTTTCTGATCTTCACGAGCATTTTTATATTCTTCATCATCCTTAACCATGAAGTAGTACATCATGGTAGCCATCACTAACAGCGATCCCCTCGCCATAGTGACCCCTATCCTGTGCGCCCGTTGGGCACCGCTGTCTATCTCTGCACCCTCTTCTAAGAACAGTCCGGGTGCGTCCATTGAACCAACGTGCGTTCTTCCAACAACATCCAGACCTTGAATACGTCCGTTCATAAATGGAGCCATAGATGTCAGCACAGCAAAGAACCGACTAGAACCACGGCGACCATAGTTGATGATCTCAATTGCCTGAAACAAAGATTCAGCGGCATTACCATCTGACTTAGCCATCGCGTGATCGTATACAGCCATCCGTGTAGCAACTTCAGACCGCTTGGAGCCGCTACCTAGTGCGTCCCATAACAGCACTCCCCAGTCCAGTGGATTGGCTACTGATCTCTTAGACTTCTTTATATGGTGTTCAACATCCACCGCTGTTGGATCACTTGGGTCCGCCTGCCAGTCAACTGCTATACCCAGCCCTCGCTCTTCGGCTCGTTTCAGGATGGTGGGGTCCACAAAGTTCCTCATCGCTTTGAAGAACATGGCCGGCCCACCTCCATACACAACGGAAGCTTGCCATGAATCTCTGATGATGTTCTTTAGCATAAAGGGCGGCGAGCGCGTGACCATTTCACGGAGGAACTTTGAAGAACCTACGACGATCTTGGCTAGTCCCTTACTGACCCGCTCGCTCTTGATACCTAGTGTCTTCCCGAAGAAGTCTTCGATAGCCTGCTGTGGGCTGAACCCAATTTCCATGACTGCAAGAGATAGTTCGGGGTCCACAACACGGTAGACCTTACGAATACCATTCTCTGAAATCTCGCTTGTTGGATTATCAGGATCGATCTCTGTAGATATTCCCTTGGCCTCGACTTCTATGGGGGAGAAGCCCCGCTCATCTAAATCAGCATTGAGAACTTCAGCCGCATCCCTAAGTTTTTGGATCTTCACATCTAATAGATCCAACTCAAGTTGCATTTCATTTCTGAGACGTTCAGTCTTTACTACAAAGGTGCCATCTTTTTTCTTTCCTGTTTTCTGCCGTAGATATATTTGACGTTCCAGATCACGCTCAGACGGATACTCTATCTCGACAGCGGTTCCATTAACGACTTCATCACGCATTGATCTGGTCGTGGCGATGTTGATCATGCCGTCCCTGATTAGTGCTTGAACATTGCGCTGTATACTACCGAATAAATCCCCATTGATTGGTGCAAAACTTCCTTCAATACTTTTGTCGATGAGGTATTCACCACGGGTAGGCACATCATCTTCTGCCGCTTCTTCTGACTGCAATCTTCTCGCTTCTTCTACTGCTTCGTTCTGGGTGTTGTACATCTTAGTAGTATTGTCCCACCCCTGATCTCTATAGAACGGGATGTAACGCATACTCTTCATCAGGTCGCCCCTCTCCACACTCAACTGTCCTGATTGTACCGCAAACTCAATCATGTAATAGTTGAAGTCGGCGTACTCGTCACTAAACTTGACAACGGCACTCTTCATGTCCGTGTCAGCTAACTTGATGTTAGCGACATACTCCTTCGCCGCTTCAATAGGGAAGAATTTGCCATCCTTATTGACCTTAGCATAATGCACCTGCCATTCCTGATGCTCCCTTCTCGCCGCCTGAATCTGTTCTGGTGTAGCATTGGGATCGGCACTTAATGCCTGAAGCTTGGCCCTAGCTTCCGCTCGCTTGGTGTGAATATCAATTATGCGTAACGCCGCCATGTATTTGGTAGCGACATTTTGGGCCACCTCACCCATCTCAGTTAATGGCTCAAAGATTTCATACAAACCTTTGACTGGAATTTCATTTCCATCTGCGTCCAGCCTTGGCTTTCCAGTCTTAGGATCTCTAGCCACAAGTTTCTTGAGCTTGAAGCCACCGTTTTCATAAACGATCATGCCATGTTGCATGACTCCGGGTATGAAGTTCATTGCATTGTCTGCAAATCTCCATGCCGCTATCGCTGAGTTTTCTGCGAGCCTGCTAAGAGCTTCGCCGTATTTTATTATCTCTCTTTGCCACGCACGTTTCGATGACTTCCAAGCGGCAAGCCTTTTGTCCAAGAACTTCTTCCTGAATATCTCCCCCTTTGTATACACCATCATCCTGCGGAACTCTTCTCTGCTTCCTAAAAATTTTGGCTTACCATCTTTATCTTTACCCACAATATTGTGGGCATCTGTCGCCTCAATTACCTGTTGGGCCGCTGGATCGCTCCTGCTTACAATGGTATCAAGAGCGTCATCACCTAACGCTACATCTTCATCAGTCAGAAGTGTATCAGACTTACCAAATCTACGCAGACGCATTTCTTGGGCACTGGCAGGCATACGGAAGGCTGGCTTCCTGCCATCTGCGAACCTGAAGTAAGCATTCAGTGATTCGGGATCTATATCCCCCGCTTCTATCGCCTGTGCGTTAAGTACAGGTGATACAATGTTAGCGGTTTCATCAATCTCTGTTCGTGCCCTGAGTTCACTGACCAGAGATTCCTGCAACCGTTGTATGGGGGTTAAACTTGGATCATCGAACTCCAGCGTGGAGTCTAAGATTATATCTATGGCTTCGTCTATCTTTACGGGATCACCGTTCTTAATGGCATCCCTTAGTCGCTGGGCATCTTCGGGTTTAGCTCGCTCAATGAACTGTAGCGACTGCGCCCCTCCAGTTTCCTTGCGCGTTTCTGCCCTGCGCCTCATGGTGTCCACGTTCTGTATCTTCTCAAACACTTCCAGAACAGGCAGAAGATCCGCCTCTTCAGCACTACCCACTACGGCACCGAAGATACTTTGTAGCTCACGCTTGATCTTGCCTATTAAACCAGAAGACCTAGCCGCTGGGATCTTGTCTTGAGCAAGAGCATCCAAGATGCGAACAGATGTTTCTTCTGTTAGGGCATCACCACTTTTCTCAGGATAGATCTCCGCAACGTGTTCTCGCCAAGTCAGCCCACGCTCATGGGCACTTGAATCAACTTCCTTGGGCACCGCTCTGTCTCTACGCCCGTACCTTTCCAGTGCCTTTCGGTCACTGGTAGTTAGGTTGTCTCTGATGTAGTGAACGTGTGCCCCTTCGTGAGCTACGGCGTCCTTAATTAGAGTCTCAATCTCAGCGTCCTTGTACTTGCCCACAATCTGAGAAAGGTTGAAGACTATTCGGGAGCCGTAGTTTTGCAAAGAAGCCACGGCCCCACCTTCGTACTTAGGTCTGTATATGGGTTTGCCGTCCTTCATCGCCAGCTTGGGCTTACCATCTTCCATAACGACCTTGCCATTTGCGTCCTTCACAACCACAAAGGCTCCGTTAACCATTACATCCTTGGCTTGGGCCATCATGGAATCCACATCAGCGGTGAACTGAGCAGTAATACCCGTAAGCCCCAGCTTTTTGAACGCCTTGGTTATAATGTTCTTGTACTTCTGAATCCTTTCATTCGCTTCCACAATACTACTGGCTTCTTCAGGTATTTGATCGGGGGCATTCTCCATCTTGGCTTCCCCCATGTCGCCTTCCCGAAGATCCTTTCGTTCCCTCTTTTTTTGTTGCTCTTTTGCTCTACCCTTCTGTGTTGTGTCTATTGCAGGGTCAGTGCGAAGTAGCCGTGCAAGTACAAGCTCCTGCTCACCAGTAGAAAGACTGTCCCAAGATGGTGTAGACTCTTCGTAGCGTTGACGGAATGTTGGTGCTTCGGGTGGCCCACCCTCTATTTGAAAATCACCAGCCATCTCCTGTTGTCTTGGGTGGACGTAGGCGAGGCTTTGAAGATCTGCGATGCCTAGTGTATCGCGAATTAGTTCTGTAAAGAACTTTGACTTGAACAGGTTCTTTGGAACTTTGAAGTTCTTTGCTTTTAACAGGTCTGCAAAAATCTTCTCTGCCTTGGTGCCGGTAAGTTTGTATTTAATGTCCCCTAGGCGTCGTTTTATATCCAGCATCCTACTATCAACCAACTTGCCAAAAGACAGGCCAACCCAACTGATAGGTGGACGCTGATCAGTACCTTCCGTTTCAATTGCGGCGGCAGTGTCATCTATAGCCGCCATCCCAAAGATGGCATCGATAGCACGTTGCGCCTGAACACGGCCACGTTCTGCACCTTCTCTCTCTACCCCTTTTGCTTCTTTAACAACTACCTCTATACCACGGTATGCTTGCCCTTCCCCCGGCTCTGGGCGTGGTGCAACCCTAGCATCAGGAACAGGAACTGCCTCTCCCCCCTCTCGCGGATCGTACTTAATGCTCAGTCCGCGATGACCAAAAATACCCTCCATAAAGTCGGTGACTTCTGCGGCGGTTAGCGTTGCGTTCGGATCTCTTGCTATCTCCTCAAGTCTTCTGTAAGCGTCCCTCTGTTGCTGACTAACCAAGTATTCTTCAAGCTCAAAATTACCCCCTTCCGTCTGGGTATCCATGCGAACATCACGAGCTTTGTTCTCATCAACGGCAGTGTTGACCCTTCTTGTCAGATAGCCTTCGCTTTGTAACAACGCGAGGCCACTCGTTATACGTTTTGCAGGTCTATTCCTTATCGCTTTCTTAGCTGACACTCTGACTCGCTCTAAGTGAGCCTTGGCATCCGTGATTACCTTTGGTTTAGGTGGGATACCAAATTGAGCAAATTTACTACGAATCACTTTCTCTGAAGCCTCATCAATTTCTTTATCAAGACTTTCGAGCGTCTTGTGATCTCCCGGCAAGTACCGCCCTACATCCACCCCTTCTTCGTCAAGTGCCTCTACTGTTGAATCCTCAACAACAACTTCGCCATCTTGTCTTTTTTTCAAGTCGTTTTCAGCATTTTCCAACTGTCTAGCGAGACGGTCTATTTTTTGTTGAGGACTAACTGCCTCCTCGAATTGTGTTGCTAGTTCCTCCCTTTGTTTTATAATCGAATTATATTCCCTTCTCTCCCTCCTTTGTTGCCTTACATCGTCCTGCGTTGCTCGCTCACCTGTGACTGGATGGACTGCGCCCTTCTTTGGTTTACCATCTGTAGTGGCAGGGATTTTAATGGAATCCCTGCCCTCATCTGTGCGATCATAGTCAACTACGTTTCCCTGATCATCATAAATTGGCGGGTATACCAGATTACCTTCTAGTTGCTCTGTTGCCTCCGTATCTAAAGCTTCTAACTGCGTTGCAATTGCACTTCTATCGCCTGCAAGCTTAGAGTCTAGTTCAGCATCTTGTCCTTGCTTTGAAACCCATTTTTCTTCTTCAATCTTGTTACCTTTATTATCGAAAACTGCCGCCACCTTATCAGCTAATGGCTTTAACTGGCTCCTTAGCTTGTCGATACTAGCCAATAGAGGGGCTACCTGTGCCGTGTACTG
>Ga0114904_1001129_pt1 | contig 13584 bp, 22 predicted proteins | sample MalvirDeepMed_s6_FD_83498 | JGI IMG/M metagenome (GOLD analysis project Ga0114904, IMG submission 83498) | Marine viral communities from the Global Malaspina Expedition - Malaspina viral metaG DeepMed_s6 | ecosystem: Environmental > Aquatic > Marine > Oceanic | place: Mediterranean Sea... | reverse complement strand
TCAGTGAAAGAATGCGCCATGCATTAGATGCGGTCTACCTCCCATTTGAGGGCAAAGGATCTTTCGATGCACTTAGTTGATTACCATCGGTTAGCCATTTACAAAAAAATTCTGGCCCTGCCGATAGACCCCACGATCAAGGATCGCATCGGCCACCGGATCACGGCCCCGATTAAATCACCGCCCAAAAAAACTGAACGAGTAAAAACCCAGTTTATTTCCCACCTGATGCATCGTGAGTTGGGGCACGAGGGGGATCTATGACGCGGCTCCGGTTTGTGTTTGCGGAAGGCTTTGAAGAACGGAAGCTACTCTTACAACAAGGGCTAGAGTCTGTGGCTATCCCAGACCATATGCACGCCGCCATTACCCGTTACGTGTTAGACCATCAACGCCCAGGGGGATTCCTCACGGCACTCCTGAAAAATGATCTATTCACAGCGGTGCCCCTGGCAGATAGTGCTAATCGTAAAGCGTTGCATGATTGGGTCAGATTGTTATATAACTATTGTCCAGCAGACTGCTACGGCAATGAAGAAGCTGTAGAACACTGGTTAGAGAATCTGGAAATGGAGTGAACATGGCAGCGGGTGAAAATTCAATAACACTATACAAGCGTGATGAACCCACAAAAAACGGGGATTTGGTGTACCGCCGCGATGGAGTGCGTGCCAGCGTGTACGTGAACAAGCGGAATTTTTTACGTGGGGAAGCCCCGGATGTGATCACCGTATCTTCTGATGATCCGATCTTCCGCCGTCCCGTGGGAGAAATTGACCCAGACGTAGCCGCCGCCCGCGTGCAACAGCTTCAAGCCAAAGCCGACCGGAAACGGGATCAAGCTGGGGAACTGCTCGAAAAAGCCCGCACCCTGTCGAGCCAAGCCGAGCAGGAAGCCGCCAAGTTGTGATGAAGCAGATCGAAGTGGTGCTACACCCTTCAGCCAGCAAATTAATAACGTACAGTCCACCAGGGATTAAAGCCAGTTATAGCTTTAACCAGAAAATGTTTGCTGATGCGGTGACCCCCCCGGAACGCCTGACGATTACCGGCACCGGCTTCCGTTCACCGCCTGACCCGGTGGCAGAGGCTACGGCTCATGTAGCGCGGTTACGGGAACGTGCAGCCAAGGCAGCAGAACGTGCGGCCACAGCCACGGCCATTGCGGAACGCTACGAAAAGCGTGCTACCAATGCCTGATCCCGTCCTGTTTAGTTCTAAAAAAACAGAATGGGAAACGCCCGCCGCCTTGTTTGCGGATCTAGACCGGGAATTTCAGTTTACGTTTGATATCTGTGCCTCTCCCGAAAATGCGAAACGTGATCAGTACTACACGATTGATCAAGATGCCCTAAAACTGCCGTGGGTGGGGCGGTGCTTTTGTAACCCCCCGTATGGCCGCAAAACCATCCAATGGGTAGCCAAGGCTGACGCAGAAATTCAACAGCCAGAATGCGAAGTGATCGTGATGCTCTTAGCCGCCCGTACCGACACGGGATGGTTCCACAGGTATCTGTGGGACAGGACACACCACCACGCACGCTCTGGGGTATCTGTGCGCTTCCTGCGGGGCCGTTTGCACTTCGGTGGGGGTGAACACCCAGCCCCCTTTCCTTCTCTCATTGCCATATGGCAGTAAGAACCCTGCTGGATGGCTTAGTAGCACGCCCGGACTGGCACCCGATAGCCCCGCCCAGCCTGGATGGGATTAATGAAGTTGCCCTGGATGTGGAAACGGATGGGCTGGCCTGGTGGAATCAGGATCGGCCCATTGGGTTCAGCCTCACGCTCCCCGATGGCACTACCAATTACTTTCCCTGGGGGCACCGTGGCGGCGGGAATCTGGATGAACAGGTCATGCACCGCTGGGCTGAACGTGAGCTACGCGGGAAGCACATTGTGAACCTCAATACCAAGTTTGATATTCACATGCTGTACGCCTGGGGAATCGATCTGGAAGCCCAGCACAATACGGTAAGTGATGTGGCCCACTACGCGGCACTGCTGGATGACCATCGGATGAAATTTAGTTTGGATGCCCTCACCCAGGACTACCTCGGTGAAGAAAAAGTGGGCAAGGAACTTGATGTTACCCGCATGGCAGATTATCACGCGGGCACGGTGGCCCCGCGTGCGGAAAGTGATACCCGCCAGGTCTGGCAGTTGAAGAAAAAAATGTGGCCGCTGCTGGATGCCCAAGACCTGCACCGCGTCCGGGCGGTGGAAGATGCGGTGATCTTTGTGGTCTGTGAAATGGAACGCAATGGCACACCTATCGATCTGGAACTGCTGGAGCAATGGATCACCGATTCAGAACAAGCCTATCTCCGCAGTTTGTGGAAAATTTACCGGGCAACAAACCTGAACATTAACCCGGCTTCCCCAAAAGATTTAGTTAAACTTTTTGGCAAGCTCCAGTTACCCATTGCAGAAACCCCAGAGGGAAGACCGAGTTTTACCGATTCCGTTTTAGACTCGCATACGCACCCCGTCATGGCCCAGGTACGCACGGCCAGGAAACTTGCCAGCTTACGGAGTAAGTATCTCTTGAAGTATCGGGACGCAGTAGGCAGTGATGGCATCCTGCGGTATGCGTTGCATCAACTGCGGGCCATGCCAGGGCCACTGGATACCCAGCGGGCGGCGGGCACGGTCACGGGCCGCTTTAGTTCAACAGCCATCCAAAAAGGCGTGGGGGTGAACATTCAGCAGGTCATGACCCCCGCCAAACAAATTGCCGCGTTTGGATCTGATCAATTTTTGATCCGACAGTTACACAAACCCGGATCGGGAATGTGGCTGAGTGCCGATGCCGCGCAGATCGAATACCGCTTGTTTGCGGCCAAGGCCCGGAATCCAAAAGTGCTGCAAGCGTATGCCGATGACCCCACGCTTTCCTTTCACAAACTGGTCTGGGATGAACTCAAAAAATTAAAACCAGACATTAGTTATAAGGCCACCAAAAATTTAAACTTCTGTAAACTATACGGCGGCGGCATTGTCAAAATTGCGGCCATGCTTGGAATGATTACCTCGGAAGAATTGCACACGCTGCAACAAGAAAAAGCGGGGTGGGCACATCCAAAATTGCAGGGGGCACGCCATGCGTTACAAATCTATGGCCGTGTGCTGCCTGAAGTGCAGCAGATGTTGAAGCGTACGAGTATGCTGGCAGAACAGCAGGGGTTTGTGACCACAGTGTTAGGGCGGCGGGCACGGCTGACCAAGCACTATTACAAAGCCCTGAACCGTGAGATCCAGGGTGGGGCGGCAGATATTATGAAACTCAAACTGGTTCAGTTGCACCAGGCCAGAAAAGAGACCGGGTTTGTCATGCGTTGCACGGTGCATGATGAAGTGGATGGGGATGCCCCGGATGCCGCGTGTATCGAAAAGGTGAATGCCGTGTTAGCTGCCCCGGCGGTGGATCTTCCCATTCCCATTTTATGGGAAACGAGTACGGGCACGACGTGGGGGGCGTGTGAATGAAGCGGGCTTTAAACGGAAGTTAGTGACGGCTTTAAAACAGCACATGCCGCACGCCTTAGTGCTACGGCATGAAGATCGCTTTAGCGCGGGCATTCCTGATCTGTCCGTCAGTGGGGGCGGGCGTACTACCTGGTGGGAAGTCAAACTTGCCAACCCCGGTTGCACCTCCAAACAAATTCAGCAGTACATCTGTGCAAGGTTAGACTCGGCAAACTTTTGCCGCTATCTGATCTATGAACTACGCACCAAAAATATTTGGGTAGTAAAGCCTGACCACTTCACTACATGGCGGCAGGATGGGAAAGCCTTTCCCACCATGGATGCTGCACTGGAATTTATGAAAGAGGTACATGATGCAGGGCACCATCATTCGGCTTCTTCCGAATAACGGGTATTGCTTCATCCGGGGTGAGGATAACATCTCCCGCTTTGCCCACGCCCGTGCGTTCCGTAACCCCCTGGAATTTGACCGGGCACGCGAAGGGCAGGGTGTGGAGTTTGACGCGGTGCAGGACACCAGCCCCACGGCCAAAGCGGGCGGGCTGCGGGCCATCAATATCGTGCTGCTTCCCGGCGGCTACGCGGTGCCTAAATTACCCACCTAAAAATAATTGAAAATAAACCTTGCTTTCTTTCTGGGGAATCTATAGAGTTACTTACATGACGTTTATCGCTGAACGGCCCAAGGGATTTAAACAGCACGAGTTTGATACCGCTGATCAGGTGTATCACCATCGTGAGCATGTAATTACCGCTGCCGATGGCACCACCTGGAACTGCACCGATTTTGTGCGGCTCACGGGCCGATTCACAGAGGGTTCTTCCCGTAAATCACACCGCTATACGCTAGGGCGATATTTAGACCGCACCATGCAGTTGAAGGGAGTCCCTTGCAAGTGCTTGCGGCTTTACCCGGCCAGCGGGGAATTTATTCCCGAGGAAGTCTCCACTTACATCGTGACAGAAAAAACACTAACCCAAAAAATAGAAGTTACTCCGATGCTAACCTTGACCGAGGATCTCACCCGCATGTATGGGGAACATTACGCCCCCGCAACACACGTAGCAAAAAAAGATTACCAATTTAAAGGCTAAATCATTGGGGTTTTTTATTTATTTAAAAATAATTGAAAATAAACCTTGCTTTCTTTCTGGGGAGTCTATAGAGTTATATCCATGATGTTGAACGACACACTAACCCGGGGAGACAAAAAGATGACACATTTAGAACACAGTGCCCCAAGTAAAAATTACTGCCCCGCAAGTCTTACATATGGGCACCCGCTTACAGAAGTAGTGAGATCGCTGGTATCACTCAACTGGTCTGGTGAAGAAGAACGTATAGCAGTTTATACCTGCCCACATTGCCAACGTGAATCTTCTGAGGGAGAAATCCAATCTGCTAGGAACTGATTAATTTTGGCTTTACAAAATAATAAAACTGTGTCGTTTAACACTAGGGGGGCTTCGGCTCCCCTTTTTTTTTGCTCAATAAACCCCAGAATCATTGGGGTTTTTTATTTATCTAAAAATAATTGAAAATAAACCTTGCTTTCTTTCTCTGGAGTCTGTAGTATTACTTACATGATGTTGAACGCAACACACCGGGGAGACAAGAAGATGACAAGAAAGCAAATTGCACTACGGAAAAAGTTTGGCCTTGCCACAACTACTAAAGCATTACAGAACAAAGATGGTGTGGTAAATGGCCCAGAAGATTTTATTATGGGTGGAGTAGTCAAGGGCTGGGAAAATATTACATGGTCTGTGGATACTCGCGGGAAAGTTATTGTAAAAGGCGGGCGGAAGCCATCCGCGTGGAACCGAAACTTTGATGCGAAGTAGTCAGAACCAGGGGGCTTCACGGCCCCCTTTATTGATGGAAAAAAGGAGAGAGACAATGGGACTGAACGAAGCAGAAATGGCTAAATACCGAAAGACGAGAACTAAATATCTGGAATCATTTTGTGAGTTTTATTATCTTTACGGCCCCACTGGAAATCTGATTGGGAAAGTAGACCAAAGGCATTGTGGCTTCGGTTGGTTGTGCTGCACCATGGGGATTGGTGACACCGTCCGACTGACTCCCAACCGACGCACCATTATTTTCACGGGCGGTGATATTGATGAGGAAGAGGACACCCACCCGTGCAATAGCTCAGACACATTCCAGTACCGTGTTTTGTCCGACTGCAAGGCGGTTTGGCTGGCTGACAAAGAAAATCAGGATTGGGTAGATGACGAGTTTTTTCGTCGAAGTAAGACATACAAACGCGCAGAAAAAAAACTGGATGCCTAACCATAAAATGTCTTAGGCGTGGATTAGGAGACACTCCGAAAATGAAATGTAACCCTGTACCCTGATGGAATACAGGACAACACCCGAGAGAACAGGGGGGGTGCAACCCCCCCTTTCTTTTTTATGATTACAGGAGATACAAAAAATGTGGATAGAAATAGGATTAATTCTGAGCTACACGGGCCTGGTGTGGATGTTCTGGAAAGAATATGGGGATTGCTTCGATGACACCCCAGAAGATGAAATGACCCAGAAAGAATTTATTTATCGGGACTGGAAATAAAGGGTTTTTATTTATTTAGTAGGGAACCCAGGGGGGGGCTTCGGCTCCCCTTTTTTTTGCTCAATACACGCGGCCATCAACGTATTCAGGCTTATCGTAGTGCGTAATCTTCGCCCCAATTTTTTCAGCCACAAATTGTGCCACATCATAATCGGGACTAGGATTGGATGGCACAGGATTCCAGGGGTGTTCTAATGTCCAGGAATTACACATACCCAGCAAGAGAGGATCTGTAGACTTCCACTCCCCCTCACTAAATCGTGCAACGTTTTTATCTAAAGTTATTTCTACCATTTTATACTTTGCTACAAAGTATACATGATTTATAAAAACTTATTAAGACCCTTAAAACTATTATTAGATTTTACTCATCAAGTATGTAGTACCGCAACTTATCTTGCTCCGTAAGTTGTAGAGAAATTGACTTAAATTTTTCACTCCCCCGTAAACTCCATTTAGAAGTGTCATGTGTATATTTTCGTTTAATAATTCGTTCATAGATAAAATCAAAAAGTTCCGGTTGCGTTCTGGCAAATGTTACAGGATCTTTAAACATTTGCTCCATTCCCGTTGTACTGACTTCTGTCGCACCTTGCCACCCGTCGCGCCGAGTCCGTATCTTATTAGCGTACCCTCTACCCCTTATTTCGTCTCGGACTACTCGATCTTGATCTAGCTCATACACTTTTCCGGTGTATACATCTCCTACGCCATCTGGATTCTGTCGAGTTTTCCAGGCATCATCATACGCCACTTCTCTTTTTTTATATCCTTTATCCCCAGTCCAATGACCCAACCAGCGTTTCGTATCCCCTTTAGTTCTGAGATCACGCCAACGTAGGGCTTCCGCTAAAACATCAGGGTTTCCATATTCAATGGTGTGCGTCAATTCATGCACAGTAGTACTTCTTCCACCACGGGATAAATCGCTCAGTACTAAATTTATGTCATAATCACGATCTCCAAGAGAACGTGCAAAGGCCCGATCACGTTCCCTATTCACTTTCACTTTCGCTGCACCCTTTTGTACCGTCAACGCTAAATCATCCCCTTCAGGTAGTGATGCGTATAAACTATCGTCTGTCATACGCCTCCATGCTTCTATCCCTTCATCTAATGCTTTCCTCTGTTCTTTTAATTTTTTAGTTTGAACCTTTTGTGAAAAACTTGGGGAGGTATCTACATCCACATTTGTATTACGAGTTTTGTTATAAATAAATTTTTCTAAAACTTCCTCATATTCACTTCTTTTGGCATCCTGTAATCCACCATATACCCGGCTAAGGGCTATACGCAGTTCAGCATTATCATCATAGAGTTCCTTAGCAACACGCTGCCTTAATTGTTCATATAATTCTTCTTTTTGTTTCAATTCCCTTATCGCTACGCTACGCCTACCGCTCAAGCTGGGATCGAAATACTCTATCTTTTTTCGGAGTTCGCCCATGTCATCCACAAGAGCATTTTTTTGAGTTTCTATGTCTAGCTCTAGCTTTCTGTATTTACTTAAAACCTCATCGTAATCTTTTTGTGCTTTAGCTATTCTTACTCTATACGGTGATTCAGGATCATCCGCATATTTTAAAATCGCCTTCCGCGCATCCGATCCTTTGAGCAGTTCCCCATCTGCATTCACCGCCATGCGTGCCATGGTGGAGATTGGGGCACCTGTAGCAGCCACCGGGGGTGGCGTGAGTGTCATGCCGCCCATCCCAGGCACCGGAGCCACTCCACACCGGCAGTTGGGATGGGTAGTCGGGCCATCAATCTTGCCAATGCTTTTAACGTTTGTATCAAATTTTTCTTTCAGTAATACTTGCTGGCCGTTCATGCGTTGACAAATGCCGCACGCTCCAAAGGGCGTAGTCATCCATTCCTTTTTGGCATCGCCCCCTAACACCCCTTTTTTCTGAGCCTGGAACCATGACTGCTGTGCCCCGGCAGACAAGGCATCTATTGTTTCTGTGCGGGCAATCGTGATCCCCCGTCTACGGATCATTTTCTTTTTTAATTTGATCCCGGCTTTGGCTTTGGCGGCTGGAGATAATGCCGGGTTTAACCCCCGCACATATTTTTTTAACGCAGCAGCCTGTGGGCGGTTTAACCCCACCATATTTTTTATTTGTTTTGCCGCTTCACGGGGGGGAATTTGATCCCGGATCATGTCTCTGATGAAATTGCGGATCGCTATTTTTGTTTCAGTATTAATAGCCGTGACTCGTTTGGCCGCATACTTCGCCGCAAATTTTTCAGCTTGCTTATTCTTGGCATCAAAGCCAAACCGCAGTGACTTAACTTTTACCGTATCGGTTGAGTTGTTTGGCACCGAAGTGGCCCCCACGATTCAAAGTCTGTTTGATGCTGGTGTTGACTGGTGCCATGGCTTCACGCATCCGTGTGGGCGTGACCACACTCCGTAGCGCGGCTTCTTCATCCCCCTTGGCTAAAGCTAATGTGAGTTTCTCCAGATCAACCGCATTTTCTAAGTGTGCTGCGGCCCGAAGAAACCGGGCTTCTATCGTGGGTTCAATTTTATCCGCCATTTTTTCAATGGCTTTCAGATCCTCGCTCCTACTCATCAGTCTCTTCTACTTCAATGACTTCCTCTGCCGGGGGCGGGGCTTGTTCCGGTTCACGGCTAATTTCCTTCTTTTCTTCTTCATCCGTGACCCCATACCGTGCCCAGCCACCTTCCGTTAAAATGTTCCAGAAAGTTTTGTAGGAAATCTCCCCGGCTTGAAGGGTAGCCAGGGCAGTTTGGATTTCCTGCGGGGCCGCTTTGACCTGCAAAAAATCTTTATTGAGTTCTACCCTCACAGGAATATCCTGGGGGGAAGTTTCCAAGCCTTGCCACCAGGCCATTAACTGAAGGGCCGAGGTTAAACCTTGTTCCATGGCCTGGGCCATCGTCCGAAGCGTGGCATGTTCGCCCGCGTGCCGCGCTAACACCGCCGTAGCCGTTTCCTGCGCCACCGTAGGCTGTTCTTCTAACAGCTTGGCACCCAGCGTAGCCATCTGGTGCTGCTTCGCTAGCAGGGCTTTTTCAAGTGACTCCATCCCGGCCCCGGAAAACTCCACCATGCCCGCTTTGCCGTCTTTGTCAAGAATCCACACGGTGGATGGCCCGATCTGGAGTGCATCCACATCATCCCCACTGCCCTTCATGCCAGAGACATAGGGCGTAGGCAACGCCACCAGATGTAAGCCCTGTTCATGATCACAGGTGTTCCGCCAATGGGCTAAATTCAGTTCTGCTAAATCCAGCAACGGCGGATCTTTTAATTCAGGAGTGGTATAGGCTGGGCCAAGAAAGACAAACGGAATAAAGGGCAACGGTTCCCCACGCCGCAAGGGGGTAATCTCCGGGCCATACAATTCCAGTTCTCCCCCGTCTGGTGAACGCCGCCACCGCTGTTGCGTGTAACGTAATTGGTTCCCGTCCAGATGCAGCCGCAGTTCCCGGTACTGTTCCAGCGTGTCATATTTAAACCGATCTTTTTCATTCACCACACGCGGCTGTTCCTGCACCACCAGCAGGGTTAAAATCTCATCCCCGTCTAGGGTAGTCGTATCCCAATTCACAATATTTTCAGCCGTATAACTGACAAAGTAGGGCCGCTTCTCCAGCAGTTCTGAATCTGACATTTCTACCAAAACACCCTGGCGGGCCATCAGCATGACTTCCTCGCTACAGGACAAGGCAAACTGCTCCATGGGAATGTTGGTGAGAGTCACATCCTGTAACCAGGGTTCCACCGCACGCGGCACATCGAAGCGTGGCGTTTTTTGGAAAATGCCGCCGGTCAGCCCGCTAACCGTACGCCGCACCGCGTTATAAAAATTTCCCCGATTTAAATAATCGTACTGGGCCTGGGGCGTAGCGGCGGGGAGTTGTGGTGTGTACGCGGTTCCTGCCGCAATCACTTTTTCCCGGCCCCCGTAGGTGTCCCGCATTTTTTTCCAGATCGGTTTGAACGCGGTGTAATCATCCCGTGGCGTATTCACTGGCATGGGCTTACCTTCCTAAAATTCGATTGGCTCTGTTTCTGATTTTTTTCCGGTCTGCCGCTGTGAGATTCTTGGCTTGCGGCAACCGTGCCAGGGCATTTCTGGCATGGGCTTTATCCGGCATGGGAAAACGGTGCCGCGTGCCACCATTGGTTTTTTGCACAATCGTGGCGGATCGTTTCCGGGCTTTTGCTTTGAGTACCGCCATCCGTTACCCCCACACCGCTGCCACCGCCCGCACTTCACGGGGGGCTAATCGCAATTGAAATAACGCCCCGGCTGCGGCATCCAGTTGATCTTTATAGCGGCTGCGTTTATTGGCAACCACTTCATCAAGAAACACTTTATTCCATGCCCCGGCTACCAGCTTCACCCGGCCAAAGGGTTCATCATCCGAGAGGGGGCGGGCTTGTGAAGCCAGGGGTTTCCAGCGGGTGATCTTATCGCCTGTGGCCGTAATCCCTGTGTAGCTAAACCCAGCCAGTAAAATCCGATGGGCGGCAATGATGGCTTTCCCGGCACTGCCCGGTTCCTGTTCTTCTGCCACTTCTACCCCGATGCCATCCAGCCGTGCAGTTTGTAACATCAACTGATCAACTTTCGCAGAGACTAACCGATCCCGCTGAACATCTTCGATATAAAACACCCCGCTGCGGCTTTCACTGAGTAACACTCCAGCGGTGTAGGGACTACGTTCTGTTTCACTTCCCGCCGCATCCCAGAACCGGACACGGGTGATCACATCATCAGGGGGCCGATCTACAATTTCAAACCATGACCGTTCAAACATGCCCCCCTTTTCCGGTAACGGATTCTGGGCATGTTGGCAGGAATAATCTATGGGGCCAAGTTCCTGTTTAATCGTGGCATTTTCATCCGGGCCAATTCGTAACGGATTCATCAATTCCCCGTTAGTTGTTCTGGGGTCACGCCAGCCCAGCGGGGAAACCCAGGTTGTTGGTTCATACTCGGTCGGTAAACGTAAAATTGTCCAGTCTCCCTGTTCCTGTAACGCACTGGTCAGATCATCTTCATGCCCCCGCTGCATAATGACAATCTGCCGATCAAATTTTTTATTATTGATCCGTGATGACCACACTTTAAAAAACCAGCGGATATCTTCTGTGCGGATAATATCCGAGTGGATCGTTTTGAGATTATGCGGGTCATCTACGATCAAAATATCCCCGCCCTTTCCCGTGGCTGATCCCCCCACCGAGGTACTGATCCGGTAGCCACTCGCGGTGTTGGCATAGAACCCTTTATTATTTTGATCCCCACTGAGCGTAACCCCCCAGCGCGTTTGATACCAGTTACTTTCGATCACCCGCCGTGCCGTAGTGGCAAACTCTAACGAGAGATCACTACTGTAACTGGAAAATAAAAACCGTGTAGACGCATTGCGTGTCCAGCCCCAGGTGGGGAATGCCACACTGGTGCAAATACTTTTTCCTGAACGCGGGCAAATATTAATAATTAGTTTTTTAATCTCCCCGTCAAACACGGCTTGTTCATGTTCACAGATCGCCCCTAAGTGGAACCCATCTATGAACGGGGTACTGGGTTCTATCGTGGGCCACATCGCACGCATATAGTCATGCAATGACCGCTTGCCAAGTTCCCCTTCTAACGCAATTAATTCTGCAATGGATTCATGATCCAACATGAAGATCCCCATTGTGAAGGGTGAGGAATAGATTTGTCAAAGCAAAATACCCCTATTTCTAAAGGGTTTTTACTTCTTTAAAAATAATTGAAAATAAACCTTGCTTTCTTTCTCTGGAGTCTGTAGTATTACTTACATGATGTTGAACGCAACACAAAACACCCTTAACCAGCCAAAGGAGGCTACTATGTTTTCTTGTCATGTTTCGGATGTATCCATCGACATAGCCCGCAGGAATGGCACCTTGCGTGTTGCGTCTTTTCAGACCCGTGACCGTGGGCCGCTGCTGCCTTCGGAAACTTGGTGGGCCGTATCGGACAACCACGGCACCATTGACGTATTCCCCACAGAGGCCGAGGCTCAGGCATCGGCACGGGGTGAATCCCCAGCACCAGCAGAACCGTTAGTATTGGTGTAATCTACACCAGGGGGCTTCACGGCCCCCTTTTTTTTGCTCAATAACTTGCACGCTGTGCCAGCTTCCGCGCTACCAGTTCTTCATTCACATTTTCCCCATCTGCCCAGACGGTAATAATCCAGCGGCCAAACTTTCCCTGCTGATGTTGGTGGGTTTCGATTTGCACCTGGGCCGCTTCACGCAATCGCTTTTTAAGCCAGTCCCGCGATGCACGGCCCGCGATCTTTTCCGGGCCACGCACTTCCGGGGCATTGATTCCCTGAAGCCGTCCGGTCAACGTGAACGTGATCCCAAAGCCCACGGCTACCTGACAGTCCATGATCGTATCGGCATCATAGACCCGCCAGCGGGTGGCTGGGAACACCCAGCGGGAATCTCGCTGGCCCACCTACCGATCCATCGTTCTCACGGCACTGTAGGCCCGCCCGCCCCTGGCTTTACTCATGCCCTTGGATTCATCCCGGCGGCTTTTGAGGCTTTGCGTTTTTTTTCCTCGCCGTGCCCCCAAGGATTCATCGAGTTTTGCATTGTAGCCTTGTGATCTCATACTGATTTTTTTGCCGTAACCAATTCCTTTGGGCATTATTTTTTTCTCCGTTTCTTTTTCTTCCCGGCAGTCTGTAACGCAATCGCGGTAGCTTGTTTGGCGGGGTAGCCTTCCGTGCGTAACTTTTTTATATTCTTCCGAATGGTGGCCCCACTCGATCCTTTTTTCAACGGCACCTGGTTAGATTAACGTATCTTTGAGAGGCGTGCCACTACGCAATTTATTCCAGACAATTAATCGTGATCCCCTGGCCCGTAGATCCCAATGCACACCCCACCTATACAATCCGATCCCCCCGATCCGGGGTTCTTCACGGGCAAACTCCCGGCTGAGTGCGTGAAATTCTTCCAGGGATAAATGCGCGGGGGGATAACAATCCAGTGCCCGCCCTTTGACATGCTGGCTGGTTTTCACGCCCCCGATACGCTTGTTGTGGGCTGCTGTGCGGTAGGCTGACCCAATCCGTATAGGTTTGCCCCCCAGACACTCCCGGTAGGCTTCAAACACCGCTGCAAGCCGTCTAGCACGGCTTTCCCACGCAGCCGGGTAGGGCGTGCCATCTTTGCACCCAAGTTCAGCCCAGGAAAGGTGTGGGCTAAGTTTCGCTTTCACTCGCTTTCCGTTTCTGCTGGATATCTTCTACCAAGACTGCCAGGTGTGCGTGGGCATTTCTCAGGGCCACTTCTGCATCGATCACAGAACCTACGGCTGATGCCACCAGCGGATCAGAGGCCAGATCCTTGGCAGCGGCTTCTTCTCCGACTGTTAGCAGACTGCCGACCATATCAATCGCCCGCTGGCGTTTTTCCTGCGATCCTTTATTGGTTACAAAATTTTCAATGATAACCACAGAACTACTAATAGCCTTGAGAAT
>Ga0114904_1001121_pt1 | contig 13656 bp, 10 predicted proteins | sample MalvirDeepMed_s6_FD_83498 | JGI IMG/M metagenome (GOLD analysis project Ga0114904, IMG submission 83498) | Marine viral communities from the Global Malaspina Expedition - Malaspina viral metaG DeepMed_s6 | ecosystem: Environmental > Aquatic > Marine > Oceanic | place: Mediterranean Sea... | reverse complement strand
TTGCATCATGCAATTGTTGCTCGCCGGTGCTCACATAGCTGTAGGCTTGATCAAGTGCATCAATATGACGTCGACGGGCAATAAACTGGCCTTCGGTCGTTGTGTCGAAGCCCATGGTTTTGGCCAAATGTGCTTTAAGCGTGTCTACACCGCTGCCTTCTTTTGCAGAGAGGTTAATTACCGAAATATCCCCCTGCTGGGTACTAACGCTGCTTTGTCCAATACTCAATGTACTCAGATCAGCTTTATTGCGTACTACCGTAACAGGTATGCCTTGTGGCAGGCGAGCCATAAACTCAGGCCATATTTCATAAGGGTCAATAACGCTTGTTGCAGTGGAATCTACAACAAATAGAACATGATCTGCCTCATTGATAGCTTGCCACGCTCGTTCGATACCTATTTGTTCTACTTTATCAGGGCTTTCACGAAGACCTGCGGTATCAATTATGTGAACCGGCATTCCGTCAATATGTATGTGCTCTTTAAGCACATCTCGTGTGGTACCTGCTATGTCGGTTACGATTGCACTGTCGCGGCCAGCGAGGGCATTTAGCAAGCTCGATTTACCCGCATTTGGACGACCTGCAATAACCACCTGCATCCCTTCGCGCAGCAAGGTACCTTGTTTCGCCTGGTCACGTACTTTAGTCAGACTTTGCATGATAGTACTTAAGTCACCTGATACTTTTCCATCTGATAAGAAGTCGATTTCTTCTTCTGGAAAGTCGATGGCTGCCTCAACGTACATACGAAGGTGTACGATTTGGTCTGACAACGTTTGAATTTGTGTGGAAAACTCACCCTGTAGCGAACGTAAAGCGCTACGTGCGGCTTGCTTAGAGCTAGCATCAATTAAATCTGCTATGGCCTCTGCTTGTGCAAGGTCGAGCTTGTCATTTAAAAAGGCTTGTTCGCTAAACTCGCCAGGGCTGGCCAACCTGGCGTGCCCGGTAGCAAGTACGGCGTCTATAAGCATGTCCATAACAACCTGACCGCCGTGGCCTTGTAGTTCAAGCACATCCTCACCGGTAAACGAATTCGGGCCTTTAAAAAATAGCGCGATACCTTGGTCTATTACGCTTTTGTTGGCGTCAACAAAGGGCGTATAGGTTGCAAGGCGGGGTGTAAGCTCACTTGGTACTAACGCTTCAGCAATGTCTTTTGCTTTTGGTCCAGATACACGCACAATACCTACGCCGCCACGGCCAGGGGCGGTAGCTTGTGCGGTAATGGTGTCGGTAGAAAGGGTGAGTGATTCCATAATTAGTCGCGGAAGTTCTTAAATTGGAAAGGTTGGCCCAAATTTGCCTCTTTAACTAAGGCAATAGCCTGTTGAAGGTCATCACGCTTTTTACCGGTTACACGAAGCTCTTCGCCTTGTATGGCTGTTTGTACTTTTACTTTGGCGTCTTTAATCAGCTTTACGATTTTCTTCGCAGTAGGCTGTTCAATACCTTCTTTAAACGCAATCGTTTGACGGTAAGTTTTACCGTGTGCGTCGTATGGCTTCACGTCCATTGACGAAGTGTCAACGTTGCGTTTAGACATGGCTGTTCTAAACATACTTTCCATTTGCTGAAGTTGGAACTCGGCTTCGGCTTTCATCACAACGGTTTTATCTTTGTATTCAAAGCTGGCGTCGATGCCGCGAAAATCGAAACGTGTAGACAGTTCACGGCTGGCATTGTCCGTTGCGTTACGCACTTCTTCCATGTTGATTTCTGAAACAATATCAAATGATGGCACAGTTTAATCCTCTAAGACAAAACAGCCCGCGTAGGCGGGCTGTGTAATTAATTGCTCAACAGTTTATTTACTGCTGATGCCCCGCTTCTCCATAGAAGCATAAATCATTTTGGCTTGAACCAAGGTAATCACGTTACTCACTAGCCAGTATAGTACTAGACCTGCAGGGAACCACAGGAAGAATACGCTCATTGCCACTGGCATCCACTGCATGATTTTTTGCTGCATTGGATCTGTAATGGTGGTCGGCTGAAGTTTTTGCAATAGGTACATACTTGCGCCGGTAAGAATAGGTAGTACAAAGTACGGATCTTTTGTTGATAAGTCAGTGATCCAAAGTACGAAGTCTGCATGGCGTAGTTCAACACTTTCCATGAGTACCCAGTAAAGTGCTAGGAAGATAGGCATTTGCAGAAGAAGTGGTAAACATCCACCCATTGGGTTCACTTTTTCTTTGCGATATAGCTCCATCATGGCTTGAGACATTTTCTGTCTGTCATCGCCAAAGCGGTCTTTCAACTGTTGCATCTTAGGTGCAAGGTTGCGCATACGAGCCATTGATTCGTACTGCTTCTTAGTTAACCAGTACATAGCACCTTTCACTACAATAGTGATAAGGATAATCGCGACACCCCAGTTGTTGACTAAGCTGTGAAGGAAAGTAAGCAGGGCAAACAGAGGCTGAGAAATCCAGAAAAGGATACCGTAATCAACGGTTAGATCTAAACCACGTGCAATTTTTGCTAATTTATCTTGGTCTTTTGGACCCATGTAAAGGGTAGAAGCTATGGTTTTGGTATCGCCAGAAGCAACCGTTTCAGACGGCGATAACACACCAATAACGGCATATTGATTTTTCAGGTTACGTGAATAAACCGTATTCGTTTGTTCTTGCGAAGGCACCCATGCTGATACGAAATAATGCTCGAGCATGCCAACCCAACCTGCTTTTGTAGTTTCACGCAAGTTGTCATCTTCTATTTCGTCAAAAGAGTATTTCTGATAACGGTCGTCTTCTGTCGAATATGCCGCACCGCGGTAGGTTGGCATAAACATATTACCGTCGTCTTCGAACTCCATAACCTGCTTTAACTGAGCATACGGCTGAACCGTAGCGGCACTGCCCGTACCATTGTTAATGTCGTAGCTTACGTTTACGTCGTAGTGGTTTTTGGTAAACGTAAATGTTTTAGTAATAGACAGGCCTTGATTGTTTTTCCAAGTTAATGGAATAACAAGGGTATCGCCGGTCATTTCATAGAATTCGCTTTGCGCTGTATAAACAGGGCGGCCATTTGCACTTGCATCTGGACCTTGGGCACCAATAAGACCGCTTTGGGCTACGTAAAGACCATTGCCTGAACGAAGTAAGCTATATGGAATGTCTGAGCCTTGCTCTACTGGAAATTTTAGCAGGTCTGCTGATATAACATCTCCGCCGAGCAAATCGATGCGCAGGTCTAACGTATCTGTTTTTACTTCGATAATGCGGTTGGTAGACTGCGCAGCCACAGCAGGCTGTGCGGCAGGCACACTATCGCTGCTTGGTACGTCTTCATTACCCGTATCGTTAAAAGACGGTACACCTTGCGTTGTCTGTTGAGCTTGTTGCTCAACGGGTTCTACAGGCTGTGGCCCATAATCTTTTTGCCATTGTTGCCAAAGCAAAAAGCTAACTAGCGCGAGGCCAATTATCAGAAAACTACGTTGCGATTCCATAGAGGTCTCTTTATTTTGAGTGTTTATCTTGTTGTTTTTCCGGCACTGGATCATATCCGCCGGCATGCAAAGGGTGGCATTTTAATATGCGTTTAATAGATAACCAACCGCCTTTTGCCAATCCGTGTGTTTTTAATGCGTCTATAGCATACCAAGAACAGGATGGATGGAAACGACAACGTTGGCCTAACATAGGCGAAATGAACCATTGATAGCATTTTATCAAGGCTAAAGGCACTACAATTAAGAGTTGCCGCAACGCTTGTTTAATTTTTTCCATAGCTTGTCCAATGTAGCAAAAACTTCTTGGTTGCTAAGGTTATCAGCGCCAGACTTGCCTATAACGATAATATCGACGTTAGGTAAATTGTGCTGTTTGTGCCGAAAACTTTCTCTTACCAATCGCTTCAAACGATTTCTATCGTGTGCTTTACGAATACGTTTTTTGGCAAGTGTAATACCAAGGCGAGGTGTAGTGACTGAGTTTTTTCTAGCTAGGACGGTAAAAGAGGGAGATACAGCAGGGGTTGCGTTATCAAACACATAGGTAAAGTGGGTGGGAGTTAACAGACGTAACTCCCTAGAAAATTTATTCTCGCCCACTTTGGTGTCTTTCTAATTAAGCAGAAAGACGAGCGCGGCCTTTTGCACGGCGAGCTGCTAGTACTTTACGACCATTTTTAGTCGCCATACGAGCACGAAAACCGTGAGAACGCTTGCGCTTTAGATTGCTCGGTTGAAATGTTCTTTTCATGACCAAAGTCTCACTTATATTTAGTTAAACATAGGCGTTTTTGGTAACACATTATACTGTTGCCAGAACAATGTGGTGTTTTCACCAGAAAAGCCCATCGAAAAAGGACGCTGAATTCTAGAGATCTCGGGGGCTACTGTCAATGGATATTCTCTCTTTTCGGACGAATAACTGAACAAATTTAGTTATTTTTTAGTCGATACTGTACTTTATCAACGGGTTTACTTGTGAATAAGGCGTAAAAATCAACTATGTTATCCACAATAGATTGTGTAAAAAACCGTACAGCCTCAAATTTGCAGGTGATCAGGCGGTTTTTAAAGCGTAATTTAGAATGAAAGTAAGCATATCTATCGTTAATTGATCTAAATAGTAATTTTATATAAATCAATAATATAAAATACAGATCGAAAAGTTTGATCGGGATCGCCATTTACTTTTTGTTGATAACGTTAGATAATCCACAGCGATTAAAACGATAACTTAATTTCTCGCTGATACCCAACACTTCCAACGCTATTTTCTTTAATGGCGCTTTCTAGTGCCTGCTTTCCTTTGTTTGGCTTTTTTAGGAGTTGGCTTTTCGGGCGAGATACGGGAGCTAACAACGTACCATGTCCTTGTGGAATCAATGTCTTGAAAGATTGCGTCAAGAATTACCTACGCAGCAGTTTAGTATGTGGATACGGCCACTTGTTTGTGAAGAACAAGGTGGCGTTGTTGCGCTCTACGCGCCTAATCGTTTTGTACTAGATTGGGTTCGAGACAAGTACCTTAATAATATTACCGCACTACTTAGAGAGTTTGCCGGTAACGATGCTCCTCAGTTGCGATTAGAAGTCATGAGTCGCAACAGCGTTAGCCGTAGTCAGACCGTATCTTCGTCTGCGTCGACACCTAGCAATGCAAACAGTGGTGTCAACAACAGCCATTTTAATGCCAATGTTCAAAGTCAAGATAACAGTGCAAGTCGTTCTTCGCTTAATTCAGGCAGTAATAGCGGCAATACGCAGCAGAAAAGTTATCGTCAGCCTTCGTCACAGCTTGTTCCACCTTCTTCTGGTTTTAATGCAAATGATCATAGCCAGCACAATGCAATGAATAATGGCCTAGGGAATCATAAGCAGCAGGGCTACGATCAAAATGATCACGGCAGGCAAAGTCACGATCGCAGCGGTTATAACAACAGTTATAATAGCCAACCTAACCGATCGTCTGCACCACCTAAAGTGATCCCGATCCCTGAGGCGATGAAGCACAAGAGCAACATTAACCCAACGTATCAATTCGATAACTTCGTAGAAGGTAAATCGAACCAGCTTGCTCGGGCAGCAGCTACGCAAGTGGCCAACAATCCTGGCGGCTCTTATAACCCACTGTTTATTTACGGTGGTACAGGTTTAGGTAAAACTCACTTACTTCACGCGGTAGGTAACGGTATTGTCGCTAATAATGGCGATGCTAAGATAGTATATATGCATTCAGAGCGTTTTGTTCAAGACATGGTCAAAGCGCTTCAGAATAACGCAATTGAAGATTTTAAGCGCTTCTATCGCAGTGTAGATGCGTTGCTTATCGATGATATTCAGTTCTTCGCTAACAAAGAGCGCTCTCAAGAAGAGTTCTTTCACACCTTTAATGCATTACTTGAAGGTAATCAGCAAATTATTCTTACCTCGGATAGATATCCGAAGGAAATTGACGGCGTAGAAGATAGGTTAAAGTCGCGATTTGGTTGGGGCTTAACAATTGCTATTGAGCCCCCTGAATTAGAAACCCGTGTCGCCATTTTAATGCGCAAAGCGGCTGAAAATCGTATTCATCTACCTAACGAGGTAGCTTTCTTCATCGCTAAGCGTTTGCGCTCAAATGTGCGAGAGTTAGAAGGGGCGTTGAACAGGGTTATTGCTAATGCTAATTTCACCGGCCGTCCTATAACCATTGATTTCGTACGCGAGGCATTAAGAGACCTTTTAGCGTTACAGGAAAAACTGGTAACCGTTGATAATATTCAGAAAACGGTTGCAGATTATTATAAGATAAAAGTAGCTGATATTTTATCTAAACGACGAAGCCGTAGTGTTGCACGACCTCGCCAAGTAGCCATGGCGCTTGCCAAAGAGCTCACTAACCACAGCCTTCCAGAATTAGGAAATGCGTTTGGGGGTAGGGACCACACAACTGTTTTACACGCATGTAGAAAAATAGAGCAGCTAAGAGAAGAAAGTCATGATATAAAAGAGGACTATAAGAACCTCATTAGGACTTTGTCTTCCTAACAACACGACCTTAGAGGCGAGATAGCACTGCGATGAAATTTACTATAAGCCGCGAACAATTTTTGCAACCCCTACAATTAGTGTCTGGCGCAGTTGAGCGCAGACACACATTACCAATCCTTTCCAACGTTCTCATTAAAGTTAGTGAGGACGCACTTTGGTTAACGGGTACAGATTTAGAGGTCGAACTGATTTCTAGTGTGAAGCTTGAAGGTGAATACACTGAAGGTGAGATTACCGTTCCTGCTAAGAAGCTGTTTGATATTATTCGCGGTATTTCTGAGGGAACAGATATTCATTTCTCTCTTGACGGAAGTAAGGCACTAATTCGTGCAGGCCGAGGGCGATATACACTTTCAACACTCTCAGCAAATGACTATCCGAATTTAGAGGATTGGGAAGGAGAAGTTGAGTTCGAGCTATCTTGCAGCGATCTTAAGCGTTTAATTGACGCAACGAGCTTTTCAATGGCCCAACAAGATGTGCGCTATTATTTAAACGGTATGTCGCTTGAAACAGAAGAAAACGTCATTCGCACTGTCGCAACAGACGGCCACCGGTTAGCGCTTTGCCGTTTAAATTATGAAACAGCATTACCTTCTCGCCAGGTGATTATTCCTCGAAAAGGTGTTTTAGAAATATCTCGCCTAATTAGTGAAGACGATAAATCGCTTAAAGTACAAATCGGTGCAAATCATCTACGTATTTTTTCAAACGACTTTATTTTCACATCTAAGTTAGTTGATGGTCGCTTCCCTGATTATCGTCGTGTATTGCCGCAAAATGGTGATAAGGAAATTATCGCTAGCAAGCCAGTTTTAAAGGAAGCATTTTCGCGAGCTGCTATTTTATCTAATGAAAAATTCAGGGGTGTAAGATTAAACCTTTCTTCTGGTGAGTTGAAGATAACCGCCAATAACCCTGAGCAGGAAGAAGCTGAAGAAATTGTAGACGTTCAGTATCAGGGTGATGATTTAGAAATCGGATTTAATGTGGCCTATCTTATTGACGTTTTAAATTCACTCGGCTCTGAGAGCGTGAAAGTAAGTTTGTCAGATTCAAATGCAAGTGCGCTAATTGAAGATGAAGCAGATGATGCCGCATTGTATGTAATTATGCCGATGCGTCTGTAATCTGTTATCTAATTCTAAGCGTTAATAAACCCATCTTGTTTTTAACTGTCCAAATACAAGAAGCGATAAGCCTTAGTGCCTATCGCTTCTTTTTATATTCAGCGTGATATCATGAAACTGGACAAAGTCCAGATTACCCAGTTCCGTAATCTAACTTCCGTATCGTTTTCTCCTTCGCCGTCATTAACTGTTATTGTTGGCGCGAATGGAAGTGGCAAGTCTTCGCTCATCGAAGCCCTCTATTATTTGGGTTTTGGTCGCTCGTTCAGAACAAATAAACACAACGCTGTTATCCAAAATGAAAAAGACAATTTTAGTGTTTTCGCTTCCTGTAAAGATGAGTTAGGTGAAGCGTTAAAGCTTGGCTTTCAGCGTAATAGAAATGATTCATTCACTTGCAGCATAAATGGTGAGCACTCCAATAAGCTTTCTGATTTGGTCAGTCTTGTTCCTCTTCAACTTTTTACGCCTCAAAGTACCGATCTCATTATTGGCTCTCCATCAGAACGAAGACGATTTTGTGATTGGGGATTGTTTCACGTGGAACATGATTTCCAAACTCTTGCGAACCAATACACTAAATTTCTAAAACACCGCAACGCGCTATTGAAACAACAGGCGAGTCTTACAGCACCTCAAAATACGTATTGGGAAGAAAAGTTCGCAGAGTTGGGAGAATCGTTAACCTCCATACGCGTTAGTTACATAGATAAACTTACCCCATTATTTAAAGTTTACGCCGAAGAATTTCTTCCGAACTTTAATGTTGAATTAAGTTACTATAAGGGGTGGGAAAAAGATGTTTCTTTATCAGAAAGCCTAGTTAAAAAACGTGAGTATGATGGTAAAATAGGACATACCTCTTCTGGGCCCCATAAAGCTGATCTAAGGCTTAAAGTGAATGGGGTGAATGCCCAGGAGCTTTTATCGAGAGGGCAGCTTAGAATGGCAGTAGCTGCGCTTCAAATGTCACAAACCAAGCTATTTAACTCTGCAACGCAGCGTAAAAGCATATTTCTACTTGATGACGTTGGCGCTGAACTAGATGCCGATAAAAGAGAACAATTTATTGATGGGTTGCTTAAGATGGATACGCAGGTTTTCGTTACTGCAATAGAATCCTCGCAACTCGCTTTTATACAAAAATACAACGAAAAGAAAATGTTTCACGTGGAACATGGAAGCGTGAAAGAGGAGTAAAAGCTAGTATGTCAGCAGAGAACAACTACGACTCGTCCAGTATTAAAGTACTTAAAGGATTAGATGCCGTAAGAAAGCGTCCTGGTATGTATATCGGTGATACTGATGATGGTACCGGGTTACACCACATGGTTTTCGAGGTGGTCGATAACTCTATCGATGAAGCACTTGCTGGACATTGTTCTGAGATTGTTGTGCAGATTCACAGCGATGGCTCAGTATCTGTGTCTGACGATGGTCGCGGTATTCCTACAGAGTTGCACCCTGAAGAGGGCGTATCTGCAGCTGAAGTTATCATGACGGTACTTCACGCAGGCGGTAAGTTTGATGATAACTCATATAAAGTATCAGGTGGTCTTCACGGCGTAGGTGTTTCAGTAGTGAACGCACTTTCAAGCCGATTGAAGCTTCGTGTTCGCCGTGGTGGAAAGGCTCATGAACAAGAATACCAACACGGTGTTCCACAAGCGCCACTAGCGGTTACTGGTGATACTGATAAAACCGGAACCATGATTCGCTTCTGGCCAAGTTCTGATACCTTTACCGATACGCTTTATCATTATGATATTTTAGCTAAGCGTCTTCGTGAGTTGTCGTTTTTGAACTCTGGCGTTTCTATTCGTTTAAAAGACGAACGTGATGGTAAAGAAGACCACTTCATGTATGAAGGTGGTATCAAGGCATTCGTTGAATATTTGAATCAAAAGAAAACTGCTGTCCACCAAAAAGTATTTCACTTTAGCAGTGAGCAGGAAGATGGCATTGCAGTAGAAGTCGCAATGCAGTGGAACGATAGCTTCCAAGAAAACGTGTTTTGCTTTACTAACAACATTCCACAACGAGACGGCGGAACGCATTTAGCGGGCTTCCGTGGTGCGCTTACACGTACATTAAATAACTATATGGAAAAGGAAGGGCTGAATAAAAAAGCCAAGACCAATGCCAGTGGTGACGATGCTCGTGAAGGGTTAACTGCCGTTATTTCCGTAAAAGTACCTGACCCGAAATTCAGCTCACAGACAAAAGATAAGTTGGTTTCTTCTGAGGTACGCCCTGCTGTTGAATCGGCAATGAACGAAAAGCTTGCTGAGTTTCTATTAGAAAACCCAGCGGAAAGTAAGATCATTGCGGGTAAAATTATCGATGCTGCTCGCGCGCGTGAAGCTGCCCGTAAAGCTCGTGAAATGACACGTCGTAAGGGCGCACTAGACTTAGCTGGTCTACCGGGCAAGCTTGCTGATTGTCAGGAGAAAGATCCTGCACTAAGTGAACTGTACATAGTGGAGGGTGACTCTGCGGGCGGTTCAGCTAAGCAGGGTCGTAATCGTAAGAACCAAGCTATTTTGCCGCTTAAAGGCAAAATTCTTAACGTAGAGAAAGCACGTTTCGACAAGATGCTTTCTTCGCAAGAAGTTGCAACGCTTATCACAGCACTAGGTTGTGGTATTGGCCGTGACGAATATGACCCAGAGAAACTACGCTATCACAGCATCATCATTATGACCGATGCTGACGTTGATGGCTCGCATATCCGTACACTTCTACTTACGTTCTTCTACCGTCAAATGCCAGAGATTATTGAACGTGGCTACGTCTATATCGCACAGCCACCGCTTTATAAAGTGAAGAAAGGTAAGCAAGAGCAGTATCTAAAAGACGACGATGCTTTGACTAATTACCTAACAGGTATTGCAATTGATGGCGCATCTTTGCACACCAGTGATGAGGACCCAGGCATCAGTGGTGTAGGGCTAGAAAACCTAGTTAAGCAATATCAGTCAGTAGAGAAAATGATTGCGCGTATGAAGCGCAAGATGCCTTCAGCAATTCTTTACCGTATGCTGTACACGCCTACGCTAAATCTAGAAGACTTAAAAGACGAAGCGGCTCTAGAGCACGTAGCAAAACACTTCGTTGAACAGTTAACAGAACGTGAAAATGATGGTGCTACATACCGTTATGAAATTCGTACTGATGCTGAGCTGAGCGAATACTACATCACGATCATCATGCGTATGCACGGTATCGATTATGAGTATATTATCGACCATGAATTCATTGAGTCGTCTGAGTACCAGCGTCTGAAAGAGCTTAACTTAGCTATTAATGACATGATGGGGGTAGACGCTTACATTAAGCGTGGTGAACGTAAACAGCCAGTAGAGTCTTTCAAAGACGCTTTAGAGTGGTTAATGAATGAAGCAAAACGTGGTCAATACATTCAGCGCTATAAAGGGTTAGGCGAGATGAACCCGGAGCAGCTTTGGGAAACGACGATGGACCCAGAAGGTCGCCGCATGCTTCAAGTTACCATTGAAGATGCCATTGGTTGTGACCAGCTGTTTACAACGTTAATGGGCGACCAAGTAGAGCCTCGTAGAGAGTTTATCGAAGCAAATGCGTTAAAGGTAGAAAACCTAGACGTGTAGCATTACCTGATAGAAATCTTTTTCAAAGGCGACCCGACAGGGTCGTTTTTTTTTGCGTGACGAAATGGGTTCCGCTCAATCTAAACAAGCGATAACGGGACAATGATGCTAGGCGAACTTGAAATGGAGTTTTTTTAAAACTTGCTGCGAGAAAGGTTAATAATAAATTGCCTTTCTCGCAGTAGGTGTTTAGCCAAATTTATAGCTACTTTAGAGTTTAGACACTACCAATGCAACTTCTCCCGCACTAGCAGGGTTTACAGTAAAGCGATAAGTACCTGTAGTAGAGGGAGTAAATTGTAAGTTCTCTGAGCCTTGCTCACAGACTAAATAAGCGGTAGAGCCTAGCATTACAGGCTGGCCTTTATATTTGCCTCCACAGCTCTGTGAGGGCGTCCATCTTGCATCAGATAACCTGAAGTCATAAGGTTGCCCGTCTGCTATGAGTTCAACGTCTACTGTCCAACCTGAATTTGAACGTTGAAGCTTGTAGCTCGGGTCAGCCTCCCACCAGTTAAACACGCCTCTTAAAAACATGTTTTCAAATTGAATGCGTGGCACTTCCGGTGCTATTTCTGGAATTTTAAAACTTCCACTGCTAGAGCATGCTGAAAGTGCCATACACATAGAAGCAATAGTTAATAACTTTTTCACAGCGTCTCCATCTATAAAAAAGCCCAACAACTAAGGCTGGGCTTTATGTTCTAAGCGGTGAATAACCGCAAAAACTTTACTAGCCTACGACTTCGCGAGAATTGAGATGTCCGCGGTAGTAAGGAAAAGTTGCCTTAAAAGCGATAGCAAAGCAAGTCGGTTATGTTTAACTGCTTCGTCATCTGCCATAACCATTACGTTATCAAAGAAGTTATCGATTACATTTCGTAAGGTTGCAAGCGTGGTAAGAATACGCGTGTAGTCCTGTGAAGGAACGGCAATTTCGACTTCTTTCTGGGCGGCTTTTAGCTCAACGTAAAGCGCTTTTTCAGCGTCTTCAGCCAACAGTGATTCATCAATATTGACAGTTGCTGTTACTTCGACGTTCTGCTTAGCAAGAATATTTGCTACGCGTTTGTTAGCGGCAGCTAACGCCTCTGCCTCTTCTAATGCCTTGAATTTATCAACCGCATGGACACGAGCTAGATAATCAGATGGCTTAGTAGGGCGACGGGCTGCTACGGCTTGAATAACATCAATGGCGATAGCTTGATCTTGTAGGAGGGCATTGAAGCGACCTAATACAAAATCAACAACCTGCGTTTGTGTTTCAGCATTTGTTAACTTATCGCCGTAAACGTCAATAGCTTTACTTACAAGCGTTTCAAGGTCTAATGGCAGTGATAGCTCGGTAACAATACGCAGAACACCAATAGCTGCACGACGAAGTGCAAACGGGTCTTTATCACCTTTTGGCAGCTGGCCAATACCGAATATACCAACTAGTGTATCAAGTTTGTCAGCAAGGGCTACTGATGCGCTTACGCCAGAACTAGGAAGGGCGTCGCCAGCAAAACGCGGCATGTATTGTTCGTACAGCGCTTCAGCAACAGGTGCATCTTCACCGTCGTTTAACGCATAGTATTTACCCATAACGCCCTGAACGTCTGGAAACTCCATAACCATGTTCGACATTAAGTCGGTTTTAGCTAGAAGACCAGCTCGTGCTGCTTGTGTTTCATTCGCATCTATTTGCGAAGCGATAAACGCCGATAGGGCAGAAATACGTTCAGACTTTTCTTTAAGCGTTCCAAGCTGCTTTTGGAATAACACGGTTTCTAAGCTTTCAAGGCGGCTTTCTAGCGTTGTCTTTTTATCGCTGTTAAAGAAGAACTCTGCATCGGCAAGGCGAGGGCGGATAACCTTCTCATTACCTGAGATAACTTGAGATGCGTCATGGCTTTCAATATTCGTCACAAACAAGAAAGTGTTAGAAAGTGCGCCATCACTATCAAGCAGCGGCACATACTTCTGGTCGTCCTTCATTGTGTAGATAAGTGCTTCTTTCGGCACTTCTAAGAAACCCTTATCGAATCCTGCTTGCAGCACTACAGGCCACTCTACCAGGGAAGCAATTTCTTCCAGCAGTTCTTCGTCGTAATCTGGCTTAAGCGATAAGTTTTTGGCTGCGTCTTCAAGTTGCTGGCGTACTTTATCTTTACGCGCTTCAAAATCTGCCAACACATATTGTTTCTCTAATGCAGAGGCGTAGTTGTCAGCATGATCAAGCTCAAAACGACCTTCGCCGTGGAATCGATGACCTTGTACAACGCGGCCGCTTGTTAGGCCCAATACTGAAACGTTAACCACTTCGCTTCCATAAAGCACACAAAGGGTGTGCACAGGGCGAATAAACTGAGTGTTGTAGTTACCCCAGCGCATAGGCTTTGGAATAGGTA
>Ga0114904_1001109_pt1 | contig 13751 bp, 23 predicted proteins | sample MalvirDeepMed_s6_FD_83498 | JGI IMG/M metagenome (GOLD analysis project Ga0114904, IMG submission 83498) | Marine viral communities from the Global Malaspina Expedition - Malaspina viral metaG DeepMed_s6 | ecosystem: Environmental > Aquatic > Marine > Oceanic | place: Mediterranean Sea... | reverse complement strand
TGCAGTTGCTGTGTATGCGAATCAGTAGAATAGTCCTCTACATAATCCGCGCCCGAATCGCCTGACGGTAACTGAACTCCGTAGTGCTGGGCGAGATGTGCGATAGCGGCCTGTGGGTTCTGCCGTAGTGCATTATCATAACTCATAAGACGCGAGATATATTCGGCCTCGCTAATCCCGTGAGCCTGCATCTGCTGTTTGTACGGTGCCAGAACACCCTGTAAGCCTTCTACCTGTTTTCGCTGCTCTGCCAGTTCAGTCGTCTTGCGAGTGAACGCCGCATCACGCTCGTTCTCCCTCTGAAGCATAAAATCTCTCTGCTCATCGGGTAACTGCTCGAACGCTTCGCGTTGTTCAGCAGGCCATGTTTTCGGTGCAGCCAAAGCATCCGGCGCTGGCTCCCCTTCAGACTCCGGTATGTCTGTTTCGGGAGTGGCTTCGTCTTCGCTTGCTTCATAGCCCTCGGCGGCATCGTCTGATGAGTCGTCTGTTACGACTTCGACTTCTTCCGCGCTGGTTTCTCCGGCGATAGCTTTTGGATTTTCAGAAGTGGGTTCAGCATCGCCGTTACTGAACTCTCCCTTGGCACCGATAACGCTCTCAAGAACGCCATCGAGTGTCGTCGCTTCTGACGCTGGCCCCGCTTCCGGGGTGCTGGTCTCAGTTATTGACATTTCTTATCGTATCCCAGTTTGAAGGACGTTCACTTCCCGCCCAGTCATTACCAATCTGGCGAACATTATGTCTCTTTTCGTGTTCGCGCAATTCTGATCTGCTTGTAACATAGGAGCCGTCTACAGGACTCTGGAACGGCTCTATATCCTTTATTATGTTGTGCGCGGCCCTGTTAAAGGCTTTCACGGCCTTTTTACCGGCCTTCTGCGGCGTCCATTTAATGGCGTCATAGTTTCTGCGGTATTCAGAGTTCATCACTGCTGTTCCGCCATTTTCAACTCAGCCTCAAGAAGCGCCAGGTCTTCCTTGCTGCGGACGCGCTCACTGGAGGAACGGCTTTTCTCCTGTACTTCTGCCGCGGTAGCGCGTTCGCGGGAGTTTATATCTGCGAGCTTGCCCTCCTGCTTGAGCTTCTCGCGCTCAAGTTCAGCCGCTATGCGCTGCTGCGCGATACGCTCTTCTGACGACACCTGTGGCTGCTGCTGGGCCATCTGTAACTGCTGCATGACAGCCGCTTCAGTTTCACCGATCACGTCCTCGAACTGACGCCCGACTTTCCACGCACCGGCAACGAACTTGAGTATCTGGAAAGCTATCGGTGTGAGTTCCGGCGCGGCCCGTGTTGCCTCGATTGCCTGCACCAGATATCCGCCCATCACGTTTGCAAACTCTATGCGGGTGCGCTTCATCTGCTCTTCATCAGCAAATACGGTGCTGTCTGTTTCGACATCGATCTGATAACTGCGTAACTTGTCGTTACGCATGATCTCAATCATCTCATCCGTAATTGATATCCCGGTGATACGTTCCAGAACTTCCGGCTCGTAGTTTTCCGCAATAAGCTCTGCCTTGATACGGAACAGGTCACGGATATATTTCTGGATGTCTTCCTGACGGAGCCGCAACCGCATGGAGCCGTACTGGGCTTTAAGCTGCTGCGCTGTGGCGCTTTCGCTGGCTTTTGTGCCGCCGCCGCGAATAATGTCCGAAATCCCCGTGATCTCGTAAATAGTCTGGAGAACCTGTCCGCGCTGGTTGTAAAGGCCAGCCAGAACCTGTGGGATTACCGCTATATCTTCGGTCTGGAAGGCCCCCGTCAAGCCGCCTTTTTGTGCCAGATTGGCAAAATTGTCACTGGGTACAAACTCGTTATCCGTTGCATTCGCAAGATGTGCAAGTTCGGGAATGCTTGAGTCGTAGACACCACGGCGCTTCAAGCCCTCTATCAGTGTCGTGATACGGCTTGTTATGCGGTCAAGCTCGTCGGCCTGATCCTGGTAGATGGTAAATTCCGGTACGGGGACAGATGTATTATTTGTCCGTACAGCTATCAGTGGCGTCGGGCACGGAAAGAAATTCTCCAGTGTGTACGGGTCTTCATCATCTGCAAGAACATCCTTGTAGCCCGTTGCCACGAACAGGCGTCGGCGTTTTACCTTGTCCCAGATTTCCCAGACTTCAGCGCGATTGTAGAGTTCATCAACATCCACATCGTCCGCACGTTCCGGCATCCAGTTCAGCGGAACATCCTCGGCGTGGTCAAACCCGCGCCCGACAAGTTCCTCGCGTGTGAACAGGTGCCGTCGCGCACGCCATGTCACATCTTCCGGCCTGCGGCTTGGGCTTTCACGGTAATCCTGCCAGTGGACGTATTCAAAGCGGCAACGCTGGTCGCCAAGACGCTCGATTTCCTCCTCTTCAAGAATATCTACATCTTCGCCCTTGATCTCGATTTTCGTCTTTTCCTTGACGATAATCGGCTCATATACCACCCAGACTACGCCGCGCCCCGGCAGAAGATAGTCCTCCAGCGCAGCCCTTATGGGTACTTCTGAATCATAGACATCCAGCCCGTAGAGCAGCGCCCGTTCGAGGGCAATTGCTACTTCACGCGCTGCCGCATCGCCATCGTTAAAGCGTCGGCGCACGTCCGGCTGGGCCATTTTTGCAAACAGTGCGCTTTTCATGGTCTCAGTATTTGACCAGAGAATATTAAAGCGGTGTGTCAGCGGCCCGACAACGCCTGTGTCGCGCTCATCACGGTAACGCTCCACAACACGGATGCCGCGCTCACGCCAGTCACGCTCAAATTCGCTGGCCTGATCCAGTTCACGCTGCCAATACAGGGCAGTTCCGTACAGTTTTTCCTGATCTTCGCGTGTGTCAGCCATTAGTTACTCTTATCTAAAATATTTCGTGCTTCTTTCGCAGAAATATCTTTCATATTCTTATGAATCTTTTTGTCAAAAACTCTCAATTTGGAGTGAGCTTCTTGGATTGCAGCGCGACCGCCATGAGCAGGCATTATTTGAGGCCATTTTGTTCCCGCTCTCATTGCCTCTTTGGCTTTTCTTACCACTTCTTTTTCATCTTCAATGATTTCGCCATCCCACACAGAAGGTACAAGTGTTGGTATGCCGTCAATCTCTACTTGTCTGGTAAAAACCGTAGAGACCGTACCGTCTTCATTCCTTACTTCATTTCCTTCAGCCAAATTCTTATAATGATGTCGGGTAATAGCATCCATCGGCGCAGCTAAAGCACTTGATACTATCGGGGCTTCATTAGGGCGAAATGCAGTCCGAACTTCAGCCATCGGCTATACTTGCCCCGCTAATTCTTCCGCGCACGGATATCCCGGCGCTGTGTACTGTTTCTTTGCTGCCCGATATGAGCGGATGCCACCATTCGAGCGGCTCACCCCTTGCTCTTTTTGTGTACGCGCACGTTTCGGGCAACCAGTCAATTTCATATACATTCTCCGGCGTCAGGGACACACAGGAAGGCACAAGTTCCTGACGTTTCGGGTAGTTTGAGCATTTCGCAGTCTGACTATCCAGTAAATGACACGCAACATCGGTGTAAAACACCTCATTTGTCGCCTCATCCCTGATTTTAACGGCGCAGCACTTCCCGCAGCCGTCGCACAGGGCTTCCCATTCCTCATTTGAGAGTTCATGGAGTGGCTTTTCCCAGAAATCCATGTCATCCCGCGAATCCCGTTACACAAACGGTGGCTGTTGCATCTGTGCAACACCACCCATCATCGGGTTCTGCTGCATCTGCGGCATGCCCCCCATCATGGGTGGAGGAGGCGGGGCCATATTCGGGTCCATCATCATCGGCGCGGGGCCTGGCATCAGTTCGGCCATGTCCAGTTCCTCAACGGTTCTCGTTTTCTTTGGAACGCCCGCATAATCTTCGGGTATTTCTTCCGTCTCTACGGTAATCTTTGCCGTAAGATCGCCAAGAATACTTCCCAGCATCGCAGCATCGGGCATTCCCAGAGAAGTCTGGCCCATGCTGCCGCCATTTGCGGTGAAACCGGCTCCGGGTAAACCGTAATCAAGCGCCATCAGATTCGTGGCTCCATATATCTTGCCTCATCAAAATCGTGCATTTCCCACAGATCGTCAAGTGTTGGTTTTTTCAGCATTTCCTCCTGCCAGTCCGGTTCCGGCTCCTTTGGCTTCAGATTCCGGTAGGCAATCGCCAGATACCTGAAGGAATCTGCGGCGTGTGAGGCCCAGTTGTGCAGGGGCGTCTTCTTGAACACGCGCTTCACATCATCCCATTCCCGCTGGTAGGAACGCAGAGCGTTCAGGCCCTGCTCACAGGTAAATTCGTCAAAATAGCAGTGCTGGAGCAGCAGTCTCCCGGCATTTATACCGTCCGCAATCTTGTGATTCGGGACAATCCGGGGCCGTCTGCCCATGTTAATCAGCGTCTCGGCACGGGTTCTCCCCGTACCCAGTTCACGCACCTTGGCATCGTGCGGCAACCAGTCATCGCCGTACCAGTAGCCTTTTTCCTCCATGATTCTGACGTAATGCTCAAGTCCTACGTTGTTGTGTTCGTAGTAATCAATGATACGAACTTCGCCCAGAGTGACCTGAAAAAACCACAGAGCGCACGAATCGCTGATACCCAGATCCCACGCAACGTGGACAGGAATCGCCGGGTCATGCTCGACACGGCAGATACGGCCTTCCTTATCTGCGTCCTCAATTATCCCTCCATAGTAACTTCCCTTGATCGCAGCAGTCCACGAACACTCGAACTCCTGCAAATACTCATCCTCACCCATCTCGCGCTTGGCGGCTTCAAGTTCGTGCGGATCGACCACACCGGTTTCCGAAGCCCTGTAAATAGCCCGGTACCATTCATGGTCATCTGCTGAGTCCTCATACAGCCGCCAGAAATGATTCCTGCCTTTCGGCGTCCCGATAAATATCGCCCAGCCCTTACGGTCAACCAGCGCGGGACGCACGATCTCACTCCACACCCTTGGCGACATATCGGCGTACTCGTCCAGCACGACCCCATCCAGATAAATACCCCTCAGGGCATCAGGATCATCCCCCGCACCCGCCAGACGGATACGACTGCCGTTTAACAGATCAACTCTCAATTCGGACTGATTGACTTTCGTCCCCGGTATGTCACGGGCGTAGTAACACAGATAATCCCATGCAACCTGTTTTGCCTGCCGATAATACGGCGCGAGATACATAAACCTTCCGTCACTGCGCTCCGTCTGTATCTCCAGAGCCTGACGCAGCAACTCCGTCACCGCATAGACACTCTTCCCCCACCGCCTGTGGCTCACGCAAATCTTAAATCTCTTGGTGTTCCTGTGAAGATCAAGCTGCTGGGGACGCGGCTCATACGGAATAGATATCTTCACCTTCCGCCATCTCCCCCCGGCGTGATATCAATCATCTCTTTTTTGTCTTCCGTCACAGATTCCGGCAGCGCAAACGTCACCTCAATCTTCTGCGGCAGTGCAGCATCCTGGCTTGCTGTATCCTTCCAGCCAGCACGGGCCTTCAGCATAAATATCGAAGCTATGGTATCCTTGCCGCTCGCAGCCCTCGTATACAAAGCCCTCGCAACATCAAAATTAACCTGATCAACGCCCGTATCAATCTCATACCGATAATGCCGCCGCAGCGTCTTGGGCGAAATCCCCAGCAACCGCGCTACATTATTCTGCTGCAACCCCAGACCAACAGCCTCACGCACCATACGTCTGCTGTCGGCAGTCACCCGATGCCACGGACGGCCCCCCTTATCAACCGTCTCCCGCGCTTCCACAGCCTCGTCTTCCGAAACTTCATCAGCCATTTTTTGCTTATATCCCAGATTTTACGCAGTAGGCAATATTGTTCCACATGAAACATACGCACAGAAGGGCAACACCGGGGGGGGGTGTTAAGTTATATTCATGCCCCTTTCGGACCCCTTATTGCAGGAACAGGTGACGCCGCAGGAGGAGGCTAGATACTGGAAGGTCAAGGGTTGGGAGATACAGATTACCCCAGCTAGGTCAACGACGACGACGCCCCGCCCTCAAGCGCCGCGATTTTCGGCGGATCGATTTTCGGCGCAGGGACCCACCCAAGCCGACGCCGATGCGCTCGCGCTTGTGTTGCCATATCGCCCCGGCTGGCGCTGGGTTCGGCGCGTGGCCAGGGAGCGGCGCGGTTCGGGTCGGGTTCGGGTTCGGAACCGGCGGTTCGAGCCGTTTTGTGGGGTTGGTGGACCCATCCCCCACATAACCCACCACAACCCCAAACCTCTCCACTCTCTACCCTAACCCAGGCGTAGCCTAGATATCGCCGATCGCGAGCGGTTCGTATTGCCTGCGTTCGATCGCGGGTTGTTCCCCATTCAGGTCTGTTGTCGCCTAGCTCGTGCGAGACGGACGGCGGCTTCGCTAAACGTCTCAGTAGGTCGCCCCCATTCGTCAGGCGGTGGACGGGCGGAATCAGAGTCAGAATCAAAATAATCCCTCTTACTCTTACTAGGATTTATTTTACTAGGATTGCTATTACTAGGATTGTAGGACACTGGAGTCCTATGTGGGCGGACATGAGAGTCCTGAGTGGGTAGGACATTCACGTTGACGCTATATCGGACAGTCCCGCCCCTAGCCTTACCATGTGGCTCGATTAATCCTATGGCAATCAAGTCCGCCAGAGTTCGGCGGATTGTTCGCGTGGTACAGCAACACATGCGCGCCAATGTTCCCTGACTGGGGTACGCGTTAGCGCCGCGCCTATCAGTGAATGACGCCAGCGCCAGCAATACGAGACGCTGGTTAGCGGTAACATCCGCGAGTCGCCAAATGGGTCGAATCAGACGCCACGTCATGCGGAGTCCAGCTCGTATCGCTGGCAAAACTTGCGGATCTTTAAGACCGTTGAACGCCTTATGGGTCGGCCATCCCGAATCCTCTTGACTAGGTGGCCGTCACCGACGGCGAGAATCCCGAATCGCGTATCGGCGAGACCGTACCGGTCCAGAAACGAGTCCAGTTCCTCAATTAATTCTTCGCGCTTCATGGTGTCCCTTTCCTAAAAAAAAAGGGACCGGAGTCCCTCAGGTTAGTTCAAAAATTCCCCGCCTAAACAGTCAAGGGAATCGCGTCAATCGGGCAGTCTGGCGCACCGCCCAGGTCAAGCCATTTACGAGTCATTCGTACCGTGTAGCCGCATTCGGGACACTCGGCCTTGATCATCCGAGTCCCTTGTTTCTTCACGCTGGAATAATCCAACTCGGCGTGCGGGTATTCGCCAAGGCGATCAAGACTCGGCTGGATGTAGCGTTTAAACGCTTCGCCCGCTGTGGTCGCTGTCATTTTCCCTTCAAGGCCGATAGCAAGCGCCAGCTTGCGGAACGGTCCCTTGTGGCCGTGCTTGGTCCCAACAATGGCGTGGCACAATTCGTGCGCCAGAACGTGTGCAACTTCCATGGGATCGTCTAGGCTCATACCGACGATGATCTCGTGGTGATTGTCTTTTGACGCCGACGGATCAAAGCATTGGCCGACGCTTTTACGGCGCGAACCCGCTCCCTTTGACGGCCATCCACATGTGTACCGGATATTGTCGGGGAACGTCCCTCCCTTGCTATGAAACAAGGGACGCAACTCGGTCGCTAGTGCGTTGATGTAAAATTCTCGGTTCATCTGATTAGCCTCTATTTCACCAGCTCCGGGAACGCCTCTGGCCATGTGTCCAGAAGCATTTTCGCAGTATCAAGCGCGTATTCCCAGATGCGCACGTCAGGATCACTGGAGAGCCCCAAATATTCAAAGTCGTCGTCTGGATTTTCTCTAACCGTCTGCGCCGCGTTTAACTGCGCGGAACCGTCGACACGCTCGCTCAGAGTCTGGTGATTTTCATCGGTACCGGCAACGCTGTCGTCGATGGCGGCGATGAAATCGAAATATTCTTTCTGGGCGTCCATCTGATTAGCCTCCAATTGATGAATCAATGCACTCATTATATATAGGCGCGCGCACAGGTCAACACATTTAATATGCTTGACAGCACACGCGGCGCTGGTATGGTGCGACTCATTCGAGGCAATCAATGAGGCTTACGCTATGGAAATTCAAGATTTCGTAAACATCGAAAACGGATTCGGAAAGTTCGAGGGCGAGACCGGACTCGCCAACTGGTATTGGCAGTGTGTCCTGGATGGCGATGGCGAAGATTTCGGGCCGGTCTGGGATGGGGTCGCCTACACGTTATTCACTGTAGACGCCGACGAAGCCGACGCGTTCCCTGACGAAGTGAAATGCGGTGACACCGTGGTCATTTGGGAAGACTCCCAAGGCTTCGTCACTATGGTTGCGTTTGCTACCCGCGACCAAGCACTCAAGTTTATCCCCTGTCACTAGGGACTCTGGATGGGCTGGCGCGCCGCCAGCCTATCGACGGTCACTAGAACGTGTGCCGATAACGCGAAACCAAACGAAAGAGGCTAAATTATGGAACAACGACTCATAGGCGCAGTTATCGCGCAGTTAAATTTCCAGCCTAGATTTTCTGCTGACTTTGACGATATTGACTCCACCATGCGCGACATTCGGAATAACGGAGCGGATGGCGGATTCAGCGGATTCATCTATTACAGCGACACGTGCAAATTCGCACGCGACAATATGGCGTTGATCTATTCCCACGCCAAAAACCAAGCCGTGGAGTTCGGAATTGATCCGCTGGAAATGATCGCGGGATTCAATTGTCTACACGGAGAGTTTCCCGCGTTCGAGATCGCGTCCGTGATCCACGACGATATTGACGACGCAACGCGAAACGATGGCGCGGACGTGGCCATACTCAACGCGCTGGCCTGGTACGCTTTGGAAGAAGCCGCGCAGTACTGGGAAATCTACGAAGCCGCAGCATAGGCAATCGCTTCTCATGGGGATGGCCTGGCGCTGTCCCCATTGGTGGCAATCCTGCCGGACTAGAGAAAGAGGCTGAATTATGAAACTCACCAAATCGCAGCAAATCGCGCTTGCTAGGAAATGGGACCAGTCGAATCAGGGACTCACATATGTGGAATTTCGCCGGACCATCGAACAACCCTATGGCGCGGACGGTCCTATTATGGTCGCGTGGTGCGGAATGTGGTTGGGAATCGAGATTGACGGCTACTGTCACTCATAAACCAGACTTAGGGGAAGAAATTTATGAAAGATATTTACGCAAAGAATAAGACAAAACCAGCGCGGGAATCTTGGTTCGATTCGCATGTCATCGTGATGGGACCGGACTCAGAAACCGAGAACAAAATTCGCGAGGCGTTGAAAGCGAAAGTCTGCGGCGAATCCAAGGAAGATAAAAGCGAATAGGAGTCGCTTCTCATGCGTGGCGTTTAAACAGCGCCACGTATCGGTGGCGACTCTATGAACAAATCAGAGAGAGAGGCTAAGACGATGAATAAACCTACGAAAACTCAACTGCAATCGCTTGCAGAGCTAAAGCGGCTCGGCGGCGCTGTGATGACGTCCCATTGGACGAATGGAATTGGTCGGAGAACCAGAAAGCGCCCCGTTCCGCCATTCTGCGATGAACTGAGTCGCTGGTCGTATGATCGACTGCCGAAGCGGATTCGGCGTATTTTCGACCAGCACCCGCGTTGTCAATACGTTGTCTGCATCACGAATATGCGCGCCGCTAACCGCGCTTTGCGGGAGTCGGCGTGATGGCAAAGCGAATCAACCCAGCGGACGCGACCAGACTCCAGCGTCTGCTGTCGGTCACTGTCTCCGGCGGGAAGAGACTCACGCGGCACCAAAACCCGGTTGTGGACGCCGTCCTGGCGGTTCTCGCCGTCGTTCTGATAATCGCTATCTATGCGGCGTTGCCATGACCTTGATAAATTTCTGGATTGGCGCGTTTCTCTCCGTGTGCCTGGTCGGTTCCATGTTCTGGACCGCACTAGCATTTGAACTTTTAAACAAAACCTGTGGAGGCTAAAAAATGACCCGGAAGCCATTCATGAATCCGCGCACCGGCGCGGTCCATTTCCCCGACGACAAGGAGTCGAACGATGGAACCGGCAACGATCTACATATTGAGCGTGATTCTGATGATCATTCTGGCGCTGGGCTAGACAACTTTGACTTGCTGTCACCCATCGCCCAGCTAGAGGTGTTAGCGACAACGCTGGAGCGCGTTTACACGTTGTCAACCAGCAGGGAGACAGAACTTGAGCAGGACGAACCGCTCCCCACTCTGGGGGAGTACTGTTTGATTGGATTCCATACCGCCTCAGTCGATGCAGAACACGCAGCAAAGCGGCTGCGCGAGGCAATCAGCAGGTGCTACAGCGCAGCGCAGGAAATAGACGAGCGGGAATATGATCGAATCGGGGACTAAGGTGGGGATTTTTCAGATTGAAATTCCCTGCGCGGACTGCGCTGGAGTGGGTCAAACTGTGCATCAGATAGCGCATGACGTTTATGCTATCCGCATATGCGATTTCTGCAATGGGGATGGATTCAACACCCACGAGGCGGCATATGATTCGCTCGCTGATGCGGGCGTTGATTACCCCAATGCAATCGATATCAGAGAGGCGAACGATGGAAATTATTAGGACAATGGGCGGCACTCTGACGTATGAGGACGGACGCCACAGATACGAATGGAATGGTGAAAAAGTTGCGCTGACGGTGAGCGCAGTTGCTGGAGGGTATCCCGTGAACTTTGGGATAGCCGCTGGATGGGCGGCGAAGGTCGTGCGTGAGAACCTGGTCGCCAGCGAGATCCCAACATCATTTGATGGCGACGAGTCAAAGCTGGCATGGGCCAAGGACATTTGCGGGGAGCCGAACCGCCAGACTAGAAGGGCGGCGGAAATCGGCACCGAGGTCCACCGATTCATCGAGGACATGGCACATGGCCTGGAGCCGGATCTGTCGGGAGACGAGGACGTGGCGAAATGCCAGAAAAGCCTTGGGGAGTGGTTCACGGAAAACATTGACGAGGTTCTACACACAGAACGCCGTCTCTACAGCCCAAAGTGGGCGATTGCCGGAACCGTGGACATGGTGGCCCGTTTAAACAACCGCCGGAAAGAGATTCACGTCATCGATTGGAAGGGCGTGACAGACTTGGATTCGAGGCTGAAAAACGGACACGTTGGGCAGTTGGCCGCGTATCGTGCCATGTTGGAGGAAAATGGCGAGACGATCCACGGCACGACATTGGTGCGATTTAGTCGGGCCACTGGCGTCATTGATCCCGTCTCGTTTTCGGACGAGGACTACGCCAACGATCTGGCTGCGTTCGAGGCAGCACTGTTGCTGGCGAGATACCAGCCACGACCACAGGTGTTCTGATGTTTTGCGCGGCAGCGTTTTAGCCTCCGCTGTTGCGCGGGGGAGGCGGCGTTTTTGGTTTGGTGACGCCCCTCCCCACCCTTATTACTAACCGAAGAACGGAGAGAACTGATGGCAACAATGACAGCGACGATCAGCAACATACAGGCCCCCAACGGAAAGGGTCCGTACACGCTGCACACCAGCAACGGCGTGATTAAATGCTGGGGGGAACAGGCGGCAAATTTCTTTGAGGGATGCAGTTACGAGTTCCCTTACTACAACAAACCCTACAACGGGGTTGATGAACTTTATGTGGGGAAGGGCATCGTCAAGGAAATCCGCGACGGCAGCGGCGTCGATCATCAGGCTCCCATATCGCCCCCACCAGCGCCCGTAGCGTCAAACGGGGGTGGTAGGCCCCAGAACACGCCAATGGGCGTTGCTAACGCCCCGCAGGGCAACAGGGAGCGTTCTATCCAAGCGCAGGCCATCATCAAGGCGGTGGTTGCCGTGGGTGGCAGCGAGGCCGATGTGCAGCGGTGGCTCGATTGCCATGACAAGATCGTGGCGGGAGAGCGCGTTGGCTGACTTGCCATTTTTCAGTCTGGATGTGCCGGGGGTGCCTGTTCCAAAAGGCAGGCCCCGCGTCACACGGGCTGGGCACGTTTACACGCCCCAGAAGACGCGAGATTATGAAGGGCGCATCCGCAACGCCACGATGATTCTCATGGCGGGGCGGAAGCCTACGGCATTGCCCTGCATCGTCCACGTGGGGGTGTTTTTCGAGCCGCCGCGCAGTCTCAGCAAGAAAAAAAGAGCGGAATTGTTTGAGACTGGTGGGTTCCACGCCATCAAGCCTGACCTGGATAACGTGGTGAAGGCCGCTCTGGATGGAATATGCGGCGAAAACATGGCGATTTTTGACGACAAGCAGATCGTAGAAATCTGTTGCTATAAAACCTACGCGCAGTCTGCTCGACTGGCGATTGATGTCTACGAGGTTACGTCTGATGTAGATAGATTCGCCAGTCGGTGGAGGGCGCAGGAACAGGTGGACGTTGCAATATCACCAATTTAGGAGGTCAGGGGGATGATGAGCGCACAGATACTTTTATTTGACGACGGTCTGCACGCCAAATGGCAAAAATTTCACCACGACAATCCACGAGTGTACGATTTATTCAAAAAGTTCACGTTTCAGGCGATTCAAGCTGGGCACAAATCATTTTCAGCAGACGCAATCTGCCATCGTATCAGATGGGAGACGAGCGTTGTTACGCGGGAGGTAGGGGTGAACCCTGACACCGGAGAGAAGTTAAAGATCAATAACAATCACGTTGCCTATTACGGACGTAAGTTTATGCGGGACTACCCAAAATATGATGGGTTCTTTCGTACACGGGACACGAAATCAGCTTGAGGGGGAGGGATGAGCAATGAAATTAACGATTAGAAGTTATGGGCTGGCAGGAGGATAACGCTGAAATCGGAGGGCTGGTGACGGGGGCAGACGGTTCGCGTAAGTACCGATGTCCCCGTTGCTCCGATCAGCGAAGGAACAAGGCAGATCGCAGCCTGTCTATAACAAGGCGCGGCAGCGAGGTAATGTGGTTCTGCCATCATTGCGAATGGCGTGGGGGTTTTGATGAGGCTAGACCAAGAGGTAATCCAGTGGGCATTGAGACGAAAGATAAGCCCCGACACGCTCAGGGCAATGAGCGTTGGCGGCGAAATCATACCGTTTGGTGACAGCAACAAACTCAGTATCGTTTTTAATTATCTGGATAACGGCGGCGAGATCGTCAACTGGAAGGCCCGAAGTCTTAACGACAAGGTTTTCCGCCAGTTAGCCGGTGGAACCCAGCAGTTCTACAATCAGGCAGCGGTTATGGCTGGGCCTCTGGACGAGGTGTATATCGTAGAGGGAGAGATGGACGCCCTGTCGCTGATTGAGGCCGGAGTCCCGCCGCACTCTGTCCTGTCCGTTGTCGGTGGCGCACCAGCCAACGCAAGCGAAAATCCACAGGACGCCAAGCGTTACGGCTACATGACGGACGCCTTGGCCGACGGGTTAGGCCGCTGCAAGAAGTTTATTATTGTTACTGACAACGATGACCCCGGACGGCATTTAAGGGCCGATCTGGCACTGGTTCTGGGCGTGGCAAGCTGCCACTGGGTTGACTGGCCCCCAGAGGTCAAGGATGCCAACGATGCTTTGATGAAGTGGGGCGCAGAAAGCCTGTCGATATATCTGCGTGAGGACGTCAAGCAGTACCCCATCGATGGCATCTACAGACTGTCGGAGATACCGGAACCACCGACCATGACGCTCTGGCGCGGATGGCCGGAGTGGAACGAAAAGCTGAAGATTTCCCCGACCTGTCTGAGCATCATGTCTGGCTGGCCTGGTCACGGTAAGTCACACCTGTCCCAGCAGCTATGGGCGCAG
>Ga0114904_1001105_pt1 | contig 13786 bp, 12 predicted proteins | sample MalvirDeepMed_s6_FD_83498 | JGI IMG/M metagenome (GOLD analysis project Ga0114904, IMG submission 83498) | Marine viral communities from the Global Malaspina Expedition - Malaspina viral metaG DeepMed_s6 | ecosystem: Environmental > Aquatic > Marine > Oceanic | place: Mediterranean Sea... | reverse complement strand
GCGCCGGGGGACACGCTGCCGACGCTGCGCGGCGAGCTGGGTCTCTAGCGCAGGATCGGCGGGCTGTCGGGATCGGAGCCCGGCGCGGCGCGCTCGGCGCGCTGCGGTTCGTGCAACTCGGGCAGGTCGAAGCGCAGGCCGACCCGGGCCAGCGAGGCCGCCAGCGGATCGCCATCGCGCACGAAGCTCACATCCAGCGACCCGGCCTCGATGCCGGAGAATACCAGCGCCTCGTTCACCGCGCGCGCCAGCGCATTCTCGGCGCCGGGCGTGGCGCCGCCGAAGGCCAGCAGGTGGCTGCGGCTGCCATCGGCGTAGCGCACCCCGGCAAGCCAGGCACAGCGCGCCAGCCCTGCGGCGGTGGCAAGCTTGGTGTCGAGCGCGGTGATCAGAACGTCGGGCAGACCGCCCGGCGCGGTGACCTCCTCGATCCCGGCCTCGGCCTCCTGCGGGCCGTGGCCCAGCGTCTCGGAGAGCCAGTCCACCGCCTGTGGCGGCAGCAGGATCGAGGACGGCGCGACCTCGAGATTGACCGCCAGCCCGATGCCCTGACCGGCCAGCATCGCCGACACGTTGCGCCCCGAGAGCGCGGCATAGGGCACCGCCTGGCCGACGAATTGCGACAGCCGCTCCTCGCGGTCGAAGACCAGCACGAAGCTGGCATCGGCGAGCTCGAACAGCTCGGGCTCGATCTGGTCGCCCTCGGCTTCCTTGGTCAGCAGGAGGAACATCTCGCTGTCGGCGAGCCGTTCGTAGAAGCGCAGGCGCGCGGCATCGTCCAGCGGCGCGGCCTCCATCGCCGCGTGAGCGGCGTCGAGCGGGGTCGTTTCGGTCATTCCATCACCTCGCGGACACGGGCACGCAGGACGGGCAGCAGCTCGTCCTCGAACCACGGGTTGCGTTTCAACCATGCCGTATTGCGCCAGGACGGATGCGGCAAGGGGATAGCGTCGGGAAGATGGTCGCGCCAGTTGCGCACCGTCTCGGTCACGCCGGTCTTCACGCCAAGATGGTAGCGATGGGCGTAGCCGCCGATGTAGAGCCGCAGACGGACCTCTCCGAGCGCCGCGAACAGGCGGTCATGCCAGGTGTGGCGGCAGATCGGCGGCGGCGGCAGGTCGCCGCCCTTTGCGTCGTAGCCCGGAAAGCAGAACGCCATCGGCATGATGGCGACGCGCGAGCGGTCCCAGAAGGTGTCCTCGTCAAGCCCGAGCCAGGCCCGCAGCCGGATGCCCGACGGGTCGTCGAAGGGACGCGCCGCGTTGTGGGCGCGCATCCCCGGCGCCTGGCTGGCGATCAGCAGGCGCGCGCCGGGGGCGAACCACACCACCGGGCGCGGGGAATGCCGGGTGGCGGTGGCGGCGAAACGCGCGGCGCAGAGCCGGCAGCGCGACAGCTCGTCTGCGAGTTCGGGGAGGGACACGGTCATGCGCGATAGCTAGGGCGCGGGCGGCCGGGAGGCCAGTCTCTCTATATTTCTAGAAATGACGAAACAAGACTTGCCCCACTCGATGATTTCGATAATTCTAGAAATATGAAAAACGACAGCCCCCCGATTCTCACCGAAGAGATGGCGCTCGAAGTCGCCGCCTCGAAATTCGCCGCCCTCGGCTCCGAGCAGCGGCTCAATGTCCTGAGGGTGCTGGTGCGCTCCGGTCCGGAGGGGCTCAGCATCGGTGAGCTTGGCCAGCGCGCCGGTGTCACCGGCTCCACGCTCACGCATCACCTGCGCATCCTGACCCAGGCCGGGCTGGTTCACCAGGCCCGCGAGGGGCGCAGCATCATCTGTGCCGCCGCCGCCTATGACGAGGTCCGCGCGCTGTCGGATTTCCTTCTCACCCAATGCTGTGCCGATTGCGGCAACACGGAGCATGATCATGGCTGAGACCACCACCCCGACAAGCCGCCTGCCGAAGATCGACAAGGCCTGGGTCGCAAGCGCCGTGGTTCTTGCGGGCGTCGCGCTGGCAGAGCCGGCGCAGCTCTGGCCGACCGTCACCTTCGCGGCTGAGGCGCTTCTGGGCACCGCGCCGTTCATCCTCTTTGCGGTGCTGGCGGTGGCCTTTGTAAAGGCCGCCGGGGCCGAGACGCTGCTGTCGCGCGCCTTTGAAGGGCGCGAGACCCGGATGATCGTGCTGGCGGCGCTGCTGGGCGGGCTCTCGCCCTTTTGCTCCTGCCAGGTGATCCCGTTCATCGCGGCGCTTCTGGCGGTGGGCGCACCTCTGAGTGCCGTCATGGCGTTCTGGCTGGCGTCACCGCTGATGGACCCGGCGATGTTCCTGATCACCTCCGGCACGCTGGGCTGGGATTTCGCCATCGGCAAGACGCTGGCGGCGGTGGGCATCGGCCTTCTGGGCGGCGCCGGGACGATGATGCTCAAGAACAGCCCGGTCTTTGCCGATCCGCTGCGCGAGAAGCCGCAGGTCGGCGGCTGCTGCGGCGTGAAAAAACCGTTCCAGGGCAAGCCGGTCTGGCGCTTCTGGGGCGAGGCCGAGCGCCGCGAGACCTTCCGCACCGAGGCCGTGACGAACTTTGTCTTCCTGCTCAAGTGGCTGCTGCTGGCCTACCTGCTCGAAGCGGTGATGCTGCGCCATATCCCAGCCGAGATGATCGCGAACCTGCTTGGCGGTTCGGGCCTGTGGCCGGTGCTGCTCGGGGCCTTCGTCGGGGCGCCGGCCTATCTCAACGGCTACGCCGCGGTGCCGCTGGTCGATGCGCTGCTGACGCAGGGCATGGCCCCGGGGGCGGCGATGAGCTTCGTGGTTGCCGGCGGCGTGAGCTGCATCCCTGCCGCGGTCGCGGTCTGGGCGCTGGTCAAGCCGCGGGTCTTCGCGGCCTATCTTGGCTACGCCATCCTGGGCGCGATGATCGCCGGGATGCTCTGGGGCGCCTACGCCTGAGTCGGGGCCACACCGCTGCCCGATCCGGGACCACATGGCATGGTTGAGGCGGCCCTATTCGGGAACAATCCACGCGCTATCTTGGCGGTGGATTGTTCTTTGTTTCCCATTCGGGCCATAATATCACCTGAATTTACGCCTAAGACATGCTTAATGCGCCAACGGTAGAACGAGTGGCGCCGGTGAGCCGAGGCACGGTGATGTTAGAGTTCGATATGGTCAGCAAGTCCTTCTGGACCGGCGTGCAGCGCAAGGTGATCCTTGACCGCGTGTCGTTCCGGGTCGAGCTGGGCCAGTCCCTCGGCATCCTTGCCCCCAACGGCACCGGCAAGACCACCCTGATCCGCATGATGGCCGGGCTCGAGAAGCCCGATGAGGGCGAGATCCGCCAGAACTGCCGGGTGTCGTTTCCGCTGGGCTTCATGGGCGGGGTGGTCTCGAAGATCTCGGCGCGCGAGAACGCCCGTTTCATCGCGCGCATGTACGGCATCGATCCCGACTACGTCGAGAGTTTCTGCCGCTGGCTCTGCGGACTGGGTGAGTATTTCGACCAGCCGATCGGCACCTATTCCAGCGGGATGCGGTCGCGGTTCACCTTCTCGCTGATGCTGGCGCTCGACTTCGACATCTACCTCATCGACGAGGGCATGCCGAATTCGACCGATGTCGAATTCAACCGTAAGGCCGGCGACATTCTCGCCGAGCGGCTGCGCACCACGACGATCATCATCGTCTCGCACCAGCCGCAGATCCTCGAGAAGTTCGCGCGCAAAGCGGCCGTGCTGATGGACGGCAAACTGCATATGTTTGAAACCTTGGAAGAAGCGAAGCAGCTCTATGACTACGAAACCCAAGGCTAGAAAATTCCGAGTCCGCCGCAGCGCCGCCGTCTCCCCCGAGAGAGAGGAGGCCGGCGCCCAGCAGGCCACGCCGCAGCCGCGCAGCGCGCAGCCGGCCCGGGCCGCTGCCGCGCCGTCTGCCAAGCCGTCGCAGGCCACGCGGAGCTCTGCTGCGCAATCTGCCCCGGGGCAGGCCGAGGCGCGGCCTCAGCGACCGCAATTCTCGCCCTCGCAGGAAGAGCCCGAGGCGCGCGCGGACGATATCGGCACGGCGCCGCAGGGCACGGGCGCGGGCGACCTGGATGCGATCCGGCATGAGGGCCTGACAGGCCGCCAGCTGCGCATGGCGCGGCGGGTGGCGCAGAAGCACGGGCTCGCCCCGAGCTCGGATCTCGACGCGGTGCGCCTGCTGCGGGCCCGCGGCATCGACCCCTTCCAGCGTGCCAACATGCTCGAGCTTGTGGTGCCCGAGGCCGGTGGCGCAGGCGGGGCAGGGGCGCTGCCGCCCGCCGGCACGGCGCCGGGTCAGCCGCCCGCGCCGCGCCCGGATGGCAAGGTGCAGCTGCCGCAGACCGTGCCCGCCGGCGGCAACAGGATACAGCTGCCCTCGACCGAAACCGCCAGCCCGGCGGAGCGTCGCGCCGCCGAGATCACCAAGATCCAGCAAGAGCTTGCCGCGCGTCGCCGCAAGCGGCTCATGCTGTTGCTGACCCGGCTGGCGTTCTTCGTCATGCTGCCGACGCTGATCGCGGGTTATTACTTCTACGTCGTCGCCACGCCGATGTATGCCACCAAGTCGGAATTCCTCATCCTCAAGGCCGAGAACTCCGGCTCGTCGATGGGCAGCCTGTTCTCCGGCACCCAGTTCGCCACCAATCAGGACGCCATCGCGGTGCAGAGCTACCTGCTCTCGAAGGACGCCATGCTGCGGCTCGACGGCGACGAGGGCTTCAAGGCGCATTACGAGCAGGACTGGATCGACCCGATCCAGCGGCTCGATCCCGGCGCCTCGAACGAGGAGGCGTACAAGCTCTACAAGCGCAATATCGAGATCGGCTACGATCCGACCGAAGGCGTGCTGAAGATGGAGATCATGGCCGCCGATCCCGAGACCGCCGCCCAGTTCAGCCGTGCGCTGATCGGCTATGCCGAGGAGCGGGTCGACAACCTGTCGCTGCGCAAGCGGTCGAACGCGGTGACCGACGCCGAGGAGGGGCTTGCCGAGGCCGAGCAGGCCCGCGCCGCGGCGCAGGAAAAACTGGTGCGGATGCAGCAGGAGGGCGCGGTGATCGACCCCGAGGGCCGCATCGCCGCCCTGCGCAGCCAGATCAACAATATCGAGATCCAGCTGCAGGAGAAGAAGCTCGCGCTGCAGGCCCAGCTCGACAACGCCCGGCCCAACTCGGCCCGCGTGCAGGGCGCCGAGGGCGAGGTGCGCCGGCTCGAGAACCTGCTGGCCGAGCTCAATGCCGAGATGACGACCGCCACCACGGGCGAGAACTCGCTGGCCGAGATCGCGGTGCAGGTGCAGCTTGCCGAGGCCGATCTGGCGACCCGCGACCTGATGCTGCAATCGGCGCTGGAGCGCCTCGAGCAGGCCCGCCGCGATGCTGACAGCCAGGCGCGCTACCTGACCACTTCGGTGGTGCCGGTGGCCTCCGAGGATCCGAGCTATCCGCGCAGCTTCGAGAACACCATCCTCGCCTTCCTGATCTTCTCGGGCATCTACCTGATGATCTCGCTCACCGCCTCGATCCTGCGCGAGCAGGTCTCGAGCTGAGCCAGAGCCGGAGGGCCGGGCAAACGAAACGGGCGCCGGAATTATCCGGCGCCCGTCCCTTTTCGTGATGTTGGCTAGGCTCAGCCGCGGGTCGGCTTGAGGGCCTCGGCCCAGACGTGAAGCTCGTCGAGAAGGCCGGCAGCGCCCTTCTGCACTTCTTCGTTCGGGCTCAGGGTCTGCTCTTCGGTGATGTCGCCGAAGACCATCGGGATCGGCACCACCTGCTTGAGCGGCATGACGTTCATGTTGGCCAGCAGGGCACGCAGTTCCTGTGCGCCGCGCATGCCGCCCGAGATGCCGCCATAGGAGACGACGCCGGCGGGCTTGCGGGCCCATTCCAGCACCAGCGCCTGGATGCCGTTCACGATCGCGGCGGGCGGGAAGTAGTTGTATTCCGGGGTCACGAAGATGAACGCATCGGCGTCACCGATGGCGGCGCTCCATTTCTTGGTGTGCTCGTGCTGGTAGTCCTGCATCGCCGGGTGGTTCGGCTCATCGAGCATCGGCAGGTCGAACGCGTCGAGGTCGACGATCTCGACATCGAACTTGCCGTGGGCGTTGGCCTGCTCGGCGGTCCAGTTGCTGATGATCGGACCGATGCGGCCCGGGCGCGTGCTTGCGGTGATGATCTTGAGCTTCAGTGCCATGGTATCAGTCCTTTCCAGCATGGGATTTGACGGAATAGCTAACACCTTGCTGCGCCGCGGCAACGGCCTTGATTGCACAGCCGCCCTGCATCTTTGCACGGGCCCTCGCGCCCGAGAACGCATCTGCACCCTTTAATGCAAAAAGGCCCGCCGGTTCCGGCGGGCCTTTCGCTGTGTCGTGAGGCAGGGCTCAGACCTTTTCGGTCAGCGCCGGCACGGCTTCGAAGAGATCGGCGACGAGGCTGTAATCGGCGACCTGGAAAATCGGTGCCTCTTCGTCCTTGTTGATCGCGACGATGATCTTGCTGTCCTTCATGCCGGCAAGGTGCTGGATCGCACCCGAGATGCCGCAGGCGATGTAAAGATCCGGTGCCACGACCTTGCCGGTCTGGCCGACCTGCCAATCGTTCGGCGCAAAGCCCGAGTCGACCGCGGCGCGCGAGGCGCCGACAGCGGCGCCAAGCTTGTCGGCAAGCTTCTCGATGATCACGAAATCCTCTTCCGAGCCCACGCCGCGACCGCCGGAGACGACGATCTTGGCCGAGGTCAGCTCGGGACGATCGCTCTCGGCCATCTTGTCCTCGACCCATTCCGACAGCGCCGGGTCTTCGGCGGCGGCGATGTCCTCGACCGTGGCCGAGCCGCCGGTGCCGGCGGCGTCGAAGGTCGAGGTCCGGAAGGTGATGACCTTCTTTTCGTCTTTCGACTTCACGGTCTGCATGGCGTTGCCGGCATAGACCGGGCGCTCGAAGGTGTCGGCATCGACCACGGCGGTGACATCGGTCAGCACCATCACGTCCAGCAGCGCCGCGACGCGGGGCAGGATGTTCTTCGCGTCGGTGGTGGCCGGAGCCACGATGTGGCTGTAATCGCCCGCGAGCGACACGATCAGCGCCGCGGTGGGCTCTGCCAAGCGATGACCGTAGAGGGCATCCTCGGCGACCAGCACCTTTGACACGCCCTCGATGGTCGCGGCCTCTGCGGCGGCGTCCTTGGCGGTCGCGCCCACGGCCAGCACGGTCACATCGCCCAGCGGCGCGGCGGCTGCCACGGTCTTGGCGGTGGCGTCCATGGCCAGCGTGCCGTCATTGATTTCTGCAATAAGAAGAACAGCCATCAGATCGCACCCTTTTCCTTGAGTTTCTCGACCAGCTCGTCGACCGAGCCCACCATGATGCCCGCGGCGCGTTCCGCCGGCTCGGCGGTCTTGACGATCTCGAGCCGCGGCGCGACGTCGACGCCGTAATCGGCGGGGGTCTTCTCGTCGAGCGGCTTTTTCTTCGCCTTCATGATGTTGGGCAGCGAAGCGTAGCGCGGCTCGTTGAGGCGCAGGTCGGTGGTGACGATGGCGGGCAGCTTGACCTTGATGGTCTGCAGGCCGCCGTCGACCTCGCGCGCCACGGTGGCGGCGTCGCCGTCGACCTCGAGCGAGTTGGCGTTGGTCGCCTGTGCGTAGCCGGTCAGCGCCGCCAGCATCTGGCCGGTGGCGTTGAGGTCGTTGTCGATGGCCTGCTTGCCGCAGATCACCAGACCCGGCTCTTCTTCCTTGATGATGGCGGCCAGCAGCTTGGCGACGGCCAGCGGCTCGATGTCCTCGTGCACGTCATCGGCCGCGGTCACCAGGATGGCGCGGTCGGCCCCCATGGCGAGACCGGTGCGCAGCGTCTCCTGCGCCTGCTTGACGCCGATCGAGACGACGATCACTTCCTCGGCCTTGCCGGCTTCCTTGAGACGGATCGCCTCTTCGACGGCGATCTCGTCGAACGGGTTCATCGACATCTTCACGTTGGCCAGATCGACGCCGCTTCCGTCCGCTTTGACACGAACCTTCACGTTGTAGTCGATCACGCGCTTCACAGGCACAAGCACCTTCATCGGCGGTATCTCCCTAGAGTGCGTCGCGTCAGGCGCGACTTGGAAACTGTCTCACAGGGTGTGATAGCGAAGAGGACGCGAGGGAAACAGGTCTAAAACGACATGTTGGCCCTAACAGACGCCGCGTTTTTCTCCGAAACCGGGTGTATTCGGGGTGGAACACAGCTTCGCGTCAGTCGGTGTCCCGTGTGTTGGCATGGATGTCGCAAATATCCTGTAGCGCGCGCCACTCGCCCGAGGACAGGGCCGGGCGGTGAGGCGAGTCGCCGGACGACGCCGCGCCGGCCGCCGCGATGCGGTCGGTGAGGCGCGGATGCGAGGCGAAATGCGCCATCGGCCCCTCGACATCGCCGAATTCCTCGCGAAACCGCTCGAACATGTCGCGAAGCGCCGAGGGCGGCAGCCCCGCGCTGCGCAGCATGTCGAAGGCATAGTCATCGGCCTTGGCCTCGGCCTCCCGGCTGTAGCTGGCGCTGATCATGCGCTCGGCCAGCAGGACCGTCGCCGCGCCGCCGGTGAAATCGCCGAAGAGGAGTCCCAAAAGTCCGACCGAGCCGGCGGTGCGCAGCGCGTTGCGCGTCGGGTCGCGATGCACCACGTGGCCGATCTCGTGGGCCAGCACGGCGGCCACCATGTCGGGGCTGTCGGCGCCCTCGAGCAGACCGCGCATCACCACGATGTGACCGCCGGGCATCGCGAAGGCGTTCATCATCTGGTGGTCGATCACGGTCACGTCGAGCGGGTAGCCGATCTCCTGCCCATCGGTCAGCCCCGCCACCATACGCTCGAGCGCCGCCACCCCGTCGGGGGCGGAACAGTCGAGTTCTCCGGCCTCGGTGGCGCCGAAGACACGCTCGATCTGGGCTTTCACGCCGCGACCGAAGGCGATCTCCTTCTCCACCGGGATCAGCCGCGACAGCGTCCCCGCGAGCGCCGGAAGGATGACGAAGATCATCAGCAGAACGGCGGCCAGCGCGCCGCCGGCGCGGAGGCCGATGCGCCGCCACGTGCCCTCGCGCAGGTCGCGGCGGGCGAGGCGCGGACGTGTGCGGCGCAGCCATGCGGCCATCTCGGGATCCTCGACCACCAGCCGGGCGGGGTCGCGCAGGGATTCGTCGCCGGTCTCGAGGTGGCGGGTGAGGATGAGCTGGTCCTCGTCGGCGTGATCGTGCAGCTCGCGCAGGTCCTGCAGCGGCCAGATCAACGGCACCTCGAGCCCGTCGCCGCTGATGATCAGGGCCTGCCGCTCGCGCGAAAGCGCCACCTGCACCGCCTGCCGCGCCGCGGAACGGCCGTCATAGAGATGCGCCGCGCCCTGCATCGCGCTCAGATCGCCCCGCCGATGTCGAGCGCGTCGGCAAAGCCCTCGGCATCAGCGCCGCTGTCGGCGGCGCGCTGGCGGATCTCGGCCAGCGCCGTCAGGTTGATGACCGCGAGCGTGGTCACGTAGTGCTTCAGGATCGGCTGGGTGATCAGCGCAAGCGCGCCCGCACGCGCCGCGATCAGCGTCATGAGGTAGCCGGCGGCGGTGATCAGCACCGACGGGATCATGTCGGGCTGCAGGCCGGCGCCGGTGGGGTCGAAATCGCGGCCAAAGAGGGCGAAGGCCGCGATGCCGCCAAAAACGCCGGTCACGACCGAGATGCCGAGACCGAGGAGCAGCGCGCCCAGCACGTAGGTGCCGATCACCGTTTTGGTGCGGGGGGCGGCCTCGAAGGCGACCGTGCCGTCCAGAACCTTGTTGCGTGACAGGTAGGCGAAGCTCTGCACCCGGTAGGAGATCACCCCGATCACCAGCCACACCGCGCCCACGGGCAGCAGCACCACCGCGAGGATCTCCTTGCCGAGCGCGATGCTCAGCCCGTCGCAGGCCAGGAGCGCCAACGCGATGAAGATCTGGAGCATGCAGCCGTAGAGTGCCGTCCAGCGCCCCTGCTGCACGAAGCGCGCGGTGCCGAACCAGCTCCGGTCGGTCATGTATTTCTCGAGCCGGAAGGTCATCAGCGGCGTCAGCAGCCCGAGCGAGAGCAGGGTGAGCGCCCAGTATAGCAGCGCCCGGAGCGCGTAGCCCCATGCCGCCTTGTCCATGCCGAAGCGGATGCCCCGCCAGCGGGTGCGGGCCATCTTGTAGCGCCGGGCGCGATAGATCGCGAAGAAGATGAAGGGCAGCAGCGCCACCGCCGAGAGCGAGAAACCGGCCGTCTGCAGGAGTGCCTGCTCGGAGGTCTGCGGCTCGGCGAAGATCGTCATGCCGAACCAGAACAGCAGGATCTGGATCAGGCCTAGATAGACGGCCAGAAACACCACCGCGAGCAGGAAGCCGAGGAACTTCTCGAGACCGGTGCCGGTATATTCGAAGCGCGAGCCCTCGAGCCGGGCGGCAGACCAGATGTAGCGGCGGATCCGCGTCTTGCCCCAGAAGCGATAGATGCCGAGGGTGAGCAGGGTGAGACACCCGGTGCGCAGCGCGAGCCAGAAAAGCGCCTTGCCGCTACCGGTGTATTCGCCTTGGCCGGAATTGCCGTCGTTCATGCTGAAATCTTTCTGTCGTCGTCCTGTGCAGGCAAGCCGCACGCGCTGCCCCCGCGCGGAATCCGGCGGGGGCAGGGTATTTCGGATCAGGTGAAGGTGTTGTCGCGGGGGAACCCGCGCGGCGCCATGCGGCCCGAGCCAGCGCGCTTGCCGATCCACTCGTCGAGCGCGGCCTCGGTGCGGGTGCGGCCGGCGGGGTCCTTCCAGCTCAGGCCGTCGGCCAGCGTGAAGGTGGTGGCATCCGAGAGCCCGCCATCCTTGTATTTCTGCAGTCGCACGCCCTTGCCACGGCCCATCTCGGGCAGCTCGTCGAGCATGAAGACCAGCACCTTGCGGTTCTCGCCAACCACGGCCACCGCGTCGCCGGTGACAGGCTTGCAGACCTGCGTCTTCACCCCGTCCTTGACGTTGAGCACCTGCTTGCCGCTGCGGGTCTGCGCCACCACGTCGTTTTCGGGCACGATGAAGCCGTCGCCGGCCGAGGAGGCCACCAGCAGCTTGCGTCCGGGCGTGTGCACGAGAAGGTCGTGGATCTCGGCCTCGTTGGGAAGATCGACCATCAGGCGCACCGGCTCGCCCATGCCGCGCCCGCCGGGGAGGTTGGCCGCCGACAGGGTGTAGAAGCGCCCGTTGGAGCCGACCACCAGAAGCTTGTCGGTGGTCTCGGCGTGGAAGATGAAGCGCGGGCCGTCGCCATCCTTGAACTTCAGCTCGCGGTTCAGGTCGATATGGCCAGTCATCGCGCGGATCCAGCCCATCTGGCTGCACACCACGGTGATCGGCTCGCGCTCGATCATCGCCTCGAGCGGCACGTCCTCGGCCTCGCCGGCCTCGGCGAAGGTGGTGAGGCGGGCGCCGCGGTCGAGATCCTTGGCGAAGGCCTTCTTGACCTCGCGCAGCTGCTCGGAGACGCGCTTCCACTGCAGGTCTTCGCTGGAGAGCAGGTCCTCGAGACCGGCGCGCTCTTCCATCAGCTTGTCGCGCTCGTTGACGAGCTCGAGCTCCTCGAGGCGGCGCAGGCTGCGCAGGCGCATGTTGAGGATGGCCTCGGCCTGCACGTCCGAGAGCCCCTCGGACCGTCCGCCGAAGCGCTGCGGGATCTGCGTTGGGGTGCCCTCGTCGGCCAGCACGCCGCGGGCCTCGGCCTCCGGGTCGGGGCGCAGCTCGAGCGCCTTGACGTCGATGTCGGCGAGCGGCGAGCGGTAATCGCGCTCGTCGGTGGCGCGGGCGATCGTCGCCTGATGCGGCTTCGACCAGTCCTCGTACATCAGCGCCGCCTTGGGATCGTCGTCGTAGCGGATGATGTCGATCACGCGGTCGAGGTTGAGGAAGGCGATGATCAGGCCTTCGAGCACCTCGAGCCGGTTGTCGATCTTGGCCATGCGGTGCCGTGCCCGGCGGCACAGCACGTCGCGGCGGAAGTCGAGGAAGGCGCGGAGCACTTCCTTGAGCGAGCAGACCTTGGGCGTGACGCCGTCGATCAGCACGTTCATGTTGAGCGAGAAGCGGGTCTCGAGATCGCTGTTCTTGAACAGCATGTTCATCAGCAGGTCCGGGTCGACATTCTTCGACTTCGGCTCGAGCACCATGCGGATGTCCTCGGCGCTCTCGTCGCGGATGTCGGCGAGGATCGGCACCTTCTTGGTCTGGATCAACTCGGCGAGGCGCTCGACCAGCTTGGACTTCTGCACCTGATAGGGGATCTCGGTGACCACCGCCTGCCACTGGCCGCGGCCAAGGTCCTCGACCTCCCACTTGGCGCGCAGCCGGATCGAGCCGCGCCCGGTGCGATAGGCCTGGGCGATGTTGTCGCGCGGCTCGACGATCACGCCCCCGGTGGGGAAATCGGGGCCGGGCACGTATTGCAGCAGCGTGTCGTCGCCGGCGCCGGGCGCCTTGATGAGATGCAGGCAGGCGTCGATCAGCTCGCCGATATTGTGCGGCGGAATATTGGTCGCCATGCCGACCGCGATGCCGCTCGAACCATTGGCGAGCAGGTTCGGATAGGACGCCGGCAGCACCGACGGCTCTTCGAGGCGACCATCGTAATTGGGGCGGAAATCGACCGAGTTCTCGTCGAGCCCGTCGAGCAGCGCCTCGGCCATGATCGTCATGCGCGCCTCGGTGTAGCGCGAGGCCGCCGGGTTGTCGCCGTCGATGTTGCCGAAATTGCCCTGACCGTCGACCAGCGGGTAGCGGATGGTGAAGTCCTGCGCGAGTCGCGCCATGGCGTCGTAGATCGCCGCGTCCCCGTGCGGGTGGAAGTCCCCCATGGTGTCGCCCGAGATCTTTGCCGACTTCAGGAAGCCCCCGTTGGAACTCAAACGCAGTCTGCGCATTGCATATAGGATACGACGATGAACGGGCTTGAGCCCGTCCCGGGCATCCGGGAGGGCGCGGTTCATGATCGTCGACAGCGCATAGGTCAGGTAGCGGTCGCCGATGGCGCGGCGCAGAGGCTCGGCCACGTCACGGGGGTTCATATTGGGGTCATCGACGATGTCATTCATAGATGCTGAAATATCTGCCGAGCGCGGGGCGGTAAAGCCGTCCCCGACCGCACGGCGAAAATTTTCCGTTTCGGGCACCCCGAAACGTCGGGAATCAGCTATGATGGTGCCATCGGCACACGCATCGCGTGCCTCATTTATTGACTCTTTTTATTATCAATATTGCAAGGAGGGCCGTTCGTGATGATCCGGTTCGTTCTCATCGTCTCGACCTTCGGGGTCCTCTCGCTGGCATGGTATCAGATGTCCGGCGGCGCAGATTTCGAGCCCGGTACGCAAACCGCCGGCCTTCCCTCCTTCAGCGTCCCTGACAACAACGCCGCCGCACCCGCCGCACCCGAGGTGGCGCGGGGCGACATCAGCGGCGCCGATCTCACGTCGGTGGCACAGGTCGCCGCGGCGCCCGCAAAATCCGATGGGATCGAGCCGAAACTCGACGTGACCCTCGCGGCGGCCGCCGGAACGCCGAATGCGACCGTGGAGGCCGAAAAGGCCGTCGAGGTGGCCTCGCTCGACACCCGCAATGATGCCGTGATGTCGAACGCCGCGCCGGGCGCCGTCGTCGAACGGGTCGTGTTCGGTGCCGAACCGCAGGCCGAGCCCGAGGCGGCCGAGAGGGCGATGGATCTGCGCCGGGTCACCGGCAACGTGGTCAATGTGCGCAACGGACCCGGCACCGGCTATTCGGTGGTCAACCAGTTGC
>Ga0114904_1001096_pt1 | contig 13819 bp, 20 predicted proteins | sample MalvirDeepMed_s6_FD_83498 | JGI IMG/M metagenome (GOLD analysis project Ga0114904, IMG submission 83498) | Marine viral communities from the Global Malaspina Expedition - Malaspina viral metaG DeepMed_s6 | ecosystem: Environmental > Aquatic > Marine > Oceanic | place: Mediterranean Sea... | reverse complement strand
TCTGCAAGCTTCATAGCTAAAATAAAATTGCAAGCAGTATTTTTTCCGCTTTGTTTTTTACCGGCAAAAGCAACTATTTGTGTCATGACTATTCCTTAATCATCGTGATGAAGACCGGCGCAATCCCGGACATCAATGATGCTTTGGGGACTATGATACATATCGTATAGCATTTGAAGACTTTGTTTTAATGAGTTGTTGGTGGTTTCATCACCAACCTCTGCTACAAGACGTTTTGTGAGCTCTCTGGCTGCCCGTAAGCCAAGATAGTCATTGACAATACTATATATTTTTTTAGCTTCTGTTGGGTTCGTCGGCATCTTTCTTTTTCCCGTCTTCGTTTGAATTTTCGACCCCATAATATCTGATGATGGTTTCTATACGGTCGTCGGCGTCAACCAATAAGTCTAATGCTTCGCTAAGATTATTATGATAATCAGTAGTTGAATGGTCTCCAATTCCTGCTGCATTTTCTAGCAATAGATCTAGAGAAAGCAATGTCTTTTCCTTGTCGGAAAGTGCCTTATGCCATAAATAGTTAATGGCATGCTGTCTATATTTACTCACTTGAAAATCCTTTATATAAATTCTTGGCCTTGTCAATCCATGGTTTAATGTCCGAGGTTATCTTGTCTACGTTTAGTTCGGCAATATCATTGGTATCAAAATTTGGGAAATATAGTCTATATAACATTGCGCATTGCTGTTCTATTTTTTCTGCTGCTTTTCTTCCAGCATCATCATTATCCATCAGGCAAATCAGAGAGAGGGCTCCCGATTCGTCGAGTAAGTGTTTTTGGTCATTGTTAAACGCTGTTCCAAAAATTGCCACTACATTGTGAATTCCAGCCTCAGCAAGTCGCCAAACATTGCCGGGAGATTCCACCAGTATGGCGGCACCACTGTCTAATATATGGTCCTTGGCTCTCCAGTAATTATACAACCATTTTTCCTTTTGAAATCCTTTACTGTGGAGCCATTTTGGGAAATGCCTGCATTTATCTTTGGGGCCATGGTAGTTATTGCACTCTGGGCATCTTTCAAATATACTTCTTCCCGTACATCCTACAATATATCTGTGATCATTGTCATATATGGGAACAACAGCCCGACGATACATAGGCTTCTTAGGGTTGTCGCAATACCCAATGTCGTATTCTTCAAGAATTTCCTTGGAAAACCCTCTTTCTATATAATATTGGGAAGGAACCTTAACTTTTTGCCTATACGTTTCTTGTGTAATGCCAATTCCACGAGCCTCTTTTAAGGACAAGCTGTTAATCAAACCCCCAAACTTCATTTTTTCAATGTTTATATTTTCACTATTAAGGGAGGTGAAGTCTTGATCTAAAAATTTTAACAAAAATTCTACAGCCTCACTAAAGGTGGCTTCTTTGTCTCCTTCGTGTTCCCAGCTATATTTAAAGCGAGAGAGAGCCCCTTTAATAAAATGGATAAAACTGTTTCCAAAAGTTTCCTCGCATTGATGAGTTCTGCACTTATAATGTACCTTGTAGTCTCCATTATAGTACATATTGAGGGCAGTAGGATTGTCTCCTCCATGAATGGGGCACACGGATTTAATCAGAATCTCATTTTTATATGATTTTTGTATTCCAAAATATTCATATATTTGATCTATATATTCCACCGCCATTTGTGACAGGGCTTTTAGCTTTCCGTAATCGTTATATTTATACGAAGGGGATATCGTCATCGTCTGAGTAGAATTCATCGTTGTCATTAGTGTTTATGCCGTCTTCTAATTCAAAAGCTGTGTAACCTTCTATTATTTGGCCACAGGAACCGTTCATTCTGATATTAATATAGTCCCTGTCTTCGAGCCCCTCTCCATGTCGGGCTATAACGGGGACTAACTTTCGGTTGCCATTCTCTGGACCGTCCTTGGCTATTTCTTCATCCGACTTTGTTTTATATATGCTAAAATTGGAACACAACCAGATGATACGATCTGAGCCAGAAGCGGTATCGGTTGTTTCTTTATTAATACCATCACGATTAAGCTGAACAAAGGAAAGTATTGGGACCTCATATCTTAAGGCGAAATTATGGAGCGATGTCATCATAAATCCCAGAACCTGAAACTCCTTCATGTCTCCTTTTAGTTCAGCAGAATCCATAAGCTTTAAGTAATCATAAATTATTACGCAGTCCTTTGCCTTTCCCTTGTCATTTAGTCCCACCGTTTTGGCAATCCACCTGCGCATAACTGAAATTTGATCTTCAAATGCTGCGCCTCCGATTGACTTGAAGTAGTATGGGAGGTTCTTTATCTCTTCTGCTGCATCAAACACCTTTTTCTTTGAGGCTGCATTTTCAGCAAACTTTCCGGTTTCAATATCACTAATTCCTATTCCCGTAAGCATCGCCATGAGACGATTTTGGTGATCTTCCTTTCTCATTTCAGTATCTAAATTCAACACAGGAATTCCCGACCTTGCAATATGAACCCCTATATTGTCTGCAAGTAGTGTTTTCCCTACCTTTGGTCTAGCCCCAATAACGTTAACGGTACTCCTCCTTAGACCTCCTCCTATGGCAAAATCGTATCGAGAATAGCCGGTAGAAATTCCTATTTGGTCAACAGGATCTTCCGCAAGCTCAGTTAAATATTCTTCTACATCATTAAATATTTTTACGGGCGAGTCGTCGCTGTCCGACAAAAGAGACGTGAACTCAAAGATGGACTCTTCTGCAATCCCAAGAATGTTCGAGATCGGTTCATCGCCTTTGATTTCTATATATTTTTCCTTTGTAAGTTCTAACTGATCATACATCATTCGAGCTATTTGTAATTTTCTAATCTTAGCAGCGAATGCTCGGACATTTTTTAAGAGCACAGGAAACTTCATGATGGAGGCTAGGTGAGAAACCTCTTGGTTGTTGAAAAAACCAGTTAGACCTATCTCTTTTGCTGCCGAAAGTATGGAAGGTACGTCTATTTCCGCCGAATTATCTTTATCTATAATATGCTTGAGACACATATAGATAGATATATTTGATTCTATTGTAAAGCTGTTCTCGTCAATAATATCTGCAACATCAAAAAGGGCCGACGATCCGTACCGGCATATGCCGGATAAGATTGCTCGTTCTGCGGGTAGGTCTTGTAAAATCATTTCTTTTTAATCACATGCCTGAGAAGAACACTTGTTGCATTTCCATCTACTCATATCATATATAACCGCAGGTGAAACCTCTTCTTCTGCACCACAGGTGCGACATTCTACCTCCACAAGAGCAGACTGGCGACTTCTGGGTGCTCGTTGTGCGTCTTTATTCTCTGCGTCAGCCTTAGAAGCCTCTTCCAGCTCGTGTCTCTCCGACGCGCTAAGCACTGTATTTTTCATGAAGTCATCGAACTTGTTTGGTCTTTGTCTTGAAGTATCAATGACGCCGGTACGACAAGGATCTCCTTTGTTATTTCCGTATGTTTTGGTAGATCTTTTCTTTGCTCCCTCTTTCGGCTGCCTGCCTCTGGATCTAGTTCCCTTTCCCCTTCTTCTTTTCTTTTTAGCGGGGTCAATGGGGTGAACAACTTCTTCTCCGGGCTCACCCTTCTCTCCGATAGGTCCGGAAGGACAATCGTGGCCGATCTCCTTCTCGGAATCCACTATTATTTCCATAAGTTCTTCTTTGTTAAACTCTTTTAATAGTCTCTTTAGCTCCTCTTTTTTATTCATATCGTCTCCCTGCCTTTGCCTTTTGGAGATTCATAAAAAGATCTGCCAAATTTTTAATTGAACTAGCAACGTAGGTTAGTCTATCGGATCTTTGTTGGGCATATTTGTTGATGGCCAATAGCTTACGAGTGTAATCATTGTCGTTAATCGCTTGATGATATTGGCTGTCCCATGATCCTGAGTATTGATTCTCTCGTCCAGATATTGATGATTTAATAGAAGTTTCGGCCCATTTCATACGGGCAACCTCACGATTGTGGGACCTCTGCACATGAAAGGAAAGGCTTCCTAAAAGAAGAGAGGCTTCGGCGCACTCTTCAAGAGTTAATTTTTCTATGGATGTGCGATCCATTTGCATATATTTATGAACCGAGGGGTCATGAAAATCACCACTATATGGAGGGAGCCCTATGGTGGCCTCATACTCGTCCAAAATGGAATCGAGCTTACCTAGTTGTTCCTTTGCAACACTCGGCTTTTCCACTTTTCGACCTTTTCGTTAAACGGCAATTCGATGTATGTAATGTTATTATACTCGCACCATTCCTTTTTGCGAGCGTCTCTTTTTCGTTGGCTGCTAAAATCCTGCGCGGAAGTGTGAAAGAGAGGATTGAATTTATAGTGTTGTTGTCCGTGAACTTCAATTGCTAGCTTGAATGTATTGATATAAAAATCAAAAAAGACTTTCTCCGATCTGGTTATCGAAACAGGAACTTCCTCTAGGATCTGCACCGTAGGGAACATTTCTATAAGCAACTCTCGTGCTCTCAAATGAAGCTTCGACCGGGGTCTGCTGTCGTTGGCTTTGGTTACATAGCCTTGTAGCTTCCAATTGTGAACTTCATTATTTAGGTCTCTAACCTTCACTTGTCAATCCCAACCATAGTAAATATTTCTTTTTCAAACGATTTATATTCTTTAGGGTTTTCCTCTAGGTAGGCTGCAAGATTTACTTTTCCCTGAATCTTTTCATCGTTAGGGAGCTTAAGCCAAGACCCAGATTTGACGACAAGCCCAAAATCAACCATGAGATCCGCAAGTTCCATTTCTTTCCAAATCCCCCGACCATACTTAATGTGGCTTGCAACCTTTTGGCCCGGAGCCCCGATAGCAGAAGTGACGACCTGCCAGTTTACGGTTTGTCCTATTTGTGAATCGCCTCGCATAATGGGTTGCGAATGCGTAGCATGCAGCTTAACGTCAACTTGGTATTTCAATGCACTTCCTGACTTCTCAATCTTAGACTTTCCTCTCCCAAACTTTTGTATATTTGCCATCAGATGTGTCACCCCCACGACTGTTACCCTATTGATGGGAAGGGCATTAGATATTCTGCGGCAAAATTTGGCAAGAACCTTCTGTACGCTCATGACCTGCACGTCTTCAAGATTTCCAGTTAGTTCTGACTCGCTAGAAAGCGCCGAAAAAGAATCTATAACTGCGATAGAGCCGGGCTTTGTGTGAACTATGTTGTCTACAATGCTAAGGTATTTTTCTGCCGACAGGATATTTCCCTCCGTTGAGGAAATGATTTGCATTATTTTAGGATCAAGGTCAAGCCCCTCGATTCCTTCTAGGTCTCTCTTTCGCAACCTTCCTTCTATGTTGGCGTAATATATGGGCCTCTCATGCTCTTGAGCGTTAGCACAAAAAGTCAAGGCGGTTACAGTTTTTCCAACCTTTTCTGGCCCCGTCATAATAAACAGAGATCCCTCTGGCACTCCTCCGCCAAGGGCGATGTCTATTTTGGGGCTGACAGAGAGGGTTTTTAGGGGACGGTCGGTTATTATTGCAGGATCATGAAGGACGTTTCCATATTCTTTGATAATGTCCTTATTCATCGAGATCTCTTAATTTTGATATAATGGACTTTTGGGCATTGCCACTTTTGTGCTTGACATCTTTTTTGTTGGTTACATCATAGGTAGTTTCAGATTCCCTACTTGAAAAACCACTATCCTTCTCTTCAATTATGCTGCGTAGCATAGGGGCGCGAAGAGAATATGTTTTCCAACATCGTTTATCTTTTAGCGCAGCTATTACGGCTTCTGCTGAAAATTCCTTGAGAAGCTTATTAGCTAACGTAATTTGATATCTATAGTAATTACGCCACTCCTTGATTTCCCAAAACTTTATTGGAAGCTCTTTTTGGTCTTTCTGAGCCTTCTTCTCACAAATCAGCTCAGTAATATACTGCGGCGCAGAGACCCATCCCCCCGGAGAGTAGCGGGAGGGATATTGGCTTTTCTCACTTCTTTTCTTAGTCATGAATAGAGTGGATGATATTAGACTGATTTCGAGGAGCGACCGGAACTTTTCTGGAGTCATCTACTTTTTGCGAACCAGCCGATGTCATGACTGCTACTCCTTTGTTTCCTCCCCCTGTTTCATGTATAATTGAAGTATCATTCTCTCTTTCTAGCTTTACTATATACTTTTTGACTTCTTCAAGGTCTCTTTCAAGAACCTTCGAGATGTCTTCGGAGCCCATTTCGTTCCAATACATTCCTTGTATGCAATATCTTTCTACGTCAGTCATTTTCTTTGCTTTGGACAGCTTACCCATTGTGCTATACCCTTTCTGCGTTGCTTAACCAAGCGCTATTTTTAGTCTTTAAGAATTGAATATAAAAATTAAAAGTCTTTTCTTCTGCTTCCCTGAATTCCCACTCTGGTTTGCCAGCATGTCGTAGCTGTTTGTTTACATTTCCTTCGCTATACAAGCCGATGGGATTGTAGAGCTTCCCATGTCTCCCTCTCTTCACAAAAAATTTAGTTCTCTCTGTGCCAGTCACGGACTTGGCGTATGTATTTATTCCCTCTTCGTTGACACGAGGAAAGCCCTCGTCATCTAGCCAGTCATGCTTTCCAAAGAGCGTATAAAAAAGAGTCTCATGTCCCTTAGCCTCTTCCTGAACGGACTTTTGCACGCCCCTGTCCTTGTGTATCTTAAAGTTATTCATTTATTCTTTCTCCTAGATTTTCTTTTCTTTTGGTCGCTTCCGGGCCAAATTGGAGCCTCGTCAGGCTTTTCCATTCTGCTCATTCCAGCAGGAAGTTCTCTGCCACTCTCAACCTTTTTCGTTTTAAAATCATTAGCCATGTCTTCGCACTTCCACTTTCCGTACTGTTTGGTTTGTTTGTCTGCGTAGTGCCCTAGTGTTTTTACTTCAGACAAAGACAAGGTAACAGACCCATGCACATTGTCCTCAGAGTAATCTCTATGAACATCTTTTATTTTTTTGCACCTTGGGCACTTTCTTTTTTCTTTGTACTTAGCAAAGGAGGAAAAAATTGACCATTTGTGGGTGCAGCTTCCACAACAATAGGAATACTCTGGCATTTTAATCACCTATAATCTGTAATCCGCTACAATATTTTACCATCAAAGTCGCTATCTTCGTTAAGTTTTTCTAGGATTTTTGCGATAACATTGCTTCTTACGATGTCAGAATATGTTAATTGACACAGAGACACTCCCTCTATTTCTTTTAATTTGTTCATGCAAGTCAATAGCCCTCCACTGTAGGAGCCCAGATCCGACTGTCTAAGGTCTCCGTTAATCACTGCCTTTGACTTCCTTCCCAGTCTCGTAATGAACATTTTTATTTGCTCGAAGGTTGCGTTTTGAGCCTCGTCCAAGATCATGAAGCTCTCGTGAAAATTCCTTCCTCTCATATATTCAAGAGGACAAAGCTCAATCCTTCCAGCCTCCCTGTAATATTCTACATTGGGAGCCGTTAAATACATATTCATCTCTTCTATTACGGGAATTAGATACGGGTTAATCTTTTCGATCAGGGTTCCGGGCAGATACCCAAGGCCTTTGCCGGATTCGACTACGGGTCTTGTTATAATAATTTTTTTAATTTTTTCTTGCAGAAGATATTCGCAAGCCAAGCCAACAGAAACGCTAGTTTTCCCCGACCCTGCCGGTCCTGAACAGAAGGTCACGTCTGAATTGTTTATAGCTGTAATATAGTCAGACTGATTTTTTGTTTTTGCTCTAAGTCTTTTTTTTCTCAGTGCTGTGGGCTGCAATTTAGTTCTTTTTTTTCGTACCATATATTTAATCAATATTCATGCTTATATTAGTTTTCCTGATGCTTTCGTGGGCTGGCCCCAAGTTGGACAGTGCCCTTATAGCGTCAATATTTTCTGGAACAACGTCGCTTTCCTGATGGATCGCCTGTATGTACATCAATTTGTTGCCCCATACTCCAATGGTGTCGCTCCACACGCAAACTTCTGGCATGTCCCCTCTCTCCCTACCAAGGTCTTTGGCGTATTCCATGATCTCTGCTGTTGATCTTATACCGTCATCGTTATGCACGACGCGTACCCTCGTTGTGTTCTTGAACAGGCTTATAACTTCTTCAACGGTGGGTGCAATGTGAAGATCGACCGCAATGCTGTGCATGTGCATTAGCGTGGTGGGAACAGATATGGAGGTAGTAAATATCTCCAAGTGAGGAATCACCGTTCTTACGTCCGGTCCGTGGTGTGACGGAACCACCAAGTGTGGAACAAGAGCATTGATGGGTCCGTGGTATATGTCCCAAGGATCAGCGGCCCTTCTAATCATCGTGGCATGCACTTTATCTATGTAATAATTATCATCCAAAGATTTTAATGTTCTGCACAGACCTGTTGTGTTACAACTGACCACACGAAGAAATTTAGAGCAGGCAACCTCAGCATAATTGCATTGTGCTACAAAGCTAGCTCCTATATCGGGCTTTTCTCCCCCCTGAAACACGGCCTTTATACCCATGTCTTCATATAGGATTTTATTGCTTGCTCCAATTCCCTTGGGGGTGCAGTCCACAACTACGTCAATTTTGTCGAGAAGGTGGTGTAATTCTTCTATTGGAAATACTGGAATGTTTTTTTTCTTAGCGGCTTTTATTTTATAGTTATGGGTGTTTGCAGTAATACCCACTAGCTCCATATCATCCTGTAGTAATACGGCGTCTGCTACGCGTTTTCCTATTGTCCCGTAGCCGACAATTCCCACTTTAATCATATATTTCTCACGACTTAAGGGGCCAAAAAACATGACCACATAAAAGACCGAATGCAAAGGCTATAATGGGATGCTGACAAGATATCGAATACAAAGCCCAACTGATTGAATAGCTTGGATCTTTAGACAAAAGCATCACTCCCATATCCCATAGAAAAATTCCACAGAAAAAAGAAACAAGAAGTATTCTGGCTACACCTTGCATATCCATTACGATCCTTTCGTGTTGGAAGTAAAGCCGTCTTTTTCTTCCTTCAGGATTTGTTGTTTTTCTAGTTCACACTCAGGACAATTTTCATAAAATTTACCTGCATGTGGTTCTACATAGTGATGAATTCTTAAAAGTCCAGTGTTGAGATAATTCTGCCCCATCATTAGGTTTGAAAGTGCGTTATACACATTTGTTTCAAATTCTTTATCTTCAAAGTCTTCAGGACCTTCCGGAAAAGAGGAAGCCTCTACTGTTATATTATACTCTTTGGAGACATTTGTGTATACTGTATATCCCACAACTAAGGTAGTAACTAAATTTAACAATAAAAGAAAAACAATTAATTTGCTATTCATTGGTCTGTCTCCCTCGTAAAAAGCTTTATATAGAGACTTCTAATTCTCTATCAAATGCACACTGGGCATCGTGTGCCACCTTGCAAGCCTCGTAGGACTTGTCGTTAAGAACCTCATACTCACCATTATACCACATCTTAGTGCTACTACCATCAAATGTCATACAGTTGCAGGCAAATTCTACGTGAACGCCCTCTTCATCAATGTGCGCAACCTGCGCAACAGAAAAATCGTGTCAGTCAAAGGCCTCTTTGCCTTCAAGAGGTTTCTCGGTTCTTTGTAGCCAGTCTCCAATATTAGCCATTTCTTTTCTCCTTATAAAATTACGCTTGAAAACTACTTCCACACCCGCAGCTTTTTACTGCATTAGGATTATCAAATTTGAAGCCACGTTTAGAAATATCAGAATAATAATCCAGTGTAGTGCCTTCTAGATAGAGAGCACTTTTCTTATCTACAATCACATCTACGCCATACTGATGGGATAGCGTCTCTTTTTGTTCGTCATATTCATGGCCTACCGTGAGGCTGTATTCAAAACCAGAGCAACCTCCTCCTTTAACGCCCACCCTTAAATACTTTTCTTCGGCATCTTCAAGATATTTCTTAGCTTCGGCTGCTGCTGTTTCTGTTAGCTGTATTGTCATCTAGATCTCCCTCGTGAGCCGTCAGAGTCTTTTGCTAGAACAAGAACACGTCCGTTCTTTCTGTATACTCCCTTTCTTTTATAATAATAAATCTCCCCAGTTCTGGGGTCTTCATACGCATAGTAAGTCTTGGATTTTACATATTCACAAATAGCTTGTATATATTTATTCATTATAAATAATCTCCTCGCCTTTTATGGGGCGCAGTTGGGGCAGCTACATTCATCTCCGCAAGAACATTCGTCTTCACAGAAACATTCTTCACACTGGCAATCAGCGTTGTCATTGTTAGAGTCAAAGCACCCCACAGTGAAGATGAAGCTGGTAAAAAGAAAAAGTGCTGCTATAAAAGTAAATGTTTTTTTCATAATATTATCCTTGTTAAAATTTTTTGTTATAAGATTATTTTTGCTTCGCCTTCTAGGAGGTATCGTGGACGACCACCATTATCTACTTTTTGGATGTTCTCAGGAATACCAAAATGATCAAACATGGTAGCCGCTACATCAATAGGCCCATAGGGACTGTCTTTTGGCGTATACGATTTATCTGCCGCACCAATCACTCTACCGCTATCATATCTACCGCCAGACATTAGCATGGTAGAAATGGAGGGCCAGTGATCTCGACCTGCATTGGCGTTCAATTTAGTACGACCGAATTCTCCCGTAACGATCAATAGAATCTTTTCATTAAGGCCTCTCTGATGTACATCTTCAACAAATGCCGCAAGGGCTTTGTCGATAGGGGGCACTCTTCCTTTTAGTGCGTTAGCGATATTGCTGTGCATATCCCAGCCGCCATAATTAATAGTTACAAAACGTGTTCCAAACTGGCACAGACGCCTAGCAAGAAGGAGCTGTTTGCCAATAGAGGTGTCACCATAGGCTTCTTTCGTTTTTAGGTCTTCTTTGTCAAGATTAAAAGCGTCTTTAGCAGTGCCAAGAATTACATCAAATGCTTGCTGGTTGAATTTAGTAACAGAGTCTGCTGATGGGCTAGGTATGTTGACGCCTTCGAGTGACTTTAATAGCTCGTTTCTGTTCGTAAATCTCTCTATGTCTACTCGGGGGGTGAGATTTTCTTTATTGGATGGGTCAAAGGGTTTGTATGCACCCCCCAACCAAGCCGGATCTTCACCTTCTATTTTACCCTGCTTGACATATGTAGGAACTCCGTTCTTAGGGTGGTTGGCACCATAGACCGCAGACACGATAGACCCATGAGATGGGAACATAGAGTTAGATGTTTGGCTTCGTTCATTGTTGCGATGAGAGGTCATGACCCAATGCGTAGCCTGTCTATGCGAAGAGTCTCCATGAGTAAAAGAGTCTACAACATTGAGGTGCGGAGCCTGTTTGATTAGATTTTGCCAGTGAGAACCGAAAGCCATTCCGGTAGGCTTGTCTACCAAAGCTCCTCCTACAGATCTATATTCATCAGGAACGCTGTCTTCCTTGGGGGCGTGGAACGTTTCGAATTGTGTTGGACCCCCTCCAAGCCACACCCACACCACAGAGCTATCTTTAAGTTCTTGTGTCTCCCCACCTATAACAACGTCAGAAAGCCCTAGAGAGGACATCCCGGCCCCAATACTGCCTATTCTTAGAAAGTCACGTCTGTTCGCATAAAAGTCAAGCATTTTCACTCTCCTTGATACATTTTTTAAAGGATTTCGCAGACCCCTCCGCTACAAGCCCATTCTTGTTCTGGTTCTACATTGTCTTCTTCTTCGATTATCTCTGTATAGTCTACTTTATTATATTCTCTTTTTAAATCAACCCATTCTTTCCAGTTATAAACATCCTTCATGCAATAGGTTAGTTTTTTAACATCTCCATCCATGTACTTTCTTGCAAATTTCTTACATCTTGCTATCCAATCTCTTTTTGATGCCCCTTTTGCTCTTGACCCAATACCAAGGAGAGCATCGCATGCGGCCCATAGATTGTCTTCCCACAAATCAAGAGCTACTTCGATGAGACCGCTGACAAACACGGCACCATCTCCGTAGTATGCTACCTGTTCGCTTGGTAAGTAAATGGTGGTGAAGGGAGCTTGAGGATAGTCTTTATCCCCACTTACGGGTAAAAGAGAAATCCCACAAAAATATTTTTTATTTTTATAAATAAATTTCTCTACATCATCCCATTCATCTGGCTTAACATTAATGGTATTAGAAACATTATGATTCAACCAAGGCTGTGTGCATAGAGCATCCGTTTTTCCAATCATAACCCAGTTCTGCTGTGTACCCTTTACATACCCCAAAAGAGCTAGGGCATTGATCTGATTTTTGGTTTTAGAGCCCGGAGGAACCTCTATACAGAAAGAAATTACATCATCGCTATCATTGGCAGACCACACCGATTCTTCAGATGCCCGTGGGTTTATTTTTTTGAAATATCTATAAATTTCCTCCATCTTATTAGCCTGTACACGTCGTATATAACGCTTGGCATGATGAGGATGAATACCAGAGCTAGTACCAAGAATACAGCTAGAAGTTCCTTCAGGCTTGACACAAGTAGTCCTAGCTGCCTGATTGATTCCGATCTTCTTCGCCAATTCTTTATTGGTTTGTTTAACAATTCGAGCTCCTTTCTTTTGTACAGAAGGGTCCAAGCATATTTCATGTTGTTCCATAATGCCTGTCATAGATACTCCCAAAAGAGCCTCTCGTCTCAAAATTCTTTCGCTCACCTCCCCCAAGTATGGCAAATCTGTAAAACCAGCCTGAAGAGTTCCTATTATTGCTGCTGCTCGGGATGCCTCATAAAAGTCGTCTTCTGTTTTAACTTTAGCACAATTTATGGTGCTCAAATTGCATGCTTGCCACCCCGTTTTTCCAGTTTTTTCATCTACGGGATACATTCCAATTTCTACACACGGATTAACTATCAATTCTGTGGAGTCGGACCACACAAAGCCGGGTTCCCCAAACTCCCTTACTGATTGCATTAAAGAGTGGAACTGTTCGGGAGTGGTCTTGTCTCTCAGGAGAAGGGCCGAATTATTGGATCTCCCCCTCTGGGGATTCTCATGGAACCAATTACCAGTTTTTGCTTTTGCCATCTCCTCATCATCTACACTGAATAAACAAATTGTTGCACTACGTCGAACCCCTCCTGATATTACGGCATCCGCAGAATGCATGATAATATCGTAGGCCTCGACGGGCTCTAATTTTCTTATAGATGTGGCGCAGAATTCTAGATTTTTCAGAGCTTTATCTAAAACCTTTTTGATGTTCGACAGAGCTTTCTTGAGGGGTTCTGGACCCGGAGCTTTACCTGAGCTTGAGCTCAATTGGGCCCCCGCCTCCCTTATTCCAGAGAAATCAAACACAACGTTCTTTCCTACATATTCCGGAAAGAGTTCTTTCTGATCAAAATAGCTGGCGACCAGCACTCCAACAGCATCTGACCATCCCTCTATGGTATCTGGAATTGAAAACTTCTTATTTCCTCTTTTCTCTTTAACAATAGAGGGTAGTTTTTTAATGTGGTGTCTCTGCACGGAAAACCCTGTGCCGCATCCGCAGAGAAGGAGGTACATACATTCTTGAAAAAACCTTAATCTATCGCAATAGGAGGAAATGCAGTTATAGATTCTGGCGTTGTGCTTAAAGGTAGGCTTACCTCCAAATTGGAGGGCTCTTTGAGACCCAAGGACACGCTTTTTAAACATCATGTCATAGGCCCATTCAATGTCCCCGTTAACTTCTGGGTATCTCTCATACATCATACCCATAACTCTGTCTACGGACTCTCTCCAAGTTTCCCTTCTCTTTTTTTCAGGAATCCAGCGGGCATACCTACCAACAAAAGTGTAGTTTTGGAGTTCCGAAACTGACATCAGGAAGAGTTTCCTCC
>Ga0114904_1001095_pt1 | contig 13828 bp, 9 predicted proteins | sample MalvirDeepMed_s6_FD_83498 | JGI IMG/M metagenome (GOLD analysis project Ga0114904, IMG submission 83498) | Marine viral communities from the Global Malaspina Expedition - Malaspina viral metaG DeepMed_s6 | ecosystem: Environmental > Aquatic > Marine > Oceanic | place: Mediterranean Sea... | reverse complement strand
GTCTACCTTCTTCGCCTGTCTGAGAAGATCCAGAGTCTCTGCAATCTCATCGGCAAGAGCAAGGTATGCCTTTGCATCTCCCTGCCCAAAGCGACTGATCGCTATCAGTGACTGCTGTACTTCTTCAAATGCTTCGCCCGTTCGATCTGAGAACTCTTTCATGAAGACATTGACAGCATCACGAAGCTCAACCAGTTCATCAGGCAGTCTGCCTGCTCCCGTCTCCAGTATGTCTGCCATCTCGTTGAGGACATGAGAGCCGTTGTACTCGTCGCCAGGCCTTGCATATATGAGGGGCTGGTCTTCCATGCGCTTCGCTGCTATCTGCCGTGCCATCTTTGCCCATCTTGATACAGAGTCCATGATGAGCTGATTCTCTGTCTTGATAGCCATCTGATAGTTTCCAAGGGCCTTCTGATAGCTGTTCCATATCTCAGGTGCAGTCTTTCGTAGTCGCAGCCAGAGTCTGGGCCTTGACCCCAGATTAGAAAGCAGCTGCTGTCCTGCTCCTCTGCTTTGAAAGTACATCAGTGCCTTGTCCATCTCCCTTGAAGCAAGCCAGGGCTGCATCCATCGCGTTCCAATCGTCCTTCCTAAGAAGTCCATGAGAGCCATAGGGATTTTGGTAATGCCTTCCGTCATCCCCGGTACAGACCCGTGGTCCAGATACAAGGCTATCTTTTCGCCTGCAGACAGTTCAGAAAGCTTCTTCTCTCTGATCGTGTTCAGCCTTGCAGGAGACATAGCTACAGATACCCAGTCTGCTCCCCTTGCTACCTGGTTCAATATCGGAGCCTGAAACACGCCTTTGGTAAAGCCCCGCAGCCCTGTCGAACCCAGCCCTACAGTTATCCGCTTGCCGTCTTTTACCATCTTCCTTATGCCATCAAGGTCGTCCCGCCTGAGGCCATTCAGTTCTGCCAGGTCTTCCATCTGTATACCAACCCGCTCAGCGATCAGTGCTGCATTATCACCGAGTTTGAGATTCGGTGTGAGCGACATTGTTTTGAAGCCAACGGAAGTCTGTGCATCCCACCCCCACTTCTGAACCATCGGCAACTTATGAAACAGCGGTATATGGACAGAAAGACCTCTTTTGATCTGAGCCTGTGCAGCGAGACGATCCGGAGCCATAGCCAGCAGTCGTTCAATGGAAGCAGCCTGTGCATTATGGAACTTTTGCAGTGATTCGCTTCTCTTAGACAGTGCAGCCAGGCGGGATTTGGCGTTTTTGCCGGTAAGTTTTTCAACCTCCTTTTGCATGTTCGACCGGGACTTTTTGATGCTTGCGAGCTTTGCAGCGCGTACCCCGGTTGTTTCACCTTTAGCCAGATCTTTCCCGTAGTTTGCTATTGCTTCATCCAGAGTCTTTACTGTGTTTTCAAGCTCTTCCCGAGCAGCCACGAGTGCCCCTGCAGGGTCTTCGGCCTTTCCTGTGTACCTTGCTGCCTCTTTGGCATGAGTTGCGGCTCTTGCTTTGCCGATGTCTGCCACATTTCGCAGACTTGCAGCAGCAGCAGCGGCCTCATCCCCTCCCAGAGCAAAGTCCAGTATGAGCCTCTGTGCTCCGTGGTTGGTGACCGCATTATCCAGATGAGACACAGCACGGGCCGCTTCAGAGGCTCTGCTCCCCATAAGGAAAACCTTGCCTCCCTTCTGAAACACAGACGCTCCCTTTGCAGGACCAAGCATCCACAGAGGGTCAAGTATCAACTCAGGGATGATACTCAGAATGGTCCTTGAGAGAGGGTCCGAGAGAAGTTCAAGCGAGAAAGCAGTCTTGTTATTGCCTTCCTTTCTCGCTTTTGCTGCGAGTTCTTTAGCCTCATGAACAGGCAGCGTGTAGTCCAGGATCAGATCTCCTGTTACATTGGGCAGTCTCATCCCTGTATCGAAGAGCCCTCCCCAACTGGGAAGACCGTCACCATGAAAGCGACGAGGCTTTTCATACAGGGTCCCTGCTGCTGCTACCTTATAAATGTTTCGGACCAGTTCCTCTACACCCTGAGCGGTTTCACTCTTACCGTATGCCAGCTCTGCCGCCCATGCCGCTCCTTCCCCGAGGAAGCCCTGTGCAGCCTTCCCTGCCTCAGGGTCAGCATCAGGAAGAACAGAGGCGGCTCCAGCCAGCAGCCACCATGACAGACCACGAGCATAGTCGAATGGTTCAAGCTGCAGGAGAGCTGACTGCCACCACTTAGGCTCCAGTATTCTCTCAGCCTCTGCTGCAGTGATGATTTGGTCTTCGGGACTGAGAATCTGAAGTGCTGTACTTACCGCCTGGGGGCTTGCTGTCCTGCTGCTCAATGTTTTCGCTGCCAGTCCTGCTCCTGGTCTTACTGGTATCTCTCCTGCCTTGTACTTTACAGGAGAGAACGCATCTACCGGAGGAAGGTTCTCTAATAATGAAAACCCAGAGGCTTTAGGGCGCGGGGCTGGTGGAGGAGCAGGAGCAGTAAGAGGAGCAGAAACAGGAGGCAGATCAAGATACTCCCGCAAAGTGGTATCACTCTGCAGGAACTCTGGTAAAGGGGTTATCTTTGGTTCTGCCATTTTGTCTTCCTTTTACTTCTCTTTTTTACCTACTCATATTGTTTGAACGGATCAGATCCTTGCATTGATCTAGGGGCCATAGGAATACCCTCTATGCTGAACGGAGTATCGTCGGTAGTAGGTGCAGAAGAGATAGGTGCTAAGCTACTGGGTAGGCCCTGACTTTTTGGCCTCCCTCGCATGGCTCTTTTGCTGTAACGATATGCCTGATCCTGCTCCCGACTTCCTCCTGCTGCTGTAGATTTTACTTCTTTCCAAGTAGAGCCAGTCTTCCATCTAAAACGATACTCAATAGCTTTGGTTTTGGGATTTAACCTATACTCCAAGCCCTTGGTCTGTAACGCTCTCTTTTCGGCTGCTGTCTCCCTAAACCTATCTTCAGACACAGATGGTGTTGCCTTGAATTGGTATACAGGAGTTGCTTCACTTGACTCCTGACCTATCTGTTCAAAAGGCAACATAGCTGGGTCAACAGGCAAAAGAGTTTGCCCTAACTGTCTTCTCAGTTCATTCTGTAATGCTCGTTGCTGTAGTGGAGTTCCAGTTGGCTGTGCATCCATAGCTGGGTCAACAGGCAAAAGAGGTTGCCCTAACTGTCTTCTCAGTTCATTCTGTAATGCTCGTTGCTGTAGTGGAGTTCCAGTTGGCTGTTCCCCTCCCGTCATTTTAGCTATCCTTTCCTGTGCTTCTTCATCTGTCTTAAATACAGGTTCCTGTTTTAGCCGAGGAGCAGGAACTTTCTTAGGAGCCTCTTCCGCTGCCACCTCTTCCGCTGCCACCTCTTCCGTCAGCCCCATCAAAGCAGGCAGATCGATCATCTCAGTCCTTGCCTTTTGCCTCAGTGCAGACTTGATCTGGAAAGGTGTTTCTTTCACACCCAGCTGAGAACCAAGAGCCTGCTGTACAAGAGCAGGATTGTTCCTGTAAGTAGCTATAATGTCTTTAGGGCGATTAATATCAGGCAGTACTTCTCCAGCCTGAGCAGCCTCTATTAGCTTTCGTTGGTATTCTCTTTGAGCCGAGTCCTCCAATGCCCTGTAAGCCTGTCTGAGAGCCTGTGGGCTACTGCCTACAAAAGAAGCCACCTGATATTTATTGTTTAGTCCCAAAGCCATAGTCAGTTCATTGTACAAGGGAAGAGCCTGTATTCTTTCCGACTGACGGTCAAAGTCATCCTTGCCCAGATCATCTGCAGCATTGTACTGTTCCATCAGTTTATCAGTCAGGAACTGTGTTACCGGATCCTGTTGTACTCTGGCTTCTCTTAGAGCAATAAGAGATTCTGCCATGTTCTCTGGACCCTGCGCCTGATAACCTATAGAATCCAGAGCTCCCTTCATTGCTCTGGAGGCATTGGCTCCATATCTTTTCTCAAGCGAATTCAGCATTATCTGTCTTGCTTCGTGTTCTTTGTCGAACGCAGCTTCCGCTTGAGATTCGGTAGGTCTGTCTATCAAGTATAATTGGGTATCTGTCATCTCCACAGTTCTGTCAAACGCGACTCTGGATATTGCATCAACAGTCAGGCCTTCTGGAAGGACAAGTGTTCCTTCTGCCACTTGCCTCTCTAAGTATATTTTGACATTACTTCTTATGATTCCTGCCACGGTTCGCTTGGCTGTTCTGGAAGCAGAGCCCTTATCCATTATGTTTGTGCCCTTCACTAGGCCTTGGATTCCTGCGTAAGCTTGTATCCCAGTATTAAATGTGGCTTTTATGTAATTATCTAAACCGGCTCCTATCTCCGCTTTTATGTTTCCCTCGGACAGACCCTCTGCTTTTAGCGCAGAAACAATGCCGGGCAAGCCTCTTTCTGCGTTCGTCGCCCCCACAGCGGCTGTATTAAGATCGACCGAGTTACGTTGTATCTTCCTTGCAAACTCATCTGCCGTGGCAAAGTACATTTTAGAAGCTGCGCTTGCAATGTGGGCTATCTTTGCCTTCTCTATCTCAGCCCCTTTCTCTATTCCTGTTTTATAAATTGAAACATACTGCTTTATAAGTTCCAGTTCAAATGAAGCTCTCTCTTTCTCCATTGAAGACAAGGCATCCACTTCTGCTTGAGCAAGAGTGTTCTTCGACTTCTGAATCTCTGCCAGAAGAAGCAAAAGCTGTGTCTGATAATCTTTAATTTGAGCAGGACTCAGTACACCCTGAGATGTTGTCAGACCCCTCTGATAGCCTGATGCTATTGATCCTAATGGTATAGACATTTATTCCGCCCCTGCTACTTGTTCTAAAGCTGCTGCTTGTTCTAAAGATTTCTTCTGCCTTTCAGTCAATACTTCTCTGTATCTCTTTCCAAACTCTTCTCCTGCTGTATCTAAAAGAGGAGTAAGTCCTTTAAGGCTTTGGGCTCTTGCATATTTAGACTGTGCTCCCAGTTGAGCCTGCTTCGCTTGTGCTCCCTGCGCAGCTGCCTGTCTGTCCCTTAAAACCTGTATATCAGCGGCACGCACCCCACTTCTTTCCTGAGCTCGGGCTTGCATACCCATCTCATAGAGTTTTTGGGTTGCCTGTTGTCTTTTTACGGGGTCTTGTATCCGTGCAATTTCTGCCTTCATCTGCTCTTCCTGAGCCTGAATCCGGGCTTCGGATTCGGCATACGCACGATTTCTCTGGGCGGGAGTCATCCCTCCCTCTCCTCTTTTTGCACTTTGATCAAGAGCCTTTCGTTCCTTTCGGAGATACTTTCGATACTCCCTTTCTGCCTTGGAAGGAATAAATTGTCCTAATGCCCCTGCTGCCATTAGACCCACACCCAAAGGGTTTGCAGCAAGGGCCGCTCCTGCTGCACCTTTTAATCCCAATCCTCCAAACAGTCCTGCTGCTGGTGCTGCTGCTGCTGGTGTTGCTAATTGTGTTGCAGCTAATGCACCTTCTGTCCCTAATTCACCTGCCATATCATCACCTCAAAGCCAGTATCCAGACACCACCCGCAACGGTTTTGCATTTCGCATCCCCTTGGGTTTTGAGCAGGACTCCAGCCATCGAAAACTCAATCGTAAAATATCCCTTTGTCAGGGTAGAATGTTCTGTTATCATGCCTGATTTATGGACATATCTCCACTGTGATTCTGGCATAAATCCGGGGTCAGCCGATAAAGCCGATGTTCTTCCCCATGGGAGCCATCCATACAGTGCATTGGATGCGTCTTCATATATCCCGGTCATCGACTGAAGCTTTAGCCTCCAGTCCCATCGTTCATTTGATCGTGATCCCCCACTCCAGGGAAGACCTGTTCCATCGTATGATGTCGCATCATGCTGGAACCATGCCTGAAAACCATAAAGCACTGCACTGGGCTTGAAAGGTATGAATACCTTTGTGCTCAGGGCAGCATGTTCAATCCTCTGTTCTCCCTGAGTCAGTCCCGATGCCGTTTCATCATCATAGCAACACTGATACCCATATATGAACTCCATTCTGTCGAAGCCATAGTAGTATCCCTGTGCAAAACTCCCCAGCTGCATAGCCCATGGCTCAATAGCCTGAGGTGTTCCCTTTATGTTGCTCTTAGACAGACCACCGTTGAGTATTTCCAGAGTGGTGTTACCGGACGGATTGTACACTCCGGAACTGTAAGCATCCTCTGCCTTGAGGAGAGGCCCGGTGAAAGTAACAGGATGAACTATGGGCATGCTATCTCCGGAACATAAGGAACCCTGAGGTCCCATTTGTTAGCCTTATCTTATCCTCTGAGCCTGATGAACCATTGAACTCACCATCACCAGAGCCTGATGCCTCTCCACATTGCAGCAACGCTCCATAGACCCTGAAGCTGTTCAAAGTTGAATACTGATTACCCAGTTCTACATGGGTCCATATCGATACAGGGATCTCCTGACCTCCTCCTCCATCAGTCGAAAAATCAGCGTTCTTAAAGAAGTGAACAACCCTGATGGAGTCTGTCAGTACTGTAGGATTTGTTGCACCATCCAGCCTGACCGCAAGAGCAAAAGCAGCGACCACTTTCTCCCCTGGTATTTTTGTATCCCCTGCCGAGTTTTCATAAACCCTGATGCGACAGTTGAACCATCCTACAAAGTCAACTCCATTGGAGTGCAGAGTATATCCGGACCCTGAATTATCAAGGGTGTAGTTGGTCATATACTTCCAGTTGCCATAGACATCTGATGCCGCCAGACTGTTGCCATGTGCCTGTATATTATGGTTAGCGATGTGGGTTGTGGAGTCAGCCTTATGAATGATGCTCAGCTTGGACTCGTTCACCTGAGCCAGACCAAAGGTAGCTCTTCCCCACTCTGTGGAGTCCATGCTGTTCACTTTAGTACGAACACCATCGTGCATGGTTGTGATCGAAGCCTGAGTGATCTTATCCCCTGACTCTGGTGTATCGATACCCATCAGCCCCCCATCCACATGCCACGAGCAAAGCGCATTGCAATCATCTCACGATTTCCAATAACGCACCCACTGGTGGGCGGGAAGTCACCGCTGTTCCTTTTGAGTTCATTGTTTGTGGCTGTAATAACAGTCGAATCGGTTAGTGAAGCCACCGGCACTATGGTGTTTGTTCCTGCTGGAAGCATCGTCACCACAGTTACAGTGCCAGCCAGACTGCGGTGTGAGTATCCTGTTCCTCGTACAGAACCCTGCTCAGAGGACTGGTATATGCCAGCCCCTTCCTGCAGCACACCATTGACCTTGATACGAACAGTGAACCGAACCTCAGTGAAACCAGAGTCCAGTTTCAATTCTGCGGTTCCAGCAGTACCCGCAGTCACCCTGTGTCTGATGTACTGGAAGCTGAACACCAGCATGACCAGCTCAGGATAAGTAGAAGACCAGGTGATCTCCATATTACTTACGTCCTGATAGCCATTGTTGAACGACAACACATACAGATCGCTATCCGTGAGTGTAGCTTCAGCACCGGACGTATTCCCGAGATCCGCCTGGATGGAGGCAGAAACCACATCTGCATGAGTTCCCCGCTCCAGCCACTCCGTGTTATCTATACTGTTCTCTGTCCACTGCCAGTGAGTGGTATGAGAAGAGATCCTGTCTGCCTCAATGAAGTCGCGGGAAGTCTTGTCAGGATCGACCACATCTCCGTTTGCTGGGCCTTTGGGAAAGAAAAGCATGCCTCACCTTAGTCATCGGAGGTGGGGTTTCTTGAGCCTGGTCCACCCATCTGCGGACCCCACACATCGATATTGTATAATGCCATCGGGGTTGATGTGCTGATTTTTATGCTGTGGTGGCTCTGTGAGGCAAGATCAATGGCAAGCTTCTCTGAGTACGGTCTTGATCGCCTGTACACATCTGTGTCAAAAGCAGCTGTCCCATATACAGGTATGCCATCCTCTTCCGGGCTTACAGCACTGACTGATACAGAGCCCCCCTGAGGTGTGTCCTCATTCCAGTCAGAGAAGACTTCAAGATCACCCTCCCCCGAGGACCTCTCTTCAGACAGAAGGATAGCCTGCACCGTTCTGTAGGCTCCGTGCATCTTTGGGCTGATACCACCAAAGCTCATCCAGCCTGACTGATACACAGCCTCTCTTGGGCCTGCTGCTTCTGACTGACCAGCATGGCCACGGTTCAAAACCATCACATTTGCTTTTTCGGTTCCACTGGCTGTTTTGTAGACCCCGGCCACAAGAGTCAGATCCATATCAGGAATGTTCTCAGCACCGCCTGTTACAGACAAGCCTGTCTGCAGTCTCCAGCCCTGCGCCATGTAGTCCCACACAAAGCGGACATCGGGCACATTGCTGTCTTCCATCGGCAGACAGAAGTTGGTTTCTCTGTTTTCTGAGTCAACCCATGAGACCCCCATATGTGCTCTCATATGGTTGACCTTCTGCAGCCTCTTTCTTATTGGTCCGCCTATGTCCTTCACTACACCTGATGAGTCCATTCTCCAGAAGGTTCTGCTTCCGTACCAGATAGCAGCCCCGTCAGGACTAACCTGAGCCAGAGAGGGACCAGCACAGCCTGCACGATGGTGCAGAGTCCCGATGTTCCACTGAGGGTACTGCCCACTGACATAGTGTGTGGCTCCGGACTTAAAGACCAGCATCAGTGATGCCTGTGTATCGGAGAGGTTGACAGACAACGCTCCGGTGATCGGCCCGGTTGAAGGATGGACATCTCTGTAGTGCCCGTCCATGATGCTCTCAGGCACAGGCCCGGTAGCAGTCTGCTCAGACCACCACACCCTTGCCGGGTAAGCATCTGTCCTCATGTACCACATGGATCCTGCATGAGCTTTCAGGAAGTAGACCCCATGCGGAACAGACATTCGGTCTTTCCACGGTGGACCCAGTTCTGAGTCCGGAATGTCATCCACATAGTCTGTAGCTATGTTGTTTGGGATCCTGTGGACCATTCTTGGCTGACCAAAGTCATTTGGCTGCAGCCTCCTCATGTTGGGTGTCCGCAGCAGGATCCTTGCTGCCGTTTCAGGAGGTCCCTTAGGAATGTCGAATACTCTGAACCTTCGCAAGAGCTTATCAGCAGGGTCGCCCTCTTCTGCTCCTCCTTCTCCCAGTTTGTACATCATTAGTACCGTGCCACCAAGAGCCGATGTTGCAGAATAAGAGCCATCACTGTTTTCAAAGACTACGGCATATCTCCACTCTCCATGGTCTACGGCATCTGTATGCCCATCAAAGCCTGTCCCAGCGATCATTGTTCCAATACGCCCTCTGGCAGAAAAGCCTCCGGCGTTTGTGGACACAGCAGTGCCACCAGCAGGTGTTACATTCTTAGGTCCATCTGCATTGGGAGGAGATGGTGGCTGCGTAAAGCCGACAGGCCTGACTTTGTTCCGGTCCCACACCCATGCTCCTGCACCATCACAGAAGCTCCAGTAGATGCGGTTGTTCAGGGCTTCCATCTGTGCCGGGTACTGCAGAACCCCTTGTGGCTTCACAGAGCTCTGTGTGTTGTCTTCGGAGTAGTACTTCTCCTCTGTCAGCCCTTCATAGGTAGGGTTCTGATAGCGATTCCATGGAGTAAACCTGAAGACACCGTCATAGGTCAGCAGAAGAAGTTCAGGGACCTCTCCGTCCATCCTGGTAAACTTCAATCCGACAACACCACACTGTGTATCAGTGCCTACTTTTTTTGCTGACCTGAAAGGAGTTGGTGCTTCTCCCTTTGAGTCCCATCCGTATGGTATCAGCGGCATCAAATGCCAGGTAGAGTCCAGGTAGTTCTGCTCGTCCGTGATCCAGTTTGAGATAAGACGAGCTGTGCTTCCGTCTGAGAACGGTCCTTCGCTCATGACTCGTGCTATCCCAACGCTGTGACCTTTGTAATCGTTCCATGATGGCATTACGAGATCTCAGTGATTGTCGTATTCCTGCGAGGCCCAGAACGAGAGCCGCGCATAGATATTCCGTTCCTGAACTGACCAACTTGATGTCCAGCGACACTGTAGGTTTTGCGGAGTCTTGAGAGGTGTTCTTTGTATTCGACATAGTAGAGACTCTTCCTGTCTGGTGCTCCATCCCTGTCTCCTACAAGATAGGATGCAGTCAGAGCATACAGAGCATCATAACACTCTGGAGGAACCCTCGGGGAGTCTGTGTCGTACTTCAGCGATGGTGGACGAGAGAATGTCCTCATCAGCACAGGAACCTCTGTGCTTGGCTGTCGATCAAAGCGAATATGGAAGTGTCCGTGGAATGGCTCCAGACTCACTCGCTTATCCACCGGGTCTTCATCCCCCCGGTCCAGCACTGATGTCGTGTATCCTTTTGAGATCTTCCACAGATAATAGATACCATCATTTTCCATGTGGTGCGGTCTGTGATCGGAGTTGGTCCCAGCGGCTGGCTCTGTGGCATGCCTTGCTCTGAAGATCCACTTCTCCACACCGTAGTGTCGATAAGTCTGAGCCAGAGAAGAATTACCGTAGCCATGAATGTAGTCCAGGTCAGGAGAGCGAATCTCTATGCCTTCATTACCCCATGTGGTGGTAATTTTTTCGGTAGCCCCTGAAGGTGCAGACTGGTAGAAGGGCAGCAGTTTGCCCTCGTTGGTCTGCTCATAATCTTTCCATCTTCCCCAGACATGGATGACCCGATAGCTGAAGGTTCCTGCCGGACCATAGGTGACCTGCTCTGCTCCAAGAGAGTTGTATCCCCAGGCATTAGATCCGGTTTCAGCATTTCCTTTTAGCCCAACTTCCGGTGTGTAGTTGGGAGAAGGCAGCTGGAAGAAGTCTCCCCTTGTGTAGTACTCAGGGATACCCTCTGTCCGGAAGCCTATGCTTGATCGATAGCCTTCCAACTCTGCAGACCACACCGACTCTACAAGAGGGTGCGGATTGGTATCAGGATCCCTGACTACATTGAGCACCTTCTGCACACTGGCAGCATAGGGATACTCAGGTGTGAAGATTCGATACGACACACCGCTCTGTGTGGACAGTCCGTGTGGCTTGTCCATAACCAGATAGTTCGTCGATCCTGATGTATGTATGTCCTGGATCTTTCGGTAGTAGTAGAGATCTCCTGCCTTAATCTCAACGGTCCTCGCAATGAGAGTCCCGTCTGTAGCCCAGGCTGTCTCTCCACTGGCGACTGTCCTTGTCAGGACAAGAGGCTGTGAAGAATCAAGAGACACCGTGCCTTCAGAGATGGGTTTCTCTAAGAGGAACCTTCTCTCTTCAGACAACAGTGACTTAGGCATCTCCGACCACATCTGCCGGAGAGCCATGTTGACGGCAATATTGAGCCGCGAGTCGCCTGAGGTTCCCCGATCAGGGAGCCCCAGACGAACCCGCAGCTCAGTACGGATATCAGCTAATGTGCCGTAGGTTGCCATCTACCTACAGCAAAGTAATGTAGGCTGTGCAACTGGAAGAACCACCAACGACACAGTATCCTACTACTTGTTCACTTGAACCAGCTGCAGTGGAATCTATGTTGTCTACCGCTCCTGCTGTTGAGGTTGACTGAAGATAGTCTCCCTCTGAAACAGAAGAGGCTGTCTCAAGACTTTCAACCACTCCACGGCACACACACCAACCATATGAGCCAGCAGCTACAGCAGTCAGGGAAACACCATAAAGGATGCGACGACGAACTCCTCCAGTAGCAATAGCCACACATTGACCTTGCAACCACATAGTGTCAGTGCCTGCTACTGCTGAACCAATAGCCCCAACAAGTTCACCGGCATTTACAGCCGTGCTTGCCTTGAAAAGACGAAGGTATCTAATCATAGTATTGCCACTGCTGTCAGTGAAAAGTTCTTCGTAGATCTTTCCAATGACACCGAACTGTGTGGTGCTCGTGACACCACTACTCGCTTTTACAACATTACTCATTTCAAACTCCTATGATGCATTCCAGAAGGTGCAGCCTTGGGTGAGAAGGGAAGGAACACACATTTGTACCTCAAGAAAACAGTACGCGATATCCGCATCCATATTTCCGTGGACAGTATGGTCAGAGAACTTAGTGACCCGGAAGTCGTTATTCGCATTGACCCACCACTCAAGCCCGTTGGGGTTGAGGAGATAGACATATTCCTTACCTGTTCCCACAACAGCATCCATTCGTGTTTCGGTCATGAAGCGGTTGGGATGATACTTAATGCCACCAGCAACATAGATAGTCCGGTGTGCCTTCCCACCTTCCAGGTCTTCGGGACGATAGGTGACAGCCGATACGTTTGTTCCACCATACTGACGAATACCTTTTCCAAGCTCTACATGATCAGCAATGGAAAGAATACCAAGGCTGATCCCCTCAGAGTCCGCAGCATAACTGTCCGCAGTGATTTTGATCTGTTCTGCAACTTCCAGATAGTCTGTTGCGAAACCAGTATGAGTCACAAACTGATTGTACCAATTATCTTCATCATTGGTTGTATCTTCAACACGATTGATGCCAAGATAAGCATCAGCAGCAGCAGCCTGTGCGGTTGGAGACTGGAACTGAAGTGCTCCTTTCTCAAAACCCGTGGAAGTCAGCCCTGTTTTTGAGCCGTTCAGAGTACCCAGACCTTTCAGTGCAGCAACATCACCAACATAAATCTGACGAGACACCTGATTGTGGAAGCTCTGAAGAACTGCCATCGTGGTATCCTGTACCCAACGCTTCTTGTCTGCATTGCTCTGCATCCGGTCACGATCAAGGTGAGGCAGGATGATTGGCTTGACAAGACGGGTCCAGTCACCTGTTCCAGTATCGAAGGTTTCTTTCTTCGCGAGTGGAATTTCCAGGTTGGATCCGGTCAGTTCAGATATATCTGAGTGTCCGCTTTTGATACGAGTGAACCGAACATGGGTTCCACCGCTGCGAATAACCTTGTTGCGAGAGCGCACGGCTTCCAGCATGGGGTCTTTCGCGTAAAAACTAGGGATGCTTTTCTTTACTACGTCAGGGACGGTAAAGTTTGCAAATTCCAAAAGGCCCATTTTTTACTCCTTTAGAGTTCTAAGAGGTGCTCTCCCCTCGCCAAGATGTCTTCATAAGACAGGTTGTCAAGGTTGAGAGTAGGAAGATTGGAGGATACAGTACCCCCCGATACAAGTGCTTGCTTCTTGGCTGATGTATTCACAGGCTTCTGAGCCACTGGCTGCTGCACAACAGGCTGAGCCTTCGGAGCTGGCTGGGCTGCTGCTGGTCGCAGAGTCCCTCCATTCCTGAAGACAGACATGTTGTAGGCATCAACCATTTTGTCGTAGATCGTGTCACCTTCGTACCGGTCATGGAAGCGATCAGAAGTCAGTGCGGCAACAAACGCGGCGCGTATCTTGTCGGGCTGATTTCCAAACTCAGGATATTCTACACCGAACATTCTCTGCGCCATCGCTATATTTTCTTTCGACATGTCGGTATATGCACCGGACAAAGTCTTGTATTCGACGACGAGCGGCTCTATGTTGCCTTTTTGCGCCTCAGAAAGTCCACTAATTAGTGTGGTAATTTCTGTGTTCAATTCGTCGTATGTGGCCTTCTGCTGTTCCAGCTCGGTCTGCACATGGTCTACCAGAGCCAGTATCGGTTCGACGTGCGCTCTGACCTCAGGTGTCAGATCATCAAGCCTGACATCATCAAGAGTTGAGTAGCTTATAGCCTGTGGCTCAGGTGCAGCAGTCTGCTCCTCTGGCTGGGTTGAGGGCTCAGCCTCTGCAGCGGGTTGTGTCTCTGCAGAAGGTTGAGTCTCAGTTGTAGGCTCAGAGGGTGAGAGGTCCTGGGGGGAGGCCTGGGGGGATAAGTCCGGCTGGGGCTGCTCCGGCTGGAGGGACAAGTCCGGCTGGGACTGCTCCGGGGAGTCCGGCAG
>Ga0114904_1001079_pt1 | contig 14018 bp, 13 predicted proteins | sample MalvirDeepMed_s6_FD_83498 | JGI IMG/M metagenome (GOLD analysis project Ga0114904, IMG submission 83498) | Marine viral communities from the Global Malaspina Expedition - Malaspina viral metaG DeepMed_s6 | ecosystem: Environmental > Aquatic > Marine > Oceanic | place: Mediterranean Sea... | reverse complement strand
GGCAAGCTGACGCCGGTGGGCAGGTTGGCCCCTGTACTGGTCGGCGGCGTGACCGTCACCAATGTCACGCTCCACAATCGCGACGAGATCGCGCGGCTGGGCGTGCGGCCGGGCGACCGGGTCTGCGTGCAGCGCGCGGGCGACGTGATCCCGCAGGTGGTCGAAAACCTGACACCCGAGGCCGAGCGCGAAGCCTACCGCTTCCCCGATCATTGCCCCGAATGCGGCAGCGAAGCGGTGGCGGAAGAGGGCGAGGTCGACGTGCGCTGCACCGGCGGGCTGATCTGCCCGGCGCAGGCGACCGAGCGGCTGGAGCATTTCGTGAGCCGCGGCGCGCTCGACATCGAAGGGCTGGGCGAGAAGACGATCGCGCAGTTTCACGCGCTCGGCTGGCTCGAAAGCCCGGTCGACATCTTCCGCCTGCACAAGCGACGCGAGGATATCCTCGCGCTGGAAGGCTGGCAGGACAAGTCGGTGGACAACCTGTTGGCAGCGGTGGACGAAAAGCGCACGCCCGACGCCGCGCGGCTGCTATTCGGGCTGGGCATCCGCCATGTCGGCGCGGTGACCGCGCGCGACCTGATGAAAGGGCTGGGCGATATCCGCAAGCTGCCGGTCAAGGCGCTGGAATTCCACGAATATCGCACCTCCAACCCGCGCGGGGAGGACGAGAAGGTCAGCCCGTTCAACACCCGTATGCTCGAGGCGGTGCGGCGCATCTACGAGGTGCGGACGGACGGGATCGGTACGGCGGTCGGCCACGCGCTCGCGGACTTTTTCCACGAGGATCACAACCGGCAGGTCTGGGACGATCTGATCGGTGCGCAGCCGGGCACCGGAGAGAACGGGGGCGAAGTCGATCCGCCCGTTTACGAGGTCGAAACGGTCGAAAGCCCCGTGGCGGGCAAGACCGTGGTCTTCACCGGCAAGCTCGAGACCATGAGCCGCGACGAAGCCAAGGCGCAGGCCGAACGGCTGGGCGCGAAGGCGGCGGGCAGCGTGTCGGCCAAGACCGATCTGCTGGTCGCCGGGCCGGGCGCGGGCAGCAAGAGGACGAAGGCCGAGGAGCTGGGCATCGAGGTGATCGACGAAGCCGGCTGGGCGGAGATCGTCAGCAAGGCGGGTTAGAACCTTCACCGCTCAGGATGAGCGGAGTTTTGATGAAAATTCGGCGCGGCGCACTATGTTCGCCCCGTGCGTAACCTGCTGATTCTCTTATTCTGTATTTTGACGGCGGGTAGCCTTGCCACCTGTCACCTGACCGAGGCGACCGGCGACACCAGCGGCGCGCCGACCTTCGAGGAGCGGATTGCGCAGGCGGCTGAGGATATCGTGGTCGAGCGTTCGGCGGAGGAGGAATGGCTCGACGACCGGCTCTTCGCGCTGGGCAGCGGGCTGGAAGGCTCGGTCGGCATCGCGGTCCACGATGCCGCACGCGGGCGGATGATGCATTTCAACGGCACCGACCTGTTTCCGCAGCAGAGCGTCAGCAAGCTGTGGGTCGCGCTCACCGCGCTCGACCAAGCGGATCGGGGCATGCTCGACCAGTCGGAGACGGCCACGGTGCGCATCCCCGATCTGGCGGTGTTCCACAGCCCGATCCGCAACAGCGTGGTCGCCGATGGCAGCTTCTCGACGACCTATCGCGACTTTCTTGAGCGGGCGCTGACGCAGAGCGACAATACCGCGAACGACATGGTCCTGCGCCGCGTCGGCGGCCCGGATGCGGTGCGCAAGGCTCTGGCGGCGAAAGGCTTTTCCGATATCCGCTTCGGCCCGGGCGAGCGGCCCATGCAGTCCGCCATCGCGGGGCTCGAATGGCAGCAGAGCTGGGCGCTGGGCAAGACCTTCTTCGAAGTGCGCAAGAGCGTGCCGCATGATGTCCGGCAAAGCGCGTTCGACGCCTATGTGGCCGATCCGGTCGACGGCGCGACGCCGGTGGCGATCGCGTCTGCCCTGGCGCGGCTGAAGGAAGGCGCGCTGCTCTCGCCGGAAAGCACTGCGCAATATCTCGCCTGGCTGGGCGAGGTGAAGAGCGGGCCCAACCGGCTGAAGGGCGGCCTGCCGGAGGGCTGGAGCATCGGCCACAAGACCGGGACGGGGCAGGTGCTAGACATCGTCCCGCTCGGCGATCCGGCGGATCAGGCGGGGTACAACGACGTCGGCATCCTCACCGCGCCCGATGGCAGCGTTTACACCGTCGCGGTCATGATCGGGCGCACGCAGGCCCCGGTGCCAGAGCGGATGGAGATGATGCACGGCGTCGTGCGCGCCATCGCGGGCTATCACGAGATGGTGAAGGGCGCCGGCGCGGGCGAGAATGTCGCTGGCGAAGAGCCGCTCCGACGATAGATTTCCCGGGGTTGTCGAACGCGCCGCTCCGGCGGCGTCTTCGGGTTAGAGTATCGCCGCAGGGGCGATGCCCGATCGGAGACACGCGATGCAATACATGCTGCTGATTCACGAAGGCTCATGCCCGAGGAGGCCGAGGCGCATGGCCTGCTGGCGCTGACCCGTCTCGTCCGGTCGCGCGGGGGTTGCCGCCGACAGCGCGGCACGCTGCCCCTCAGGCGGGCGCGGCTCCCGCCTCGGCAGGCATGCGCGTCATCCGCATTTTCAGCCGGTCAGGGCCGCGCCTCGCCTTCGGGAATCCACTTCATCACTCCGCCTGCCAGCGGCGTCCACAGGCCCATCTCGATCCCCGCCGCCGCCAGCGCATCGCCGACCCACTGGTTGCACGTGTTGCCGAGCGTGTAGTGACCGGTGGCATCGTAGATCTTCGCCTGCGGATCGAAGCCTTCGTAGCTCACCCGGTCCCGCGGGTCGTCGACAGGCGGCAGGCCTTTCTCGACCTTGGCGACCAGCCGCGCATATTCGTCCTCGCGCAGGATCACCCAGCGGTGGTTGGGGCCGCCCGCGGGGCGATAGTAATGCGCGACCCGCATCACCGCCGGGCCGCCCTGCGTCGCGATCCGCAGTGCGCTGGCGGGCTTGAGATCGCTCCAGGTCGGCACATCGAGATACATCTCGCGGTCGCCCCAGCCGACCGAGACATGGGTGGGCAGCATCCCGCCCGCCATCGGCTGCGCAGCGGAGGGGAACGTCTCGCGCCAGTCCTTTACCGGCGTGGCGATGGGCATGACGATGCCCGTATGGAAGCCGTTGGTCTCGACCATGATCGGGATGCCGGTTTCCGGCGGTTCCCGGTCCGCATTGCGCGGGATGCTCGACCCGATCCATGCGGCGAGGAAAAAGCCTGCGACGAGCAGGGCGAGCGCGCCGAGCAGGCCGCCGATCGTCCAGCCCACGGCGCGCAGGGCTTTCACCAGCTGGGCGCTCGCAGACACAGGATCGACCAGTCGCCATCGTCGATCCGCCGTTCCAGCCGCAGGCCCATGCGGCGGTAGGCGTTGATGACGCGCGGGGCCTGCGTGTCGAGCAATCCGGCAAGGATCACGCGTCCGCCCGGCTGCAGCGCCAGCGAGAAATCCTGCGCCAGCTCGACCAGCGGCCCGGCCAAGATGTTCGCAATCAGCAGATCGTAGGGGGCCCGCGCCTTGAGCGCGGGGTGGTCCATGCCCGGCGCGGTGACGTAGCGCAGCGCGCCGGGGCGCTGGCCCATGGCGACGCCGTTATCGCGCGCATTCTCGCGCACGATCTCGTCGCACACCGGGTCGATATCGCTCGCGATCGTGGTCGCGGCGGGGAAGAGCTTGAGCGCGCCGATGGCGAGCAGCCCGGTGCCCGTGCCGATATCCGCAATCCGCCGGGGGCGCACGCCGCGCGTCTTGAGCCAGCCCAGCATCGCGAGGCACCCGGCGGTCGTCTGGTGCTGGCCGGTGCCGAAGGCGCGGCTGGCGGGGATGACGAGGTCGATGGCGTCCGGTGCGGCGGGGTATTCGGGCGTGCGGATATGGAACGGCCCCGCGCGGACGGGCTCCACCGCCTGCTGGCTCATCGTGACCCAGTCCTGCGGCTCCACCTTCTCCAGCTCGAAATCGGGGGCATTCCCGCCGAACATCGAGTCGAGTTGCGCGCGCAGCGCCTTGTCGGGCTTGCGCGGATACCACGCCTCGATCCGCCACAGGCCCGCATTGATCGGATCGTAGCGATCCGCCTCGACCTCGTGCGCGCTCATGACGAGATCGCTATCCCATCCATCCTCGACACTGGCGGCGAGCGCGGCTTCCGCAGCGGTGCGGTCGACCAGCGCGGTCAGCTTCCAGCTGATCCCGGCGTCTTCGGCAGTGATGTCAGCGGACATGGGCAGCTTTCTGTGATGGCGGCCCCTCAGGTGCCGCGATGGGTTGCAGCGTCTCGCTGTCGAAGAGCGGGCTTCGCCGACGATTGCCGGAAAGGATGTCGAACAGAAACCGCATCGCGAAGCGGGGTGCCAGCCGGATCGTCGGGAAATTGCTGTAAGGTGTCGGCTGCGGTGCCTGTTCGACGAACAGATGCCCGCGCACCGGGCCGAGATGCGCGTCGATGTCCGATTGATCGCAATTGGCGAGCACCACCGTCAGATAGGGCAGCTTGCCGTTCTTGTAGCTGTTGAACAGCGGCGTATCGCAGCACCGCGCATACCAGCGCAGCGTCGGCCGCTCGGTAAGGTGAAGCGAGGCGAGCTCGGCTTTGCCCTGCGCGATCGTCAGGTTCGCGCACCGCGCCACGAAGAGGTCGGTGCCGCCGTGATCGCCCAGCAGCCGTTCGGGCTGGCGATCCATCCGCGCGAAGGTCTGGCAGTCGCGGCAATGGCAGGTCAGGCGCTCGCCCTCGCGCGCGCTGGCATTGTGGAGGACGTAGCGCACCGCCCCGCAGCGGCACGAGAAGGGCAGGTCAGCGGACATAGCTCGCGCCGTTCGCATCGATCGTCGCGCCGGTCATCGACGGCGGCGCGTCGAGCGCGCACCACACCGCGATATCGGCGATTTCCTCGGGTTCGGCCACGCGGCCCAGCGGAATGTCGGCGAGCAGGCCCGGCCCGCCGCGCGACTCGAGATAGTCGCCCGCCATCGAGGTATCGGTGAAGCCCGGCGTGACCGCGAAACTGTAGATGCCTTCGCTGGCATAGGCGCGCGCGATGGTCTTGTGCAGCGCCAGCATCCCGCCCTTGGCGGCCGCATAGTGCCAGTGCGCGGGCGAATCGCCCCGGTGGCCTGCACGGCTGGCGATGTGGACGATCCGCCCGCTGCGCCCGGTCTCCTGCCAGTGGCGCACCGCGAAACGACTCAGCTGGGCGGCGGCGGTCAGGTTGATGCGCAGCGTTTCCTCCCACGCATCGAGCCATTCGATGTCCGATGTGTCGAGCGAAATGCCCGCGAACAGCCCGGCGTTATTGACCAGCACATCGATCTCGCCATCGGCCTGTCGCATGGCCTGTTCCCACAATATCGAGGGGGCGGAAGGCTCGGTAAAATCGGCGGCAATCTCGCCTTCTTCCGCCCCTTGCGTGGAGTGGCCGACCACCCGCACACAGCGCGCCTCCAGCTGTTCGCGAATGGCGGCGCCGATCCCGCGGCTCGATCCGGTGACGAGAATGCATGACATTGTGGCAGGCGTTACGCTTTTCGGCCCGCCCAACCAAGCCCCCGCGCTGCGGCGAGCCCTTGCGAGCAGGGCTTTGCCCCCAGCCTTTGGGCCCATCCTTTTGCCCCATGCTTTGGACTGCCTTGAACCTCGTCACGCTTCCGCTAAGTGGAGGCGCAACGCATTCCAGCATTTTGGCCAGATTGGACCCGCTAGACCCCATGTCGAACAGACCGCTCTCTCCCCACCTTCAGATCTGGAAATGGGGTCCGCATATGCTGATCTCCATCCTGCACCGCGTGACGGGCGACGGGCTCGCGCTTGTCGGCCTGGCCGTGCTGATGTGGTGGCTGGGCGCGATGGCGAGCGGGCCTGAGGCTTACGAGACCTTTGCCGGCGTGATGACCAGCCCGATCGGCTATGTCGTGCTGGTCGGCCTGACCTGGGCCTTCTTCACCCACATGATGAGCGGGCTGCGCCACTTCGTGCTCGATATCGGTGCTGGCTACGAACTGCAGACGAACAAGCTGTGGTCCATGCTGAGCCCGATCATCGCCATTCTCCTGACGATCGCCTTCTGGGCGATCATCATCCTGAAATAAGGCTTCTGACCATGGGTAACGGAACCTCCATCGGCCGCGTGCGCGGCCTCGGCTCGGCCCACGAGGGCGCGCATCACTGGCTGCTCCAGCGCTTCACCGCGATCGGCAACCTGGTGCTCGTGCTGTGGCTGCTGGTCAGCTTCCTCATGCTGCCGGCCTATGATTACGGTACGGTCACCGGCTGGCTCGCCAATCCGATCAGCGCGGCGGCGATGATCCTGCTGATCCTCAGCACCTTCTGGCACGCGCGCCTCGGCCTGCAGGTGTTGATCGAGGATTATATCCACCAGGGTGGCAGCCGCTTCGCGCTGACCGCCCTTCTCAATCTGGTTGCGGTGGCAGGCGGCGTGTTCGCCGTATTCTGCATCGCCAGCATCGCATTTGCAGGAGCCGCCTGATGGCGACCGACACCGACACGACTCAGCCCAAGAGCGGCATCGAAGCCTATCCGATCATCGACCACACCTTCGACGTCGTCGTCGTCGGTGCAGGCGGTTCGGGCCTGCGCGCCACAATGGGCGCGGCCGAAGCGGGCTTCAAGACCGCGAATATCTCCAAGGTCTTCCCGACTCGCAGCCACACCGTGGCGGCGCAGGGCGGGATTGCCGCGTCGCTGGGCAACAACACGCCCGACCACTGGACCTGGCACATGTACGACACCGTGAAGGGGTCGGACTGGCTGGGCGACCAGGACGCGATCGAATATCTGGCGCGTGAAGCCCCGCAAGCGGTCTACGAGCTGGAGCACGCGGGCGTGCCCTTTTCGCGCAACAAGGACGGCACGATCTACCAGCGTCCGTTCGGCGGCCACATGCAGAACATGGGCGAAGGCCCGCCGGTGCAGCGCACCTGCGCCGCGGCGGACCGTACGGGGCACGCAATGCTCCACGCGCTGTATCAGCAGAGCCTGAAATACGACGCGGACTTCTTCATCGAATATTTCGCGATCGACCTGATCATGGCGGGCGAGGGTGCGGATCGCCGCTGCGTCGGCGTGATCGCCATGTGCCTCGACGACGGTACGATCCACCGCTTCAAGGCGCATGCGGTCGTGCTCGCCACCGGTGGCTATGGCCGCTGCTACTACACCGCGACCAGCGCCCATACCTGCACCGGCGACGGTGGCGGCATGGTGCTGCGCGCAGGCCTGCCGCTGCAGGACATGGAATTCGTGCAGTTCCATCCGACCGGCATCTACGGCGCGGGCGTGCTCATCACCGAAGGTGCGCGCGGCGAGGGTGGCTACCTCACCAATTCCGAGGGCGAGCGGTTCATGGAACGCTATGCTCCCTCGGCCAAGGACCTCGCATCGCGCGACGTCGTCTCGCGCTCGATGGCGCTTGAAATGCGTGAGGGCCGGGGCGTGGGCAAGGATGGGGATCACATCTACCTCCACCTCGACCATATCGATCCCAAGGTGCTGGCAGAGCGCCTGCCGGGCATCACCGAAAGCGGCAAGATCTTCGCGGGTGTCGACCTGACGCGCGAACCGCTGCCCGTGACGCCGACCGTCCATTACAACATGGGCGGCATCCCGACGAACTATCACGGCGAAGTCGTGACGCTGGGGCCGGACGGCAATCCCGACCATGTGGTGCCGGGCCTCTATGCGGCGGGCGAAGCGGGCTGCGTGTCCGTCCATGGCGCGAACCGTCTCGGCTCGAACTCGCTGATCGATCTCGTGGTGTTCGGCCGCGCGATCGGGCACCGTCTGGCCGAAACGATGAAGCCGGGCGCGAAGCACGATGCGCTTCCCGCCGACAGCGCCGACCTCGCGCTGACCCGGCTCGACCACTTCCGCCACGCCAAGGGCAGCCTGCCGACCGCGCGGATTCGCGAAGACATGCAGAAGACCATGCAGAAGCACGCCGCTGTCTTCCGCGACACCGAGACGCTGGCGGCAGGCAAGAAGCACCTGGCCGAGGTGAATGCGAGCATGGCCGACATCCACGTGTCCGACCGATCGCTGATCTGGAACAGCGACCTGATCGAGACGCTGGAGCTCGACAACCTGATGGCTCAGGCCAGCGTCACCATGACCAGCGCCGACAACCGCAAGGAAAGCCGCGGCGCCCACGCGCACGAGGATTTCCCCGACCGCAACGATGCCGAGTGGATGAAGCACACGGTGACATGGTTCGACGGCTGGGGCGGCGGCGCCAGTGGTTCGGGCAAGGGCGAGATGAAGATCGATTACCGCCCGGTCCACGAATACACGCTGACCGACGATATCGAGTACATCAAGCCGAAGAAGCGGGTGTATTAGTCACGTGCGGAGCGCCGTGTTTCCTTCCAGAAACACAGTGCTCGCAGGTGTGGCTGCCGCTGGCGGCCTCGTCTGCGCATCGGGATGGGTATTTCCGGTCTACACCAATGCCGAGTTGGCATTGCGATTAAGAGCTGATGCATGCGATGCGAACGGCGTGGTCGATGGCTGGTACGATCGCATGGCGGAGCTGGAGACGCTGCGTCATCCGCTGATGCAGTCAGGCCTCAGCATCATGCTCTTCGCAGCAACCGTCGGGGCGCTATACCTTGCGTTCGGGACAGCGCAGTCCTGGCGCTTGCGAAGCCCGGCCAAGAGGTGGATTTTCTTCCTCTTGGGATTCGGCGTCATCGGCCTCAGCTTCTTCTCGCAGCTGTACAGCCTCTCGCTCGACCTGCGGCGCGGTGCCTTCCCCTATTGCGCAGACACCATTGCTATTCCTGCATTTGGATTGACCTATTTTTATGGGGCGCTCACCCTGATCTGCGTCGTGTTCGGAGCGATGCTCACGGCCTTTTTCCGCCCCCTTCCGGTCGCGCTCTTCACTCTCGGCGATGGAAAGGGGAGCGTTCGTCGCTGGCTGCCAACGATCCTCCTGGGCCTTCTCGCGCTCCCGGTCGTGGTATTCGGTGTCCTCGGCGCGGCTGGCTCGAGCTTCATCGGCACGCCGGCGGCTGTCGTGGCGCTGTATCTTTTGGAGAGCGCCAGATCCGCGATGATGCCGTCTAATGGGTAGGGCGGGCTCTTCGTTGATATGCGGGGCGATGTTGGCTGGCTCCGCTGCGCTCACCGCATGCGCCAGCGGCCCCACTGTGCCACCACCCGCGCTGGGCATCCCCGACTTCTACACCCAGTACCGCGATGCCGACGGCATTCCTGTCGTCTCGTCGAACAAGGTCTCGCAGGACGCGCTGGTCGCGGCCGAGGCTATGATCGAGGATATGCTCCGCCACCGCCCGGACCTTGCCGCATGGCTGGTCGAGAACGACTATCGCGTCGCCATCATCGCGGAGGACGAGGCGCTGCTCGACCTGCCCGAGAATGCGCACTGGACCAAGCCTGCGCTCGACGATCCGCGGCTGACCCGGTGCGAGAAGAAGCATTACGAGGAACGGATAGGGCGGCTGACCGACCGCGCTTATTGGGATGCGCGCGCGCGCGGCATTGGCGGCCCGCGCACCGTGGGTTCGGAAGAAGACGTGCTGGGCTGGCAATCGAGCCGCTATTATGGCGAGACGATCCTCGTCCACGAATTCGCGCACAATATCCAGTTCGCAATCCAGGGCGCGGACCCGGCGTTGTATGCCGAGATCGAGGCGGCTTACGAGAACGCGCAGGCCAACGGCCTGTGGCGCAACGAATACGCGATGACCACGATCCAGGAATACTGGGCCGAAACCACGCAGATCTGGTTCGAATCGGGCCGGCTGGTGGTGGTCGACGGCGTGCGCGTGCTCAACCGCGACGATCTTGCCGCCTACGACCCCGCGATCTTCGCTGCGCTGGAGCAGGCCTATGGCGACGTGACCCGCCTCAGCGGCGACCCCTTCTGGCGCCACCCCGCGCGCGTGCCGCCGGGGCCGGTTCCGGAAAACACCGCCGAGGTCTGCTAGACGCTACGCCACAGCGGGTTCGCCCGCGAACGCCTCCGCCGCCAGCGACAGGCTGCGCTTGCGCGCCTCGTGGTCGTGGATCGAGCCGGCGATGATCAGCTCGTCGGCCTGCGTGCGTTCGACGAAGGCGTTCATCTGGTCGCGCACCTGCGCGGGCGTACCGATCGCGGTGGCCGAGAGCACCCCGTCGAGCATGGCGGCGGCCTGCGGCGGCAGGCTTTCGCGATAGCCCTCGACCGGCGGCGGCAGCTTGCCCGGCTTGCCGGTGCGCAGCCGCACGAAGCTCTGCTGCATCGAACTGGCGAGCAGGTGCGCCTCGGCCTCGGTATCGGCGGCGAAGACGTTGTAGCCGCAGATCGCATAAGGCTCGCTCAGCACGTCGGACGGCTCGAACCGGTCGCGATAAATCTTGAGCGCATCGTCGAGCGCCTGGGGCGCGAAATGGCTCGCGAAGGCGTAGGGCAGGCCCAGCATCGCGGCGACCTGAGCACCGAACAGGCTCGATCCCAGGATATAGAGCTGCACGTTCGCCCCTGCGCCCGGCGTGGCGCTGATCCCGGTGCGGCCGTCGTTCGCGAAATAGCTCTGCAGCTCCACCACATCGCGCGGGAAAGCGTCGGGATTGCTGTCCAGATTGCGGCGCAGCGCGGCGGCCACCCGCTGGTCGCTGCCCGGCGCGCGCCCGAGCCCGAGGTCGATGCGCCCCGGGAAGAGCGCGTCGAGCGTGCCGAACTGCTCGGCGATCACCAGCGGTGCGTGGTTGGGCAGCATGATGCCGCCTGCGCCCACCCGGATCGTCTCGGTCGCGGCGGCGACATGGCCGATCACCACGCTGGTGGCGGCGCTGGCGATGCCTTCCATCCCGTGATGCTCGGCGCACCAGTAACGTTCGAAGCCGAGCGTTTCGGCGTGGCGGGCGATGTCGGCGGCGTTGGCCAGCGCATCGCGCACGGTGCCGCCTTCTTTGACATGGGCGAGGTCGAGCAGGGAGAGTTTGGTCATGCCGTTCAGATGGGTGGTGGGCCACGCGAATGGAAGGCGCGGGTCGGCGGAGGTCGCGAACCGACGCGTCAGATCGACCGTTCATCGGAGGTCTATGTTTACATCTGTAATCGGTATGTCTACAGGCGTAGACGAACATGGCGTCATCGATTGAGGGAGGTCGAGAGCAATGGCCGATTCGAACAGCGAACGAACCGAACGGATCACCGAAGCCGAGCATGCGGTCATGGAGGTGGTGTGGGATCGCCACCCCGTCAGTGCGACCGAAATCTGCGACGATGTCTGCGAATCGCGCGGCTGGTCGATGCCGACGGTCAAGACGCTCCTCTCGCGCCTCGTCAGCAAGGGCGCGCTGGCGACCGAGCCTGAGGGGCGCAAGTTCCTCTATTCCCCGTTGATCGATCGCGCGGACTATGTCGGCGGCGAATCGCGCCGCCTCGTGGATCGGCTGTTCGGCGGCCGCGCGGCCTCGCTCTTCGCGCATCTCGCGGAGAACGAAGCGCTAAGCGACGAAGATCTCGGCGAGATCGAGCGGCTCCTGAAGGAGATGCGCAAATGACCGCCGATTTCCAGAGCTTCGCTTTCGAGACTCTCGCGTGGACCGGCGCGCTGATCGCGCTGGTGCTGATCCTGCGGCGCCCGGTGACCCGCCATTTCGGCCCGCGTGCCGCCTATTCGCTGTGGCTCCTGCCGTTCATGCGTTTGCTGTTGCCGCCGCTGGCGCTGCCTGCATGGCTCGCCCCGGCATCCGAGCCCGAGCCGGAGCCGCTTTCCGCGGTCGCGATCCAGCCGGTCGCCGAAGTGGGCGTGGAGCCGCTGATGGTCCGCCCACTGATGCAGGCGACCGTCTCGATCGACTGGGCGGCGATCGCGTTCGCCGTCTGGCTCGCGGGGGCAGGCGTGTTTCTGGTCATCCGCTTCGCGCGCTATTTCGCGATGCGGCGCGAGCTGCTGGCCGAGGGCGTCGAGGTCGGCCGGTGCGGCAAGGTGCGCCTGGTCGAAACGCCGATCGCCCCATCGCCGATCGCTTTCGGGGTGATCGACAAGGTCGTCGCCCTGCCAGAGGGCTTTCTCGAGCAGACCGAGCCGACCCGGCGCGACCTCGCGCTGGCGCATGAGCTGGCGCACCACCGCGCGCACGATCTGCTTGCCAACGTCGCGATCCAGCCCCTGTTCGCGATCCACTGGTTCAACCCGCTGTGCTGGATCGGCTGGCGCGCCATGCGCTGCGATCAGGAAGCCGCCTGCGACGCGCGCGTGGTCTCCGATTGCGACCGGGAGCAGCGGGGCACCTACGCCGCCGTCATCGCCGGTTTCGCGACGCGCGCAAATCGCCAGTCGCGCGGGGCGCTGGCCGCGCCGATGGCCTGCCCCGTGCTGGGCGACAAATCCATCATCTATCGTCTGAGGAGCCTGACCATGTCCGATATCTCACCACGCCGCCGGGCCGCTGCGCGCGCGCTCGTCATCGGCGCGCTCGTGGCACTGCCGCTCACCGCCACCATCTCGCAGGCGGAAGCGAATGCTCCTGCTGCCGCGCCCGCTCCGCCCGCGCCGCCCGCGCCGCCAAGCACTCCGGCCAGCGCGCCCATCGCGCCCGCGGCTCCGCCAGCGCCCGGCGCGCCCGAAGCGCCCGAGCCGGCCGAAACCGTTACTTTCGCGACGCAGGACGGCGAAGGTGCCAAGGACGACCGGACCATCCGCATCGAACGCCGGTCGACGACCGATGCCGATGGCGAGACGCGCGAGGAGAGCCGCTATTTCATCGATGGCCGCGAAGCGACGGCCGAGGAACGCGCCGAGCTTCAGGATCGGGTCAAGGTGCTGCGCGAAACCAGGCGAAATGCCGAAGGCGCAAGCAGACAGGCGCGGGTTCTCCGTGAGCGGCTGAGCGAAGGCGGCGATTTGCGCAAGGAGATGGATGTGCTGCGGCTGGAGCTTCGCGACGCATCCAGATTCTCCGAAGAGATGAAGCTCGCGCTGGAAAAAAGCAGGGCCGACATGCCCATGGTCGTGACCGATTGCGACGCGAGCGTGACGTCGATCGAAGAGCGGCTCGATGCCGATGGCAAAAAGGTGACGGTCTTCTGTCGCTCCGCCGCGCTGGACACCGCCCGCAGCGCGATCCTGGCTGCGCGCCGTATCGTGGAGAGCGACCGCAGCCTTCCGAAGCGGGAGCGGGCCGAGGCGTTGCGTGCGCTGGACGAGGCACTCGAAGAGGTCCGCCGCGACCGCTGACCGGGTAAGGGCTCATGATTGCTTGAGACCCTCAAAGAGGGCGGCGTATCCCCCAATGCGCCGCCCTCGAACCCGTCGGGCGCTACACCACCTCGGCGATCAGCCCCATCGCCTTGGCTTCGCTGGCCGTGATCGACCAGTCGTGCGGGGCCTTTTCGCGCAGCTCCTGGATGCTGACGTTCGATCCTTCGGAGATGGCGCGGTAATCCTCGTCCTCCTGGTCGATCTCGCGCTGGATTTCGCGCTGGGCATGTTCCAGCTGGCTCGCGACGCTGCGCAGCGATCCGCCCGCCAGCTCCATTGGCTGGGCGCGCTTGTTCTCGGTCACCAGCAGCTTGGTCGCGCGGGTGAGATAGCGATGGCTGACCGGGAAGGCGGCCATGAACAAGACGCCCGCCGAATAGACCGCCGTCTTGCCGAGGAAGATGATCTCGCGCCGGCCGCGATCGCGCAGCAGGCGAATGTCGTCGGCCATGCTGCGCGCGATTTCCGGATCGCCTTCCATCGTGGTCAGCGCGATGACGATCGGCCCGCCGGGCGTCTGTTCGGCCAGCCGTTCGGTGAACTCGGCATACATTTTTGCGTCCATCGCGCCGTAGAGGCGGATGCCCGGATTGGCGAGCGACTGCGAGGCGGGCTGGGTCGAGGGATTGCGCGGATCGGCGGGAATGATCTCGACTTCCTGCGGGCGGCGCGGCGGCTCGGCCCCAGTCTGTGCCGGTGCCGGTGCCGGTGCGGGGCTTGGGGAAGGGGCAGGGCTCGGCGAAGGGG
>Ga0114904_1001075_pt1 | contig 14064 bp, 13 predicted proteins | sample MalvirDeepMed_s6_FD_83498 | JGI IMG/M metagenome (GOLD analysis project Ga0114904, IMG submission 83498) | Marine viral communities from the Global Malaspina Expedition - Malaspina viral metaG DeepMed_s6 | ecosystem: Environmental > Aquatic > Marine > Oceanic | place: Mediterranean Sea... | reverse complement strand
GGTCATTGAGGTCGGTTCCGCTACCAGCCATACAGGCTTGGGATATGGAATGAACCCCAAGTACGTGACGATTCGAAGCCTCGTAGAAGAAGTGGAAATCCAGGAGGTCACCGTCAACCGGGGGGAATGCCGCGTCATCAAATACAACGGAAGAAGCCAACTGCCCAAGACAATCAAATTTGGAAAAACAGCCAAGATCCAAGTCAACAATGACTGCGACGTTCTTGAGGCTGAAATCGAAACCGATCAAGGGGCTGGCACCTACAGCTTCGGCGCCTAACCACCCCCAATACAGCGGCTCGACAGAGAGCCGCTGCCTACCTTTTACTCCCCCGCCAAACGATCCCTTTCTTCAATTCTCTCCAAAATCCAGGATTCCACCTCGTCAGACACCCACCCAGAGGCTCGCCCGCCCAACTGCACCGGCTTGGGGAAGGCACCCTCACTGGCCAACTTGTAGATGTACGAACGGCCCAACCCGGTGGTGTCCATGACTTCCTTCAAACGCATGATCTTCATGAGACTCTCCTTCAACTCATGAGATAGCGCTCGCCTGTATTTTTTTACTCACTCCTATCTCCGGCTGGTACCGAAATGTCTGATCCCCATCCCGTATTGCTTGGTCTTGGCTTTCGCCAAGTAGCTGATGCGGCTAAATAAACCCGCCACCTCAGCTTCCCCACCAGCTGAACCCACATTGACTCGGTATACGCAGCTGTAGGGGAAGTGGACCAATCCACTCCCCTCATCTGCCCCCAACCCGACGGCTCGTGACCATGCCTTCACAATGCGCTCGGCAAGGTTCTTAGCTGGCCTGTCCGCCAACAAGTCACGCGGCACGTCCGGATCAGGCATTGCAGCCCCTTCCCCCTTCGCAGAAGGCAGGCTCCCTAGCTGCCGGTAAGTATCCTTGTTAAAGAACAGGCAGACGTGGAAATGAGGTTGATCGCTGCTGTCCTGCTCTCGTACCCAGATATACCGGACAGCGGTGTCATGGACCCGCTTACCTTCGCTACGTCTACGATTAACGTCAGCTTTTACTTGTTCTCGCAACGAGCTGATAAATCGACCCATCACAAACTCCAGCTGAAAGTGATGACGCTCAGGCAGACGCAGATCGAGTCTCACAGCCAACGTTCGAGGGTGTTCAGACAATGACCAATCCAGGGTCTCTTTGAAGCGGTACAGGTATTCATGCACTAAAGGTCCATGCTGAAGCTGGACCTCAAAGCCATGCCAGGAGCCTGTGTGGTGTAGGGAAAGGTTGGTGTTAAGAGGGTGCCGGTTAATCATTAATTTCTCCTATGAGAATTGTTTACTCATAGGAGATGCCTGCGTGTAACTTTCGACCGGCACCAAGGTAGGTAAATACCGCTGCCCGGCTTTAGGGAGCCAGACAGCTAATAATCCTGATTGGGTATCCCAGCCTTCAACAAGTGGGCTGGACGACAACCTCTATATATCTATTTACCGACAACCTGAAGTTGGCATTACCCGGTAACTAGTAGCAATAGCCATGGCAGGCTACCCTTGCTTTAACCACACCAACACACTGTTTTTATTATATTAAAAACTTTATAGCCATAACCATAATATGACGTTAATGCGTCATTTATTTGACTTTAACCGGACAGCATTGATACTTTTTCAAAACTATATTGTTACTATGTAATTTTGCGAGTTTAAGCCCCATGCACACTGCATATGATCAAGTCGAGCTATCCAGACAAGCGTTCAACCGCTGGATCAATACAAAAGATAGAGAGCACGTGTCATGGCTAGCGCGTTATCTGAATAAGAATAAAGTGGCGCAACGACTACTAGTAGAGCACGCCCTTAAGAGCATTGGCGAGGATGGGAACGGAAGGGTAGTAGTGAAGGATGATCGCGGGCACGTTGTCGAGAAAATGGCTGTGTTAGACGCCCTTTGCGGAAGCGAAGGTGCCAAATTGACAGCCAGAATCAAAACCGCCTGGAACCAACACAAATACAGAACCAAGCTAAGATTAACCAATCAGAAGAACATCAACATGGTCCTCAGCACTAGGGCGATTGAAAACTTAAAAACGCTATCCGAAAACCTCTACAAGCCCCAAAACAAGGTCATTGAGGATCTGATACAGGAAAAACTCCTGCTCCTGGCTGAGAAAGGGCAATTACGACAGCCCTCCCCCTCAATTGAAGCCCTCCAAATGCCGGAGACCAATATCATCCAGCCGGAACCTCTCTCTCTCCCCCTAGCAGGAGCAAACCTGTATGAGAGCAAAGCTAATGCTGACGAAGCCCCCCTCACCAAGAAATATTCAAAAGTATAAGGGCTGGCTACTTCTCGATAAGCAACTGCATATGAGCAGCCCATCGCTGCAACCACTCTCGACATTCAGCCTATATCCATGCAGGTCATAAGTCCCCTCAATCCCCTTTCGTGAGTGCCCCAAGATAACTTCAGCCACCTCACTCGTGCACCCCATGCGAGCCAGTCCAGCACGGACCGTACGTATAAGTGTAGTGGTCTACTAAACCAGGACAGCGTCATTATGGAGAGTACGTCGCACCTCCCACTGTCCTTTGGGCTTCCTGGCCCTGGCACCCTCAGCTTATCCCCGGTTCGGGGGCTGCCGCCGTCCGGTCCTCAATAGCTTCCGTCAGGTACTGCTCGACCAGATCGGTCACTGTTAAGCGGCCGAGGCTTCCGCCAACGCGGCCTTTCTATCTGTTCATAGAAGAAGCAAAGGAGAAGCTGGATAAAATTGCGGAACGGCAAAAGCGATCAAGGCACGACATTGTTGAAGATTGGGTTCTGCACGCCTTCGAGAAAGGCGACTTCTAGCCAACCATAGAAAAAACCGCCAACCCGAAATGGCAACCAGAACAGGTAGCAATTGAGAAACGGCAACCAAACGGCGACCAGATGACGAAAATTATGGCGACGACCCAGAAAAAGAAAAGGCCAGTCATCTATGACCGGCCTATCTTGTTGTTTTCCCGACCTTTATTTGGTCGGGGCGAGAGGATTCGAACCTCCGACCCCTTGCACCCCATGCAAGTGCGCTACCAGGCTGCGCTACGCCCCGAGATGTGCTTGGCAGGCAGAGCTACCAAAGCGGCGGCAATCATAGCGGATTTGGTGGGGGGATGGAACCGGTAAAGTGCTGATTGGTCAGGGTTTGAGCGATGGAGGGGACAAGCTTCAAGCTGCAAGCTACAACGCGGGCTTATGCCGTGCCGACGGAGTGCCCTCGGCCCGCGTCCATTAGCGTCGGAGTGCGGGATGAGCGGTGGCTATGTGTTTGGGTAATAGGGTCTTTTCTGGTGGGTCCGGTGAGGGCTGCTGACTCTTCGCCATGCGAGCATGGGCTCCAACGGCGACTCGCGGGCATGAAAAAGCCCCGGGAGCGGGGCTGCCGGGGCTTTTTCGCCATCGGGGATGGCAGGGAACGGTTGGTGCCGGATCAGGAGGCTTTGAGAACGTCGAGGACCTCTTCCATCTCCACGATCATCTGCTTGATGAGCTGGTGGTACTGGGTGGCCTGTTCGGCGTTGGCACCGCCAGTGAGCTGCTGGCGGGCACCACCGATGGTGAAGCCCTGATCGTACAGCAGGCTGCGGATCTGGCGGATCATCAGCACGTCCTGGCGCTGATAGTAGCGACGGTTGCCACGGCGCTTGACCGGCTTGAGCTGGGGGAATTCCTGCTCCCAGTAGCGCAGCACGTGGGGCTTTACGTCACACAGGTCGCTGACTTCACCGATGGTGAAATAACGCTTCCCTGGAATCGCCGGCAATTCGTCGTTATGACTTGGTTCCAGCATAGTCCTCAACCCGTTGTTTTAATTTTTGTCCTGGACGGAAGGTGACAACCCGGCGGGCGGTGATGGGAATTTCCTCACCGGTTTTCGGGTTGCGTCCTGGCCGTTCACTCTTGTCCCTGAGATCAAAGTTGCCGAAGCCGGAGAGTTTCACGGGCACGTTGTTTTCCAGCGAATGGCGGATCTCCTCGAAGAACATCTCCACCATTTCTTTCGCTTCACGTTTGTTCAGGCCAAGCTCTTCGAACAAACGCTCGGCCATGTCCGCTTTGGTCAGCGCTCCCATCAATAGCTCCCTAACCCTTCCTTAATCAGTCCCTTAAGGCGGCGTTAAACTGTTGTTTTAACTGGGATACTACGGCATCCACCAGGTCGTTCACCTCTTGATCCTTAAGAGTGCGTGAACGGTCCTGGAAGGTCAAGCCCAAAGCGAGGCTTTTGCGATTTTCGCCGATGCTATCACCTTGATATATATCAAAAATCCGCACCCCTGTGAGACGTTCGTCACAGGCATTACGGACCGCGGCTACCAGCTCGCCGGCGGGCACGCTGTCTTCGACCACGAAGGCCAGGTCACGACGCATGCGTGGCTGGTCTGACACACCGGCAAAGTGCGGCAGTACGCCGTCCAGCAGCGGGGCCAGGGCCAGTTCGAAAGCGTAGAGCTGGGCGGGCAGGTCCAGATCGGCGGCCAGGCGCGGGTGGATGCGACCCAGGTAGCCAACCACCTCGCCATCGCGCTTGAGGGCGGCGGTCTGGCCCGGGTGCAGGGCCGGGTGCTCGCCGGGCTCGAAGCGGAAGGCATCGGCGTCGGACAGGGTCAGCAGGGCTTCCACGTCCCCTTTCAGGTCGAAGAAGTCCACCGGGCGCTTACCTTCCCAGTTCTGTGGCTGGGCGCTGCCGTAGAGCAGGCCGGCAATCATCGGGGTCTGTTCCAGGCCCTGCTCAGTTGGGACGAAGCGCAGGCCGGTTTCGAACAGGCGCAGGCGGTCGGCCTGGCGGTTCAGGTTGTGGCGGGCGGTGCTGAACAGGCCGGCCAGCAAGGTGGTGCGCATGACGCCCAGGTCCGTGGAGATGGGGTTGAGCAGCGGCAGCGGCTCGACCCGCGGTTCCACCTGCTTGAGCAGGCCCGGCTCCACGAAGGTGTAAGTAATCGCTTCCAGGTAGCCGCGATCGATCAGGGCATCGCCCAGGCGGCGCTGGTTGACGGTCTGCTCGGCAACGGGCTCGCCGGAGGGGGAACCGGCCGGCACCCGGCTGGGCAGCTTCTCATAGCCGTAGATGCGCGCCAGTTCCTCGATCAGGTCGGCTTCGATGGCCATGTCGAAGCGCCAGCTGGGGGCCAGCACCATCCATTCCTTGCCACTTTCCTGGGTGGACACTTCCATGCCCAGGCGGCTGAGGATGTCTTCCACCTGTTCGGCGGGCAGACCCATGCCGAGCAGGCCTTCGATGCGGTCTGCACGCAGGGTAATTTCTGCCTGACCCGGCAGTTGTGCTTCATCCACGGCTTCGCTGACCGGGCCCGGCTGGCCGCCGGCGATCTCCAGAATCAGGGCGGTGGCCCGTTCGATGGCCTCGTTCTGCAGCTGCGGGTCCACGCCCCGCTCGAAGCGGTGGGAGGAATCCGTGTGCAGACCGTAGGAGCGGGCCTTGCCGGCGATGGCCAAGGGGGCAAAGAAGGCGCACTCCAGGAAGATGTCCCGGGTGTCGCTGGTGACGGAGGACGGCTTGCCGCCCATGACACCAGCCAGGGCCAGGGCATCGCTGTCGTCGGCGATCACCAGGGTGTCGTCGCGCAGGGTCAGTTCCTGGTCGTCCAGGGTGAGCAGTGCTTCCTCGGCCTTGGCCTTGCGCACGGTGATGCCGCCGTTGAGCTTGGCGAGATCGAAGGCATGCAGGGGCTGGCCCAGTTCCAGCAGCACATAGTTGGTCACGTCGACGATGGGATCGATGGTGCGCAGGCCGGCGCGGCGCAGGCGCTCGATCAGCCACAGGGGGCTGTCGGCGTTCACGTTGACGCCCTTGATAACCCGGCCCAGGTAACGGGGGCAGCCTTCGCTGTCCGCCAGGGTCACGGTGAGGGTGTCGTCGATGGCCGGGGCCACCTTGTCGATGTTCATGTTGGCCAGCGGGCTCTGGTTCATCACCCCCACTTCCCGGGCGATGCCACGCACGCTCAGGCAGTCGGCGCGGTTGGGGGTCAGGTCCACTTCGATGACCGCATCGTTGAGCTGCAGGTAGTCGCGGACATCGGTGCCCACTGGGGCGTCTTCCGGCAGTTCCATCAGGCCATCGATGAGGTCTTCCAGGCCCAGCTCGGAGGCGCCGCAGAGCATGCCGTTGGATTCCTGGCCGCGCAGCTTGGCTTTCTTGATCTTGAAGTCACCGGGCAGTACCGCGCCCACCTGGGCGAAGGGAATTTTCAGGCCGGTGCGCACGTTGGACGCGCCGCAGACTACCTGCACTGTGTCTTTGCCATTGGTGACCTGGCAGACGCTGAGTTTGTCCGCATCCGGGTGCTGTTCGCAGCTTTCCACCTGACCGACCACCACGCCGGTGAAGACCGGGGCGGCGGGTTCCACGGCGTCCACTTCCAGGCCGGCCATGGTCAGTTGCTTCACCAGGGTATCGGTATCGATGGCGGGGTTGACCCATTCCCGCAACCAGGCTTCGTTAAAACGCATTGTCGAATTCCTTTAAATCATGGGAGTTTCTGTATGGCCGCCGGGAGAATTCGCCTTGTGAACAAGGCTCCAACGGCGGCCTGACGTTACAGAAACGCCTTAACCGAACTGGGACAGGAAGCGGGTGTCGTTCTCGAAGAACATCCGCAGGTCGTTAACGCCGTAGCGCAGCATGGTGAGACGCTCCACGCCCATGCCGAAGGCAAAGCCGCTATATTCGCTGGCGTCTACACCGCCGTGCTCCAGCACCTTCGGGTGCACCATGCCGCAGCCCATGACTTCCAGCCAGCCGGTGTGGGAACACACCCGGCAGCCTTTACCGCCACAGCTGACACAGCCCACATCCACTTCGGCGCTGGGCTCGGTGAACGGGAAGTAGCTGGGGCGGAAACGCACCGGCAGGTCTTCTACTTCGAACACGAATTTGAGGAATTCCGCCACGGTGCCGCGCAGGTCGGCAAAGGTGACGTCCTTGTCCACCAGCAGGCCTTCCACCTGGTGGAACATGGGTGTGTGGGTCAGGTCGGAGTCACAACGGTATACCCGTCCAGGGGCAATGATGCGGAACGGCGGTTTGCCCTGCTCCATCACCCGTACCTGCACCGGCGAGGTGTGGGTACGCAGCAGACGGCCGTCACCGAAGTAGAAGGTGTCGTGCATGGCCCGCGCCGGGTGGTGGGACGGAATATTCAGGGCTTCGAAGTTGTGGAAGTCGTCTTCCACTTCCGGCCCTTCGGAAATATCAAAGCCCAGACGCAGGAAGAAGTCTTCAATGCGGCGACGCATGCGGGTGACCGGGTGCAGGTTGCCGGGCAGTTCGCCCCGGCCCGGCAGGGTCACGTCCACGGTTTCACTGGCCAGCTGCTGGGCCAGGGCCGCTTCTTCCATGGCATGCTTGCGGGTAGCGATGGCATCCTGGACTTTCTGTTTGCCTTCGTTGATCACCGCACCGGCCTTGGGGCGCTCTTCCGCGCTCAACTTGCCAAGACCCTTCATCAGGGCGCTGATCTCGCCTTTTTTGCCCAGGTACTTAACCCGGACATCGTCCAGGGCCCGGATATCGCCAGCCTGTTCGACGTCAGCCAGGGCAGCATCAACCAGGGCGTTGAGATTTTCCATTGAAGACTCCGCAGTCTTTAAATCAGGAGCAAGCTACAAGTTTCAAGTTGCAAGGCGCGCCCCTGGATTGTGCCACTCGGGAACCATGTCGACGCGAATCTCATCCGGGTGCGCGGCGATAGCGCTGACCGAAAGGCATGGGCTCTTCCGCGTTGTAACTTGAAACTTGTAGCTTGCAACTCGTCTTTTTCAAACAAAAACGGGGGAAGAGCGCGAGCTCTTCCCCCGTTGAGTATGCTGTTTTGTCTAGGACGAAACAGTAATCAGGCGGTGAGACTCGCTTTGGCTTTTTCGGCCAAAGCGCTAAAGGTTGCCTGATCGCGGACAGCGATGTCCGCCAGTACTTTACGGTCTACTTCGATGGACGCTTTCTTCAGACCATCAATCAGACGGCTGTAGGACAGGCCGTTCAGACGCGCAGCGGCGTTGATACGGACAATCCACAGACGACGGAACTGACGCTTGCGAACCTTACGGTCGCGGTACGCGTACTGACCGGCTTTGGTAACGGCCTGAACCGCTACACGGAATACACGGCTGCGGGCACCGTAGTAGCCTTTAGCCTGCTTGAGAATTTTCTTGTGCCGACGACGGGCCTGCACACCACGCTTTACTCGTGCCATTTTTCAGATCTCCAAAAACCGTATCAGTTATGCGTAGGGCATCATGCGTTTAACCAGAGCTACATCAGAATCATGTACCTCGGTTTTCGGACGCAGCTGACGAATAGTCTTGGAAGACTTCTTGGTCAGGATGTGGTTTTTGAATGCCTGCTTGCGCTTGAAACCGGAGGCGGTTTTTTTGAAACGCTTGGCAGCCCCACGATTTGTCTTGATTTTAGGCATGGTACCTTCTCAAGTTGGTTAGTTAGTTCAACAACCGGTTACGGCTGTTTCTTCTTTTTGCCCGGGCTGAGCACCATGATCATCTGGCGCCCTTCCATGTTCGGACGTTGCTCAACAGAACCGTATTCTTCCAGGTCCTTCTCGATACGTGCGAGAAGCTCCCGGCCCAGTTCCTGGTGAGCCATCTCCCGACCGCGGAAACGGACGGTGATTTTCGCTTTGTCGCCGGCCTCGAGGAAACGAATGAGGTTACGCAGTTTCACCTCATAGTCACCAATGTCGGTGCCGGGACGGAATTTGATTTCCTTGACCTGGGTCTGACGCTGTTTCTTGCGCCCTTCCTTGGCCTTCTGTTTGGCTTCAAACAGATGTTTGCCGTAATCCATGATTCGGCAAACCGGCGGTTCCGCACCAGGGGAGATTTCCACCAGATCCAGCTGTTTTGCGGTGGCTTTCTCCAGCGCTTCCTGCAGGGTCACGATACCGACCTGCTCACCGTCTACATCAATCAACCGAACATCGGTTGCCTGGATTTGCTGATTTATATTGGCGCGCTGCTCGCGGCCTTTGCCTCCACGCTTAATGTCGTGAACCTCCAATCTGTTATCGAAAACGAGGCAGGATGCCTCACCGCCTCAGTAAATAGGCGCGCATTGTATGCCACCACAACGGGCACAACAACCCCGACCCCAGCGGCCGGCGTGCGCAACTGACTGAAACGGAATGAATTCTGGCCGGCTGAGAGACTGCTCTCACTCCAGGCAACTGTACAAACAGGGCCTGAATTCCGGCAAGGGAGCGTATTTTAAGCAAATCTGGACACTTTTCAAGCAGTGAATCCTGCTGAACGCCCTGTGGCGCGGCATTTCCCATGGACGCTCCTTGCCGCGCCGCCCGCCCCAAAATGGGCCGCCAGCACCACGCCACCCGCTCCAGGGGTCATTGGATCGGCCTCCCCCTATTCGCTATATTTGAACCAGTTAACAATTTTATGGGCAATAAGCTCTGCCCGGGGGAAGGTACAAGGGAATGTCAGCAGCCGATCGAAGCCAACTTACTCATCTGGCGCGGGCAGAAAACGGCCAACCCAGTGCCGAACAGCTCGAACCGGACGACACCCAGGCAGATATTCTGGATAGTCTGGTCACCAGTCTTTACAGCTGTGTTGAACACAAGGACGGCTTCGACCTCTTTCTGCGCAACATCCGCGACACCTTTGACCTGGTCAGCTGTTGCCTGGCCGTGATACAGAAAGAGCCGCACCTGAAAGGACTGTATGGCTGGGCCGTGGGCTATCCGCCCGGCGTCGTCCCCCTGATGCTCAAGACCGGCCTGGTGTTCAAGGACAAGGCCATTGCCCGGGCACTGGAAACGGGCCCCAACGCCCTGTTCAGCTACGCCGATGGCGACCCGGATAGCGACTTTCTCGCAGATATGTCCACCTTCTCCCGGACCTGGATACGCGCCGCCGGCATTATCGACAGTGCTACCATTGCGTTCACCAACAAATACCAGCAACACGTGGTACTGGTATTCAACCGCCACAAAGACAGCCGGGTATTCAGCAAGACAGAAATGGCCATGCTTTCGCGGCTAAAAAAACACGCTGAAATAGCCCTCGATTTGTATGAGCGACTGCACCGCTCGGAGCAGAGCTTCAAGGACCTGCAAAGCAGCATCGCCGTATTGAAACAGCCCGTTGCCGTCTTTTCGCCGGTTTCTCTCCTGGTCAGTGCCAGCCCGGCCTTTGTGGAGATCGGCAAACGCTACAAGGTATTCACCATCAATCGGGACAGCCGGGAAATCGCGTTCAGGGATCAACAGTTTGGCAAGGATTTCTACACCCAGCTGATGTTGTTCATTACCGGCAAGACCGGCGCCCTGGACGACAGCGACACCCTTTACCTGCAAACCAACGCCCTGCCCCTGCGGATCTCCATCACCCCGGTACACAACCGAGAAAGCAACAACAGCAATGTCCTGGTGGAAATTTTCGACCCCAATGTCTGCCGCACCCCCAGCATTGCCGAAATTCGCAAGGTCATCAGCGCCACCGAAGCCGAGGCCCGCGTCTGCCTGTGCCTGCTCAAAGGGGCCAACACCGCCGAAGCTGCCGAACAACTGGAATTGGCCATCAGCACCATTCGCACCAACATAAAATCACTGCTGCAGAAGAACAGCTTCAGCAGACAGGTGGACCTGATTACGCACCTGATGCGAGTTTGCTCTTGAGCTTCACGGTGCCGGCGACGCCCCTGCGCGACGCAGACTCCCACCAGTTCACACCTCCACCCCAATAAGAAAAAGCTTACAAAGAGTTAGGAGATCAACCTCACCCAGATGGCAGCCGGAATCCTTACACTGTCGCAGGGGTCAGCCGACCGATATGACTATAACAACTCTGCGGGGGTCATCATGAAAAAGCACTATCTTGGGATATTACCTCTGATTTTCTCACCACTGTTTGCCAATGCTGCAGACACCATTTTTCTGGATAGCGTCTCTGGCGACTACATTGGTGGCGGCAACACTTACACCTTCACGGACAGCACTGGCGATATCAGCCTGACAACGAGCAACGGCGAACTGAAACTCGACTATGATTCTCCCGATCACTATGTGCGACTGACTTTTGTCGCCCCCAGCGGCGAAGCAATGCGCACCCAGCATTACCTCAACGCACAACGCGCCCCATTCAAAAGCCCCGGGCGCCCAGGCATTTCCGTATCCATGGACGGGAGAGGATGCAATACCATCGATGGGGACTTCTTCATTCACCAACTGGATCTGAACGCAGCGACGCCGGTTGTCGCACTGGATTTTGTTCAATACTGCGGCAACAACAGCGCACCGCTAACCGGGAGTATCCGAATGAACAGCGGTTTGGCCGCCCCGCTCCCCTATCCGGTTGCTGTGATCGACAGCCCATTGCGCCACCTCCTGGAGGGCGAGGAGGTTACTCTGAACGGCAACAAGTCCTTCTCAAGCAATAGCTCGATCATCTCAGGGCAGTGGGAACAGACCTCCGGCACGCCTATTACATTGAACAACCCGTCCTCAATGACACCCACCTTCACGGTACCGGAGCTCCCCCTGTCAGGCACCGAAATCACCCTGCTCCTGAGCGTGGTTGATAGCCAAGGGCTCACGGATGAAAAAGAGGTAACACTCCCTCTTGTCAGCAAGAGCGCACCACTGACATTCCTGGAACTTCACAGTGAGGCCGGCGACTACATTGGTCAGGGCAAGGACTGGTATTTTGACGATGCGTTCAATGCCATTACGGCCAGCATCAATTACGATAATGGCGTCAGTGCCAATATTGATACCGGCAGCTTCTGGCGGGCAGACTTTGCCGCCCCCTATGATGCACCGCTGACAAATGGGCACTATGACCCGGCAGAACGTTTTCCATTTCAGGATACCATTGTGGCCGGGCTCGACATCGGCGGTGACGGGCGTGGCTGCAACACGCTCAGCGGCTCCTTTACCGTTCTCGACATTGTCCAGCAAGCGGAGAGTGTGGAACGCTTCATGGCTGATTTCACCCAGTATTGTGAAAGCGAAACCAACCCTCCCCTCACCGGCCGTCTGTCCATCAATGCCCGGCACCCCAGTGTTCCCTCTGCTGAGGCAGGTACGGATATCCTTGCCGCTCCCAACCAGACCCTCAGCCTGGAAGGCGGAAACTCCACGGATGATGGCAGGATTGTTACCTACCAATGGAGTGTCGATCACCCGGGCATGAGCCTTATCAATGCAAACCAGCCACAGGCACAGCTTGTGACTCCTGATATGGCAGGGGGGGAAACTATTGAAGCTACCGTGACGTTAGTCGTGACTGATGACCTGGGCTTCAAGGATCAGGACAGCATTCAGGTTAGTGTTGAACAGAACAATTCAGCACCGGTGGCCAATGATGACCACATCCAGTTCAGCCATAAACATGGCGTCACCTTCAACCCTCTGAACAATGACTATGATCCGGACGGCAATCTGGATACAAACTCACTGGAGATTATATCCTCCCCGCAGAGTGGTTCAGTCCAGGTATTCAGTGATGGGAGCGTTAAATACCTTCCGAACCACCCCAGCATCAAAACCGATACCTTCGTCTATCAAGTGAAGGACCTTATCGGCGCACTATCGCAGCCCGCGACAGTTCACCTGTCTCGCTGATGGAAATGCGGGGGGGGGGCCTGCCAGCCCCCCACTGTCGTCAAAGCTTGTACCTGGCTCGAGATGGTTACAGCCAACTTGCACCACGGCAGAGATATAAAAAAGGCGGCCATTTGGCCGCCTTTTTTATTCTGCGTCGCTTATTCCCACTCTATTATCAATAAGCCATTTTTGTCTTTTATTTTCAACGGCTTATTATACTGATAATCGGTAACACCATGATAAATACCATGCTCAGAAATTCCTTAAAAATAATTTCATTTTTTACTGACAGCTCCTCTCAACAGGGTCAGAACCAGCCAAACCGGGTAAAAAGCCACCAACCCTGTGGAGACGCCCATCCCCGCTACTGTCAGAAAAAAGGTATAACGCTGACGCTAACCATTTTACCGTATCTCTCCCGACCCAACCTAAAGAGATTTCAGTCCCCCTCGAAGCCTGCCGAAATGCTCAGGGCAAGTGTCGGGAGTTCATTGCGCCCCAATGATACTATCGTGCCCTCGAAAAAACAGCGGGAACAGCCTTAAATGCGCGAACAATTGGAGCGATATCAAGTCTGGCTTTATCTCCTAGTCATCCTGGCCGGCATGACCATCGGCTGGATGTCACCAGAGCAGACCCGTCATTGGGAAGCGCTGCTTTGGCCCGCACTGGGCGTTCTCCTGTACACCACTTTCACTCAGGTACCACTGATACATCTCAGGTCGGCATTTCGTGATCGCCGCTTTCTGGCCGCTTTGCTGACGGGCAATTTTATCCTGATACCGGTGGTCGTTGGTCTTCTGTTGTGGCTGTTACCGGATGATCCCGCTATTCGTCTCGGCGTACTGCTGGTACTGCTGGTGCCCTGTACGGACTGGTTTATCAGTTTTACCCATCTCGGTGGTGGGGACGGTGCCAGGGCCATAGCGGCCGCGCCGATCCTTCTGCTGGTCCAGCTCATTTTGCTACCCATTTATATCTGGCTCTTCATGGGCAATATCGCCATTGAACTGGCGGTTGGCAGCCACTTGCTGCCGGCATTCTTCGGATTGATTGTCACCCCGCTGATCCTGGCCTGGATTACCGAACGGTTGACGGAAAAGCACCCGCGCGCGCAAACACTGGTGGACTGGCTTGGGTGGCTGCCCGTGCCGTTGCTGGCATTGGTGGTGTTTCTAATTGCCGGCTCCCAGGTCAGCCTGGTGATCGACAATGGCGCCCTGCTGTGGTCGGCGCTTGTGGTTTTTGTACTTTATCTGGTTGCCGCCGCTACCATCGGCAAGGGGCTCAGTGAGCTATTCGGGTTCACGCCCACTATCGGCCGCACCCTCACCTTCAGTTTTGGTACCCGCAACTCCTTCGTCATGCTGCCGCTGGCGCTGTCACTGCCGGAGCCCTGGCGTGCCGCCATCGTTGTCATCGTCTTCCAATCCCTGGTCGAGT
>Ga0114904_1001074_pt1 | contig 14067 bp, 16 predicted proteins | sample MalvirDeepMed_s6_FD_83498 | JGI IMG/M metagenome (GOLD analysis project Ga0114904, IMG submission 83498) | Marine viral communities from the Global Malaspina Expedition - Malaspina viral metaG DeepMed_s6 | ecosystem: Environmental > Aquatic > Marine > Oceanic | place: Mediterranean Sea... | reverse complement strand
GGCGTAGCTCAGCGGTAGAGCAGTTGACTGTTAATCAATTGGTCGTAGGTTCGATCCCTACCGCCGGAGCCACTTCACCCACTAAGCCCTTGATATTCAAGGCATAGGCTGAATTTGGCACGTACAGTGTCACACAGCACTGTAGCACAAGTTCCTGAAATGCGGGTCGCTCGTCTCCAATACTGGAGGCCCCATCTTGGCGACCACCCCTTACCTCCTGCTGCGTGGCTCCACCTGGAGCTGGCGTCGGCGCGTGCCCGCGTTTTCCACAAAAACCCGACATTGGCAGCTGTCTCTGCGCACCACGGACCGGTCGATCGCATGTATCATCGCACGAAGATTGAACTACGAGTGCGACCGCATGCTGGATGCAATCACCGATGGAAAGCTGACCCCCGCCCAGGCCAAGGCCTGGCTGACCACGGTTGTGCGCAGCGAGCTTGCCCGCATCAAGCGCCAGCGCATGATCAGCCGGATGGACCCGGTGGGCTCATCCGAAGAAGACCAGCGTCTCGATTTTGCGACGGCGCGCGCCTGGCCTCACCTGGCGAGCAAGGGACTGCACCCGGAGCTTTCTGCTCAGGACTGACGTGCCGTACTTAGCGAGGGTTCGAGTGAGACAGACATCGCGTCGCTGGAGACGATGCTTGGCATCCTGTCGCGCGACGTGCTGTCCGAGGCGGGCGTCAACAAGATGCTTCGCGCCGCGCGGGACAGCATTCAGACGGCTACAGGCGAGACCTTGAACCCTGCGGCCGAGACGCTTCTCTCTCTGCGGCAACTGCTGCTGGCGGGAAAAGCCGCGGCCTGGTCCGCATCTGAAGGTCGGGAAGATCCGAGCCTTGAACAAGCGCGCGCCCTTGCGCGCGAAATCTTCGACGGCGCGTCTGCCGAGATCATCGAGCCCCTGGAGCCTCTTCCCGTCCCTCAGGAAGCCACTCTGATCGAGGGACCTGCCCCGACGAAAGTCTCAGCCCAAAGGCCAGAGTTCAGTTTCGATCCGGACATTGTCGCGCTCGTAGAGCGCATCAACGCCGAGAAGGACCGCGAGCATATCAAGGAAGACACCAGAAAGCAGCTTTCATCGCAGGCGCACCTCTTCGTCAAGGCCACGGGCGTCACCGACGTTCGGGGTATCACGCAGGGTCACCTCAAATTCTACAAGTCGATGCTGCAGCGGCTGCCGACGAGCTACGGAAAAAGCCCAAAGGACGCGGACAGGACCATCGATGAGATTCTAGCACGCGCAGAGGATCTTCCCGAGAATAAGGTCGGCCTCTCGCCGCGCACGATCAACGGTCACTTGGACCGGTTCAAGCTCATCTTCCAGTTCGCCAAGAGCGAAAGCATCCCGATTTCCGACACGATCGAACTCGGCCTGCTCCGCGTCCGGGAAGACAAGCGTAACCGCGACAAGCGCGAAGCCTTCACCTTGCCGGAACTGCAGCAGGTCTTCCGGCACCCGATCTGGACGGGCTGTAGATCAACATCGCGGCGCCATGGGCGCGGCCACATCGTGAAGGCGGACGGGCTCTACTGGGGGCCGATCCTGGCTGGCTACAGCGGCGCCCGGCGGGAGGAGGTTCTCGGGCTGGAACCCCGCGATGTCGTGTCCGTCGACGGCATTCCCTGCTACCACATCCGCGACAACATGCACCGCGGGGTCAAGACCTTCAGTTCGGAGCGCCTGGTTCCCATTCACGCGCATCTGATCGAACTGGGCTTTCTCAGGCATGTCGACGACATGCGCATGCGCGGTGCCACGGCCCTCTTCCCCGAATTGATCGCGACAAATGATAGCCAGTCCTTCGGTGACAAGATCTATTACAACTGGGCGAAGGCGCTGGTGTTGCAGCTGGACGGCAACCCCAGGGAACTCTGCTTCCACTCGTTCCGCCATTATGCCATTGCCCACCTGAAGGAGTTGCCCGAGGTCAGCGAGAAGCAGCGCCGTGACCTGGTCGGGCACAGCGGCGGTGACGTGCATGACGAGCAATATGATGTCGCCACGTCGGTGACCGTGATGAGTGGCGTGGTCGCGAAGCTGCCGCGACTGTTCTGACGCGCTGACGAGATCACTGCCTAGCCGGCCTACCGAACATGATGACGAATGGCGCGGATCGTCGCACCAGGATCAGAAAATCATTTTCGACATATCGGATGCTTCGGCTCGTGATTGCCCGCCCGGGGGGCCCTCCCCCTTAGGTTCTTTCGCGCGCAAGTGTTCCTTGTCTCGCGCGAAAGTCTCCCTTGCTCGACCCGAAGCGACAATTGCGATCCGATAAACATGTTAGGCATGGCCAGTCTGGTCTCCAAGCCCCTTGGGCGAAAAGTACGGAACTCCCGTCAAGGTCATCTCAGCCGGCGCTTGCCGGGCGCCTCACCAGACACTCGGCCCACCAGGCCAGCGAAGTTATCCACATAATAGCGACGCGAGACGGTCTCGAACTACCATTCGGGCGCGATGAGAAATCCTGCAGCAGTTACAATGTCGGACAGAATAACTGCTAAAGGAACAACCACGTTGACTGACAACCAGGCCATCATCTGCGGCCGCACCGGCCCTACCTTCCCCCAGATCGCCAGTCACACCAACGGGGGGCAGGCATGAGCGCGCGGCGGGAAAAGTACGTCAAGGTCCGCTTCTTTGAGGAGGAGCTCTCGCTGCTGGACACGCTGCGCCAGTCTGCCGGACCAGAGAGCCGCACTGTGTTCATCCGCAGACGGGCTCTGGAACCCGAAGTCGGCACACAGGCGATCGCGGATCTTGTCGGTCAGGTCGGTGTGACGCTGAACACCGAAGATATCGCTCCCAAACAGCTCGACCACCTGGCGCTTCTCCTCGACGGGCTCACGCTAGAGCTCCGCAGGGTTAGGAAAAGCTGATCGATGCGCGCACATAACACCTTCCACAAAACGGCCGGCGTCCTGCCCGACTATGATCTCCGCGACGGTGCGGAATTCATCGGTGGCACTATCCTCCGCGCAGATCCCGTTTCCATGCGCGACCGCTTGGACAACCTCGCGGATGGTGCGGGTGTGATGCACATGACATTGTCACTGCCCGTAGGACTGCGGGCAAGTCGCGAAACATGGCATGCGATTGTCATGGCGCAGCTTCACCTGATGGGCCTGCCCGCCATGCGCACGCCGTGGGTCGCGGCCCGTCATACCGATACCGACTGCGACCATGTGAATGTCGCCATCGCCCTGCGTGGCTTTGACGGATCCCGCCTGCGCCCCGAGACCGGCGACATCCTGACAAGTCGCAATCACCAGATGCTGACCCGGCGCCTCGGCTTGCCCGTACCGGACTACTTCAATCCTCAGATCCCGCGCCTTGACCCACCGGTCATTTCCCGCCGGCTGACCACAGCGCCCAAGATAAGGCTGAGTGAGGCCCTCGATGATGCCCTGGCGAGGCAATCCCCCGCAATCCTGCGCACCACGACCCGGAATACGCATGGTGTGAAGAGCCATCTCTTCAGCTTGGATGGCATGCACGTCTTTGGGGGCGAACTCGGCCCCGAGTGGGAGCCGCGCCATCTCGAGACACGCCTCGCACATGCCTATGCCCTACCGCCTTCGACTGCGCCTGAGCACCCAGATCTTTATCACAGCCGTCCTGCCCCACGCGAAACCACTCATGGAATTCGAAAATGCAAAAAGAGATGCCATCCCTGACCCTGCCTCAGGAACACGAAGTGTTGCTGAAAACGATGCTCACCATGGACGACAAGATGGACCAACTGCTCCCGCTGCTCGATCTACTGAACGACCCCAATCACCCGATGTCAGAACTGGGCAAAGCCCTGATCGAGGTGCTCCAGAGGATCTCGAAAGATCTACGGCAAGCAACAAGCCTCCGGGAAGAGCACCGCGCAGGCTTGGATCAGGCGAGCGAGACCAACGCCGCACTGTCACAGATGCTCACGGCCATCTCTGGGCAGCTTCAGGCTATCCGGGCAGAGAACCGCAGCTTGAAGAAGCAGATCTCCGAGATCCACGGCCTGATGTTCAGCCCGGTCGACTGACGTTCGGTCGGCAGTTCAGGCAACTGCTCCGGTTTCTGCATAAAGGCTTCAATGGCTGGCACTGGCGCCGCTCGGACAAGTCAGGGATCCAAGTGACGTTCCGGGATGGAAGCGTTGCCGAGGTGATCGGCGGCGTCCTGCTCAACGCGCGTGGAGGAAGGTGAAGTCACCCAGTTCGCCGAAGCGTGGCGCAAGAAGTTCGGGGAGGTGGACATCGAGATACCCGGAACGTCAGACGACCGCTCCCCAGAACCGATGTAATAAATAGCCCTCTCCCCTAAATGGCCCGCCTGCGGCAGCAGACCGATGCCCCAATATGAGAGCACCAGATAATGTCCCAGGAAGTGATGTAGTTCCTCATGGGCCTCACGCACACTGTGGACTTGCCCGGGAAAAGTGGAGAGCACCATCTGAGGAACCAGGAGGTGTTCTATGCCCAACGGGAAACGACCGACGCCGGAATTTCGGCGTGAAGCGGTGCGACTGGCGCTGACAAGCGGGCGCACGCGAGGTGAAATCGCCGACGATCTCGGCATCGGTCTCTCAACGCTGACACGTTGGGTGAGGCAGGATCGCGACGCAGAGGAGCCTGTTGAGGACCAGCCAGACCTGCGGGCCGAGCTGAAGCGGCTTCGCAGGGAGAACGCGGTGCTGAAGCAGGAGCGCGATATCTTAAAAAAGCCGCAGCCTTCTTCGCGAAAGACGCAAGTCGATGAGCTTTGCCTTTATTGAGGCGGAGAAGGCCAGCTTTCCCATTCACCGAATGTGCGAGACTTTGGGTGTCAGCCAGAGCGGATTCTTTGCCTGGCGTGACCGCCCGGCCTGCCAGCGTCAGCGGCAGGACATGGTCTACCTTGCTCATATCCGCACGGCCTTCGTCCTGTCGAATGGCACCTATGGTAGCCCGCGGATGCATCGGGATCTCGTCGACGACGGCCACCGGATCGGGCGACACCGCACGGCCCGGCTGATGCGGGAGAATGACCTCGTGGCCCGTCAGAAGCGGCGGTTCAAGCGGACTACGGACAGCGAACACGCCTGGCCAGTCGCGCCTAACCTGCTCGCTCAGGACTTCGAAGCCGAGCAGCGGGATCGCAAATGGGGCGCCGATATATCCTACATCTGGACGGCGCAGGGCTGGCTCTACCTCGCGGTCGTGCTCGACCTCCACTCGCGGCGGGTCGTCGGTTGGGCAACGAGTGACCGGCTGAAGCGCAGCCTCGCTGTCGAGGCTCTGCGGCGCGCCATTGTGAACCGCGATCCTGCGCCGGGGCTAGTTCATCATTCCGATCGAGGATCGCAATACTGCTCCGTCGACTATCAGGCCGAGCTTCGAAAACGCTGCATCCTGATCTCGATGAGCGGCAAGGGGAACTGCTACGACAACTCGATGGTCGAGACGTTCTTCAAGACCATCAAGTCGGAGTTGATCTGGCCGGTCGCCTGGCAGACCCGCCAGCAAGCCGAGAACGCCATCGCCAGATACATCGACGGGTTCTATAACCCCGTCACGCGGCACTCATCGCTCGGCTTCCTAAGCCCCATCGCATTCGAGCGCAGAGACCGCGAAGTGAGCTAAACGCTCTCCAAAAAAACGGGCAAGTCCACTGTCAGGCCGAGCAGTTCAGTCGTGCTGCGCAGCAGGCAGGCTGACCACGACCTCATCGCAGACCGGCGTGACCGTTTCCAGTGTCATGTAACGGGCGCGCTGGACCGCACATTCCTCAGTCTGCTCCATCAGGACTGCCCCTACCAATTTCCGGATCGAGGGTTTCTTAGGGAAGATCACGACGACGTACGTGCGTCGCTTGATCTCACCGTTCAGGCGCTCAAATGGTTTCGTGGAATTCAATTTGGCGCAATGCTGGACAGGGAGGTCATGTAGGCCAGCACGTCTTCATCCGCCGCACCCATGAGCATGGCCAGTTTCAGCAGCTTGAACCGCATCTCGTCCTCTACCAGTGGGTCGCCTTGGCGACGGGTCTTACCGCGGCATGGTCGGGCTGAGCAAAGGCGGTGGCGATAAAAGCCGAGGCTACCCTGCGGCTGCTCTTGCCCGCACGAGCGAGCGCATTGCATTGGAAATGAACCCGGCAGCGCTGCCATGAGGTCGCCAGCGCCCGCGCCGTGGCCGCCTTGATGCCCTCACGCGCATCGCTAATTACCAGCTTCACGCCGGAAAGGCCGCGGCGCACGAGGTCGCGCAAAAATTCTGTCCAGAAGGGCTCGGCTTCGGAAGCACCGATCGCGATGCCCATCACTTCGCGTCGGCCGTCAGTGTTCACGCACACCGCGATCGTCACGGCGACGGACACGATCCGACCGCCCTGGCGGACCTTGAGATAGGTCGCGTCGATCCATAGGCAGGGCCATTCCCCCTCGATTGGTCGGGTGAGGAAGGCATCGACCGCGTCGAAACCCCGTAGACCTAGGCCTCTTGCATGACGGCCGTCAGCGCCTGTTCCACCGAGCGACGGGGCTCGAGGAACAAGGGCACGTAGGAGCCGGTCCGCAGGAGTCGGATGCGTAACTGGCCACTGCCCGCACGGGTTTGCCAATCCCTGTCGCAATAGCCATTCCGTTGCGCCAACCGCTTGGGGCTCTTGGCGCCGACCTCCAGCTCCATCAGCCGGTCGGCGGCAAAGCCGATCATCTCGCGCAACAGGTCCGCATCGCCGCTCCTCTCGACGAGCGCGCGAAGGTCATCATCGGTCCGGTCATCGGGTCTATCCCTCGGTTCAAGTTGGTGTCAGCAAGCCGACCCTACTGGGAAACACGATGGCCCCCGACAGCTAAACCGCGCACCGGGACGTCACCCGCAGGATCTTGCACGGATCGGAACCCTAATCACCCAAACGTTGTTCTTCCACTTTATCGTCCACTCATGGGAAGGAGGCCTCTGGATGTCCGGACAGGAAGGCGATGCGGATCTCGTCTACGCGATTACCCACCTCGAGGCACCGCCCGACCCGCCGGAATGGTGGCGCGGAGCGGCCTTCTACGAAGTGTACCTGCACTCATTCAATGATGCGTCTGGTGACGGGCTGGGCGATCTTCGCGGCGTGACCGAGCGGCTGGATTACATCACCTCGCTCGGTGTCGACGGGATCTGGCTCACGCCGCCCTACGCCTCGCCGCAGGATGACAATGGGTATGACGTTTCAGACTTTCGCGCAATCCATCCACCCTTCGGCACGATGGACGACATGAACGAGCTGATTGCCGCCTGCCATGACAGGGGGCTGCGCATCCTACTCGACCTCGTTCTGGGGCACAGCTCGGATCAGCACCCTTGGTTCGAGGAAAGCGCCGCATCTCGCGACGGGGATAAGGCGGACTGGTACGTCTGGGCCGACCCCGCCCCAGATGGCGGGCCGCCCAACAACTGGATCAGCTCGTTCGGCGGCCGCGCCTGGAGGTGGGAGCCGCGGCGGGCCCAATATTGCTATCGTCCCTTCCTGCGCAGCCAGCCAGCGCTCAACCTCGCCAACCAGCAGGTGATGGCCGAGATGCTGGACGTGATGCGCTTCTGGCTGGACCTCGGCATTGACGGCTTCCGACTGGACGCGATCCAGTGCCTCTCCTTTGACGGGGCGCTGCGGTCCAACCCGCCGGCGCGGGATGCCGAGAACCCCTCGGTAGGAGGCGGACCGAACAACCCTTTCAAGGGACAGATGCATCTATTCGACCGCGACGTACCTGAGGCCATCCCATTGCTGCATCACATTCGCCGTGTCGCTGACGAATACGATCCGCCCCGCGCTCTCATCGGCGAGTTGGCCGACGTGGACAGCTCACGCCTCGCGCCGAAATACACCGTGGGCGACGACCGCCTGCACGCGGTCTACGATTTCGACCTCATCAATCGTGGCGAGACGATCTGGGACTGGAGGCGCATGCTCGACATCCGCTCGCGCTACCTCGTACCGGGGGCGAGCCTGAACGTCTTCACCAACCATGACAGCCCACGCGCGGTCTCGAACCTGATGCCCGAGGCATGCGCCGCCGGACGCGGCGCCGAGGCAGCGAAGATGCTTTTGTTCCTGCAAGCCACGCTCTCGGGAGGTATGATCCTGTTCCAAGGGGAGGAGTTGGGGCTCGAGCAGCCCAACCTGTCAGCGGACGAGATCACCGACCCTTGGGCGAAAGCGCTCTGGCCGGATTTCGAGGGACGCGACGGCGTGCGATGCCCCATCCCGTGGGAGGAGGACGCTGCCTCCGCCGGGTTTTCCGACGCGGACACGCCCTGGAAACGGGCCCGCGACGGGCAGCGCGCCATGGCGGTCGATGTGCAGGAGGCAGACCCCGCATCGGTCCTGCGCTACACACGTGACCTGCTGGCTTGGCGACGCAGTCTGCCCATGCTGCGCATCGCGCGCGAGGTCACCTTGCAGGACCTGCCCGGGAACGTCATCGGCTACCGCCGCGAGCATGGCAAGACGCATCTGCATTGCTACGTCAACTTCGGCCTCGGCTCCGAAAAGATCACACTTCCGCAAGCCGGGCTGAAAGCCCTGTTTGCCACTGGTACGGCGACGGTGGACGCTGACAGGCTCATCCTCGGCGGTCTCGGCGCGGTCGCGCTGGCCTGACTCATCTAAGACGACAGACAAGGAGAGGACATCATGCCCCTTCCACAACACTCGATCTCCGCCCCGGCAGCCGCCCGAGAGCAGCGCGAGATGTGGTGGCACCGGGCCACCGGCTATCAGATCTACCCACGCAGCTTTGCCGACAGCAATGGCGACGGTGTCGGCGACATTCCCGGCATCATCTCGCGGCTGGGGCACCTTGCTGACCTCGGCGTCGGCTTCATCTGGCTCTCGCCGGTCTACGCCTCGCCCATGGTCGACAACGGCTATGACATCGCCGATTACCGTGCCATCGCCCCCGAATATGGCACGCTCGAGGATTTGGACCGCCTGATCGCCGAGGCTGGCGAGCGCGGCATCGGCATCGTCATGGATCTCGTCGTCAACCACAGCTCATCGCTGCATGATTGGTTCCGCGCGGCGCGCGCTTCCCGCGAGGCACCCGAGCACGATTATTATATCTGGCGTGATGCAGCGCCGGACGGCGGCCCTCCCGATGATCAGCAGGCTGCCTTCGGTGGGCCAGCCTGGACCTGGGTTGAAGAGGTGGCCCAGTATTACTTCCACTATTTCAGCCCTGCACAGCCTGACCTGAACTGGGCCAACCCGGCGCTTCGGGCCGAGATCTACGACATGATGCGCTGGTGGCTGGATCGGGGCATCGCGGGGTTCCGGATGGATGTCATCAGTCTCATCGGCAAGGATGTCGATGCGCGCGTCTACGAAGAAGGCCCGACCCTGCACGACCATCTTCAGGAAATGCACCGCGAGGTGCTGGCGGGCCGGGACATCGTGACCATAGGCGAAAGCTGGTCGGTGTCTCCCGAAACCGGCTTGCTTTACTGCGGTCGCGACCGGGGTGAGCTCGACATGGTCTTCGAATTCAGCCACATCCGGGAAGGCTGGGACCCCGAGCGTGGCAAGTTCGCACCACGCCCCTTCGACCTGCGCGGGTTCAAGCGCGAGCTCTTCGCCTGGCAGGATCTCACGCGGCACGACGGCTGGACGTCGCTGTTCCTGAGCAACCATGACCTGCCACGACAAGTCTCCTTCTACGCCGACGACGGCCCCTACCGCCGCGAGGCTGCAAAGATGCTTGCGACCGTACTGCATCTGCTGAAAGGGACGCCCTTCATCTACCAAGGCGAGGAGATCGGCATGACGAATGCCCCCTTCGAGCGCATTGACCAATACCGCGATCTCGAGACGCTGAACCATTTCGAGGCACAGATCGCGGCGGGCGTGCCGCTTGAAGAGTTTATCGCCGGGGCACGGCGCAACAGCCGCGACAATTCCCGCACTCCAATGCAATGGAGCCCCGCCCCTCAGGCCGGCTTTACCACCGGTACGCCCTGGATTGAGGTGAACCCCAATGCCTCAGAGATCAATGTCGAACAGGACAGTGCGCAGCCCGACGGTATTCTCGCGCATTACCGCAAGCTGGTCGGCCTTCGTAAAGAGTGCGACATCGTGGCCTTTGGCGAGACTGAACCTTTTCTTGAAGACAGCCCGACCGTCATGGCTTACCAGCGCCGGCTTGGCGAACAGAGGCTGGTGGTCCTGGGCAATTTCACCCGGCAGCCGCAGCACGTCGCTTTGCCCGACGGCATCGACGAGGCGGGCATCTGCCTTGTCGCCTCCCACGAAAAGCGGGATCAGTTGCCGCGGCAGCTGCAACTTGCCCCCTACGAAAGCATTGCGGTGGTGATCGGCTAAGCCGAACATGGACAGATGGTCCGCAGAACGATGCAGGTCAGGCCCGCGACGCCGTTCGGCCGGGCGTCATTGCTCGGCGACGGCGAGACGGTTCTGAACGCTGAGCACGCCGGGCACCGAACGGGCGATGCCTGCAGCGAGTGTCCGCTGGAATTCCAGCGCGACCATCCCGTCCAGTTCTACGACACCGCCGGAGACACGGACCGCGATCTGCCCATTCTCGAGCCTGCCGTCCGCCCCGAGTGCGCGTTCCACGCCGTGGGCCAAAGCGCTGTCGTTGGCGGGCTCGCCGCTGGGGACTGAAACGGCGGGGTCAGGCTCCATGGGCTGCCGCACCCCGTGATAACCGCCCGGGCGGTCCGGCTCAGCACGCTCTGAAAACACCTTGCGATCTTTACTTTCCTCGGTCTGCGACATGGGTCCTCCAGTGAAGATCAGGTCAGTTCCGGCACACAGCCGCAAGACTGCTGCCTCAGGGCATCAACCAACGGCATCGGCAGACGTTCCCAAGCAAGACGGCAGTTGCGGGAACTGCCCCCACGGCTTTGCGTTGGACCCTACAGAAAGGAGGCCCCATGCCAGTCCCTGCAACCCCTCCCGAACCGCCGACCACGCCGCCGGCTGATCTGCCTCCCGCCGAAGTGCCCCCCACGCCCGGCACCGACATCCCGGGCGAACCTCCGCGCGAGATGCCCCCCGAGCCGGACCTCCCCCCGGAAGCACCGCCGGAGCCCGATCCCGAGCTGCCGCCGGACAGTCCCGGAGATGCACCCGATCCGGACATTCCCCCCCGGTCCACTGCCGGTCTGACAGGAGGTTCCCATGCCGGATATCGAGACACGCCTGATTACCATCGAAGCCCGCCTGATCGCCCAACGCAAGCTGCTCGCCCGGCTCGTGGAGTTGCTCGGCCCGGCGGATAAGGACGCACTGACCGCTTGGATCGAAGATCGCGAGATCCTGAGGGACGGGCAGGAAGACCCTGCGGCGATGCCCTCCGAGGTCGCCGTTCTGCCGCTTGGGATCGCCGAGGAATTTCGGGAGATCCGTGCGCTTGTCGACCGGCATGGCCCGCAAGACCAAGCCAGCCTGCCCGTATCGGGCCAGGCAACAGGTTCGCAACCTTAAATATATTTGATAACCAATATCACCACCCTAGGATCAAAGGGCACGCAAGAGAGCATTCGCTTGCAAGTGCCGGCCCCGGGGTGACGCATCCCTCGCGCCGTGCTTGCCAACCCCTTGGGAGAGGCAGACGCGATGAGCCATCCAACCTATCTGAACACCACGCGCCGGGGCTTTCTCGGCGGCACTGCCGCAGCATCGGCACTCGCCCTCGGGGCTCGCGCCCGGGCGCAGGACGCGCCTCCGCTGGAAGAGTACAGCCCACAGTACCTCAGCGCGGCCGAATGGGCCTTCGTCATGGCCGCCACGGCGCGGATCATCCCTTCGGACGGTGACGGCCCCGGCGCGATCGAAACGCGGGTACCGGTCTTCATCGACCTGCAGCTGGCCGGGGATTTCGGCAATGCCGCCGACCTCTACATGGAAGGCCCGTTCAAACCGGATGCCCCCGACACGCTGGGTCCGCAAAGCCCGCTGACCCCCGCCGAGATCTACCGTGGCGCCATCGAGCGCATCGACGCCGCCTGCACCGATGACTATGGCAGCGTCTTTGCCGATCTCGACCCCACCCAGCAGGACGAGGTGCTGAGCGCCCTCGAAGAAGGCCCCTCGACCAGCGGCAACACCCCCGACATGGCCGAGGACGCCGGCGGCGCCGCCCCGAACACGGACGGCAGCACCGCCTTCGGCCTCACGCCCGAGCTCAAGGAGTTCTTTTCGTTGCTCGTGCAGAACACCAAGGAAGGCTATTTCGCCGACCCCATGTACGGCGGCAACGCGGGCATGGCCGCCTGGAGCTATATCGGATTTCCCGGTGCGCGGGGCAGCTATGCCGAATGGGTCGGGCGCGAGGAAGACTACCCGCTCGGCCCCGTATCCATCTCCGGCGAAAGGGCGTAACCCATGGCAAGAACCGACACGAAACGCGATGTGATCATCGTCGGCCTCGGCTGGACCGGCGCCATCGCCGGGATCGAACTGGCCAAGGAAGGCCTCGACATCCTCGCGCTGGAACGCGGGCCGGACCGATCCACCGTGCCCGACTTCAAATATCCCGATGTTATCGACGAGCTGCGCTTCGGCATCCGTTACGGCTATATGCAGCGTCCCAAGAAATCCACGCTGACCATCCGCCGCAGCCTGGATGAAGAGGCCATGCCCTACCGGCGGCTCGGCTCCTTCCTGCCCGGCGATGGCGTGGGCGGCGCGGGCATCCACTGGAACGGACAGACCTGGCGCCCACAGGCGCAGGAATACCGCCTGCGCTCCTATGTCGAGGAAACCTTCGGTGCCGATGCCATCCCCGATGACATGACCATTCAGGACTGGGGCGTCACCGCCGAGGAGCTGGAGCCCTACTACGACCGGTTCGAATACATGGCCGGGATCTCCGGTCAGGCCGGCGTGGTGAACGGCGAGACGATCGCGGGCGGCAACCCATTTGAGCCGAACCGCTCGCGCGACTACCCGCTGCCGCCGCTGGCCCAGCAACCCGACAGTCTGTATTTCGCCGACGTGGCGCGGCAGATGGGCTATCACCCCTTCCCGCGTCCAGCGGCCAATGCCTCGGCCCCGCATGTGAACGAATACGGAATGCAGCTGGGACCGTGCAATTACTGCGGGTTCTGCGCGCGCTACGGCTGCCTGAACTATTCGAAATCCTCGCCGCAGACCTGCGTCTTGGATGCGCTGAAGCGCTATGAGAACTTCAAGTACCGGGTGAATTCCGAGGTGCTGCGCGTCAACCTGGCCGAGGACGGGCAGACCGCGACCGGCGTCACCTACTGGGATGCCGAGGCCGAGGAAGAGGTGACCCAGCCCGCCGATATCGTGATCCTCGCCGCCTACTCGATCCACAACGTCCACCTGATGCTGCTGTCGGGGATCGGCGAACCCTACAACCCGCAGACCGGTACCGGCACGACGGGCAAGAACTACAGCTACCAGATGAACGGCGGCACGACGATGTTCTTCAACGACCGCCAGTTCAATCCCTTCGTGGCGGCGGGCTCGTCTGGCATGTCGATCAACGATTTCGGCATGGAACAGATCGACTACGCCGCAGAAGGCTTCATCGGCGGCAGCTATATGACCTGCGGCCATTCCAACGGCCAGCCCATTCGCGGGATCGCGGTGCCCGAGGGCACGCCGAACTGGGGCGCGGGCTGGAAGCAGGCGGTTGGCGAACACTACGGCCATTCGACGTCACTCGGTTCGCACGGGTCGAACATGTCGTACCGGGATTGCTATCTCGATCTCGACCCGACCTATACCGACCCGCATGGCCGCCCCCTGCTGCGCCTGACCTTCGATTGGAAGGACAACGACATCCGCATGACCCAGTTCATGCGTCAGCGCATCGAGGAGATCGTCGAGGCCATGGAGCCCGACAGCTGGCAGTCGAGCTACAAGGAAGACGGTGCCACCTACGACGTGCGCCCCTACCAGACGACCCACAACGTCGGCGGCGCGATCATGGGCGAGAACCCGCAGACCTCGTCGATCAACCGCTTCCAGCAGGCGTGGGGTCAGCACAACGTCTTCGTGCTTGGCGCGTCCTCCTTCCCGCAGAACATCCAATACAACCCGACCGGCGCGGT